>Ga0154000_1000493_pt1 | contig 10845 bp, 14 predicted proteins | sample TSNC084MetaG_FD_104674 | JGI IMG/M metagenome (GOLD analysis project Ga0154000, IMG submission 104674) | Attine ant fungus gardens microbial communities from North Carolina, USA - TSNC084 MetaG | ecosystem: Host-associated > Fungi > Mycelium > Unclassified | place: USA: North Carolina, Lumber... | reverse complement strand
GGTTTAGCCGGTCTCGGCAAGAAGCAGATTGTGCTAATACCAATAGCATTCACCAGCGACCATATAGAGACGCTCTACGAACTCGACTTAGAGTATGTGAAAGAGGCGAGAGAGGTTCGTATTCGACCTTCCGCATTGGTCCAGCCCTTGTACTTACGCTTCTGATCCAAACCCTCAGCTCGGAATGGAGGTTCACAGGGCCGATTCGCTCAACGATTCACCGATGTTCATCCGCGCACTTGCGGACATTACAGCACAACACTTACGGGACTACAATGCTGGAAAAGGGGCAACAACGATCCAAATGAAGCTCCGCTGTCCCGGATGCACAAATGCGATGTGTGAACTTCAGAAGAGTTGGTTCGCACAGAGTGGGCGGTAGAATTCGGTTTCTACGTAGATGAAATACTTTGATATATACTTAAAAGACTAATCTTGGCCGACACTGTGGGACCGAGGGACGGATAAAGTGTGCGATGGATTACGTCTGTGCCAGAGAGATTGTCAACCGCGGTGTGTAGCAGTGTGTAGTAATACCAGATTAAGCAGACGTCCCAACTTATAAGCTGTTGTCTATTCTCTGCCATCCCTATCATGTCTTCCTCCATTGTTCTCTCTTCTCCTGGGAAAGTCCTTGTTGTAGGAGGCTATCTTGTCTTGGATCCTACATATTCTGGCACTGTCATATCCACCTCCTCACGGTTCTACACTGTCATTCAGAATGCCGCCGTCACTGATCCAAACATGATACGTGTCCGCTCACCGCAGTTCAAGAATGCTACATGGAATTACATTGTCAAAACCGACCCTGGTGTTGTTGTTGAACCCAGACATACTAAGTGGGTCATTGTATGGTCATCATAAATACCAAAGTTGATATGATATGTTGCTTTAGCCTCACCAAAAACAAATTTGTCCAGCTCGCAATTGAGAAGACGATCAAGCTTGGTTGTGAACTCAAGGGCGCGACCGCAATTCAAGAGTCAGTTTCCAAGGGACTCGATGTTGCAATTGTCGGAGACAATGATTTCTACTCTCAACGTGCCACGGTCAGTACCTGCCGTCTTCTCCTTTCTCCCCGAAGGTCTGTGATTCTGAAATTCGCGATACAGATTGCATCTCTCAATCTTCCCCGGACGCTCGACTCTTTGACAAAGATCAAACCATTTGCAGGCACGGGCGTTGGTCTTTCTGATGTCCACAAGACAGGCTTGGGTTCATCAGCAGCACTTATAACATCACTTGTTTCTGCATTACTCGTTCAATTGGCCATTCTCCCGACATCAGCATTCTCCAAGGAAGAATCAGCAGAAGATAGTGAACAGGAAGACTATGGCAGGAGACTGGCGCATAACCTCGCCCAATACATACATTGTCTAGCTCAAGGAAAAATTGGGAGTGGCTTTGATGTGGCTGCTGCTGTATTTGGGAGCAACTTGTACACTCGATTTGACCCGGCCGTTCTCAATCCTCTCATGGACAATGTGCGTGTACAGACTAATGTATGACTCCGATTCGATGTTGATTATATGTCACAGACAAAAGACCAAACACTTTCACCGGTCCTAGATCCATCCAATCCATCATGGAATTATGCCATCAAGTCATTCAAACTTCCGCCTTTGACACGAATCATGCTGGCTGATGTGGATGCTGGGAGTGATACTCCCTTATTGGTCGGCCAAGTTCTCAAATGGAGGAAGGAAAATGGCACTCATGGTGATCTCTTTCTCCATCATTCCAAAATGAAAATGAAACTTCTGACTCATATCTATATCCAGCTGATATGTTATGGCGAGAAATTGACCAACTGAACCAATCCTTTGCTCAAACTCTGCTTCACATTACCAAACTGCACAATGATGACCCCGACAACTACGGTGAGGCTGTCAAATACCTTTCTTCCCTTCAACCGATTCAGGTACGAAAGCGGTCAGTTTCTTTTGATATATCATATCTAAGTCGGGGGTGCTTTGTTCATGTAGTGGGCGGCAAACCCCTGGCAACCACCCTCGGAAATACCTATCGTTGAAGCTTTTTATGGTGCTCACTGTGTCTCCCAAGTATGTACCGCAGTCATTCAACCTTGATAACTCAAACTCAATCACCATAGGTCATCCGCGCCAAGATACGGCACATGGGTCTCTTGGCAGGAGTTCCTATTGAACCACCTGAACAAACCGCACTCCTTGATGTGTGTGTATCGCAAGCTGGGGTCATAGGAGGTGGAGTTCCAGGGGGTACGCCTTGCTTCCTTTCTGAAGAGCGTTAGGCCCTGATCTGGCACTACAAACAGCTGGAGGTTATGATGCCATTTGGTTACTTGTTTGTGATGCAGTTGATTGTTCCCCGGATCAGAGACCAACTGAACGGATCGAACACGTCTGGAGTATCTACAAGGAACTGAATGTGTCCCCACTTTCTTCTTCGGAGAGCACAGTTCATGGTACCCGGCTGGAGAAACTAGAAGATGTACCGGGCTTGAAAGATGCAGTTTCAACAACCCCAATTGAGTGAGGTAAATTTCTTTATCATGTCTGATGTTGGGTGTTGGTAGTCTATATGCCATTTCGTTCCAGTTACATTCTCTTGCTCTAGGCTTGGGAGAACCGTACCGTAAGATGTAAATAGTGCTTTATTACTATATCAACTTCCACCATGGTAATTGGTATATTTTCTACTGAGTCTTAGAATTTGGGTAGAAAATCATTGTACATGTGCGTCTATTCAATCCTTTTCTTCCCCCCACTCCCCTACCCTCACGAACGTCGCATTGTCCTTAAATCCCACATATTTTAGCTGATCCCTCTGCTGACCACGATTTCCCGAGGGCGAGATAGAGTGATATGACCATAACAACAACACCAAATGAAACACACCCCACAGCTGGTAATTTCACACGGTGATGCCATGGTAGCGATCGATCAGTGAGTTTGAAGTAACATGCCGCTGGAAAGATGTAGGCCAATGCCGTCGCTGAGACACCACCCGTAATTTCAAGCATAACGCCAAGGTCACATGTTATCAGGGATACTGGGTGAGAAAAGAACCTCGTCTGTGAGAAGAAAAATAACATGAGGGAACCTTGACTTACTGAACATGGATGAGAAGAGAATGACAGATGTGAAAAAAAGATGCCGTTGCATGTTGAAAGATTCATGTGAGAAGAAGAATTGTTCAATGACCTGTACAGAAGAGTCGAGAACAATGAACCTCATTCATAAGACAAGACGGATGAAACTTCCTGCCCACATACCTCCCTGCAGACAAACAACTCCAGAGGTAACGTAGTGAACATATTCAAACCAAAGGCGAACCGAGCAACATTAATCATAGTATCATCCTTCTCGCAAACGTAAGACCAGTGTCCATTTTTGTTTTTTTTGGGGGGCAAACCAACAGAGTGTGGAAGGGTAGCAGGTGTGTGTACGAACCTCTGGAAAATTGTTCAGAATATTTCCTTGTGTCTTGTTCGTGAAAACGAAATAACCGGATACAGCTAGTGTCATGCAAGAAACCAATGACAACAATGTGGACACATGTGTCACTCTAGCAAATCGATCAAGTGTTGGCGTTCGTAGACTTCCATAAATTAATAGCGAATTATGGTGGCAGACTGTGTAAAAAAAAAGTTTCAACTTTTTTTTGAAACGTAAATAGTATCACTCACCAAAGGCGAAACTGATTACACCGATGGCCTGGAAAATTCCTGAACCCAGGAAACTCCACTTTTGCGATGGATCACCCTTGAACTCGATCGGTACGTGTGGTCCTTCAACGAGAACCGAGATTACAATTATGAACATGCCAATCAATGCAAGCCCAGAAGCACGTGCGAGTTTATGGATGTCACGATAGAGTGAGAGTGGGTAAGAAATGCATACTGTACACAGAACAATCATGAACTGGCGGTTGGTGAATAAATAAAGGACAGGTATCGACGGAAGGGTGGGGAATAAAGACCGCATGACATGGGGTAGGGTATCACCAATGATAATGCCGAACGCGCACATGCCTGCAAGAAAAGAAAGACAGTGGTTGAGTATCAACTAGGATAAGTGGAAAAACCCACCTCCAAACGCAAACGCAAACTGGAAGAATGACACAGCTGCTCGACCGCTTGAACCAAAACAGTGATTCATGATTTCGATATAGGAGTGACTACCACTCAATTTTGCATTTATCACAATGAGGCGAATGGTCCAATCCGTGACCGCACAGAGAAGCACGAGAAGGATGACGCCTGTGAAGAAACCAGCTTGACGAACAGCGTAAGGAAGTCCTGTAGTGGAAGGATCTATTTTAGAATTGCATTTGCCGAAATGTCAAAATAAATTCTCAACCGATAATGCCTAAAAGAATGTTCAGGGTCACACAACGCTTCAAAAAACACGAGTTGCGTCTAGACTTTACCAGCGCCCAAGATAGAGTTGGCCATGTTGGCTATAGAATCAAACATGCCACCCCCTGCAGTCCTTTTGGCAGCAATCTCGTTCAAGTCTAGGACGCCTTCACCATGTCTGTTTGAAGACGAGATACGAGTGGTGGAGTCGAAACTACGCCCAGAGGAGGCTGATGAATCGACCAAACCAACGAGGAGTGGCATAGATTGCTCGCCGTTGCGTCGACTATGAGGAGGGGTTGCATGTTCTAGTTGTCGAAGTGTCTCGTCGTCAAGCTCGTCCGAGTCTTGTTCAAATTCTGCACCGTGTTTTTTCGGGCATTATTAAGACATTACATAGAGTCCATAGTAACCGAACACGTACACACCTATCTCACGACTTGATAATGTGGACCGTAGTGAGGGCGCAATCACTTGTACTGTATCATGGAAACGGACGGTGTGGGGACTCGTCTGGTTGTCAGCGTTTTTGAGCATGATTCCAGTTGATTCGTAGTCGTCATCATCGACAGCAAAGACTGTTTCAGGAGAGCGGGAACGAAGAAGTGGCTGAGAAAATTCGGACGAGTCCAGAAGCATATGAGATGAGTTGTTCAGTGACAAAGTGGGTGAGGAGAGATTCTCTTCTCACACGTAATAAATAATAATAGCCATAATTATTATAATAATAGCTCTCCCCCCTTGCTCCTATTTCTGTCCTTTGTTACTCAACATCTTTCAACCATGGCCTCGGCATTAGCTGCGCAGTACCACCTCGCAACCTCAACCTCTTTCCCATTTCCTTCTGCTACCCTGAATCCCAGTGCTACTGTCAACCACATTGTCTCTCAGTGGTCTCTGGGTAAAGGTCACGTTCAGGACGGCGAATCTAACATTGCTTTCGTCGTAGACCCGTTTCCAGATAGTCCACCTATAAGCTCATCAGATCCTTCTACCAGCAATGGCAATTCTACTGTGTTGCAGGTGACATATCCTCAAGGATCTTTCTCTCATGAGACGGGCGGCGTTCAGTTCTATAATCTTTGGAACACGACTGATGGGTCGACTTTCGGGTCTATGCTCCTATCCTATGAGGTTGCCTTTGATCAGGATTTCAACTGGGTCAAGGGCGGAAAACTTCCAGGGTTGAGAGGGGGTTTGAATAGCTCAGGATGCAGTGGTGGTGACTCTTTACCTAATGGTGTAGACTGCTTCAGTTCCCGGGTCATGTGGAGGAAATTTGCCGAGGGTGAAGGTATGTGTATAAAAAGGGGCCAGTGACTTTTTCTAAAAGAAGAAACACAAATTCCGTAGTTTATGCTTATGTTCCTACACCTAATGGTTTATGTGCTGCCAAAGACGTCATTTGCAACACCGATTTTGGAACTAGCTTTTCAAGAGGATCATTTGGTTTTCTGACTGGCCGGTGAGTTCTTGATGCTATCGCCTCAGTTCCACATTCAGAAATATTATGATCGCCAGTTGGCTTCGGCTTTCGATGCTTGTCCAGCTCAATAATCCTCCAAATATTGCCAACGGACAGGTTCAACTTTAGTATGTTATTTTTTCTCTGAAAAAGACACAGAAGTTAAGTCTTGTTTAGCTATAACGATAAACTTGCCGTTTCACAAACAGGTCTTCAGCTTCACGCTATAGATTCACTCTCTATCAATGGATTATTCTTCTCGTAAGTCGAGACCCTTCACTTGTCACAAAAATCTGATATCAAAATCAGGACATTCTTTGGAGGTAAATAAGAAAAACAGTGTCAATTTTTTTTCCAAAATATTGAACTCTTGGTGTCATCAGGTTCAGATTCGTCTTGGGAAACACCAACAACTCAACATACGTATTTTAGGAATATGCAATTATGGGGTGGTTCAGCCATGTCCAATCTCACAGGCGAACAAGTCAGAAGCATTGGACTTGTTAGTTCGCCAAATACCTTGATATCCCTCATCTTCCTCTCCGGTTCTTGTTTGTGGATTTTATCATTCGTTTGATAAGTAGATGTTATTTATAAATCTAGGATCAATCGATCAATGTTTGATCCGAATATACCACTGACTAATAACACACACTTTCGCTCTTCCTTCATCATGACTTTTTCTGGTGTTCTCGTTCGTTTGCCTTTTCCCTTTGGTATTACGTGACTAGACAGTTAAAACCCTGCAGACACTTACAGATCTAAATGATTTCATTACACCCTCCCAAGCTTGTATCAAACCCGTTGAACAGACAAATCAAATCAAAGAGTCGGGCAGGGCAGCTGTGAGTTGTCAGACTTGGTTATCTTGTTTTTTTTTGTGTCCCTGAAAGACTAGGCCGTAGACGGAGATTCATATAGATCAAGATGGATCGTATCATGAGGTCACAAACACGGAGACACAGGACAGCGATAGGAAACTGGAACGAGCGCAGATCAGTTTGAATGATTGCTTGGCATGCAGGTATGTTGCTGCTACTCAGACAAGCACCAAGCGTGAGATTCTTTTAATTCAATAGTGGATGCATTACTTCGGCGGAATCTGTACTGATTACACTACAATCACATACTGAAGTGATGTCAGTATTGTCAGACGAGAAAGATGAAAGAGTTGCTATCGTGTCATTTGCTCCACAGTCATTGGCGTCTTTGGCTGCAGTGTACAGTCGTAGTGATGACCCGCTGACACCGCGAGAGGTTCTTCACCGGATGCGAGAATTCTGTACTGAAGTCCTCGGGTTCGCCTATGTATTTGATACGACGTTTGCAAGACACTTGGCATTGAAAGAACATGTGAAAGAGTTTGTTGAACGACAGAGAGGAGGGTTTGGGCTGCCGATGCTTGCAAGTGCATGTCCAGGATGGATATGTTATGCGGAGAAGACACACTCAGAGATGATACCGTTTATTGCGAAAACAAAGAGTCCTCAACAAGTGATGGGTACATTGGTGAAGAAGTGGATCGGAAGAAGGATCGGGAAAAAGTGAGTAGATGTGAGGAAGGTGAGATGAGTGATTGATGTTGCGTTACTAGACCGGATGAGATTTATCATGTGACGGTGATGCCATGTTACGACAAAAAGTTGGAAGCATCACGAGAGGATTTTTTTGACAAGGAGTACCAGACTCGAGAGGTAGACTGTGTTGTGACGACGAGGGAGATGGAGCTGATGATGAAGGAGAAGGGATGGGAGTTGAGGGGAGAATCGAGGAAGAAGAAGACGGAGGGGAACCCAGCGATTGAACTTCCAGAGCTGCTCTCACATCGGGGGACATCGTCGGGGTCATATCTGCATGCAATTGTAGAGCATGTGATGACGAATTCACAAGAGACGACGAAGCTCGGGGTGAAGGTGATGCGGAACACGGACTACGAGGAATATACGGTGTGTGATGGCGGGGGCAAGGTGATATTCAAAGGGATCAAGTGTTATGGATTCCGGAATCTGCAAAATGTGGTACGGAAGATTGGTAGGGAGCAGGGGCTAGGCAAGGGGAGGCGAGTAGTTGTGTGTGGGGAAAGCAAGATGGACTACGTAGAGGTGATGGCGTGTCCTGGAGGATGTGTGAATGGGGGAGGCCAGTTGGGAGGCCAAGAGGTGGAAGCCAAGTACTGGGAGGATGAGAGAGAAGAAGAGGGCGAGCTAGCAGTACAGGTAGCCGAACAGATAGCGCAGGAGCAATTGTCGCTGAGAACAGAGTATCGTGCAGTGGCGAGTGAGGCGGTGGGACTTGGAGTGGAATGGTAGATAGCTGATATTATCTAGTTAGTGCGACGGTAAGTATTGTTCTGTTTCCACCAGTACTCGCACGAATGACAATAGTCGGGAACCTGGGCTGTGATTACCTCCTTGGAGTCGGGTCCGAGGAACTATTGACTGATGAGCAGGAGTGATGTGAGTGGGATATCAGACGTACACGAGAGCAATGGGGACAGTGCGGGCAGTTCTGGGCATGTCTGCTGGACCAGATGCAGTACTTGCTACCACAGTCGTCTTTGTGGGTTGCACGCTGCTGTTTCCCCCGTCAGCACAGGCCAGAGCCAGATTGTAAGAGATATACCGCGATGTAGTGGCCACAGCCATGTTGGATGCCTTCGCTAAGAGGCGACTTGTGAGTACCGAGGATCGAAGAAAATAGATAAAGCGCACGTTGCAAGAGTACACATTCCCCGGATTTCTGTTTTTCTTTTTTTTCATCTTCCCTTTTATCCTTGTTCATGCTGCACCGCCACACCCATGATCCCCACTCGCTCCCGCACAGGCCTCTTTCTATCCTTCCGCAACTCTCGCTCCCGCTCTCACATCGTCCTCGACGTCGAACCCGACCCAAACTGGTATGATATGGCCCGTTCCAGGACCTTGCAGTTCACAGCCGTCCCATCTACAGGGCCGACCGCGGTCACACCGTCGCCGCTCTCCTCCAGACAACATCGGATCAGAGTTGCGCTGTTTGCTGGCTCCTCGCCCTCGGTGCTGACCGACCCCTCCCTAGTCGCGGCGCTGGACAAGCTGCATGCACGACACGTCCTACCCGGTTTCTCCGATCGCTCTTCCCAGGAGCGCGACATTGCTGAGCTCACCACAGACATTACTCGGGCATGTCCCTTCCTCTTCCCTCCTATCTCCTCCCCTTCACCTCGTCTTTAGAACTTCCGCCGCTGCAACGACATCGTCCACCACCTTGCAGACGACCCCCAGCCTCAGTCTTTCCCCCCTCGCACCGCCCCCGACCACCTCCTTGCTGCAAAGAATCTCCAGCATGGGCTCGCAGCACAGGTTCAGCGCCTCAGCACCACCTTTCGCAAGAAACAGCGTGTCTATCTGCAAAGTCCGTCTCTTCCTTCTCCTTACCTCTTCTCGTCCTCATTCCTCCCACCACAAAGCACTCGAGGGCCATAAGAGCCAGGATCTCCTTGTAACGCCAGACGATGACGTGCGTTTATCTCTTCCAACATAACTCACACATACTGACTTTACCAGTCATATATTCTCTCCCAACAGCTCCTTCCAGATACAGCCCATCTCCAGGCCCGTGACAGACAACTCAGTCAGATAGCAACATCCATGGCACAGCTTGCTGACCTCTTCAAGGACCTTTCCGTCTTGGTCATCGACCAAGGCTCTCTCCTCGATAGCATTGAGTACAACATCGAACAGACAGCCGTTCAGATGCATGATGCTGTCAAGGAACTCGACGTTGCAACCACGTACGTCCTCACCTGCACCTTCAGTTTTCCTTAACCCATGTTCTTTTACAGCTACCAGCGCAATACAGGCCGAAGGAAATGCATTCTTCTATTGCTAATTGCCATATTTGGTCTGATCATAGTCCTCATTCTCAAACCCCGCAGACGCCCTACTTCGGTTATGATAGAAACTCCGGCCCGGTCGTGATGTCATCTGACATAACAATGTTCTGTTGCGATGACGTTGTATTGGCACTCGGGCCCCAGGAAGCCGCCTCTCCACATGTCCACATGTTAAGTGGAGTAATGAGCCAATACATATTGGTCCGAGCCGAGTAGCTATCCGATACTGAGAAAAGTAGAGAAACACCGGGATGCTTTAGATTGTCGGCGTCACCAGGAATGCCATTGAGAGAAAGGATAGGGATTGCGTCTACATAGACCTGAGAGTTAGCGGCTATAGAATGTGGAATAAAGACCTAGGTCACTCGATGTAACTAACGGCATGACCTCAGCAAATTGTACCGGGCTGCCAGACATGCATGCCAGGGTGTTCAACATCAACTTCACCATCAGAATCAGCTGGATCCTCAATAGGCATTGCAGATATGGTGGTTGACTTTTAAAAGGACACTAGAGTTGGTTTGTCCAAGATTCAAATGCGCTCTGTCACAGATGAAGGGGAAGATCTTTTACTGGGAGTGGCTAGTTTCAAATTGAAGTTCAGATCTCCCGAGCAGGGGCCATCCTGAACTAGGAGTCCTCTCACTCAGCCCCATAGAACCTGCTGCAACAACCTGCTAATGTTACGGCTATTTAGCGAGATTATTATTCCCATGTTTGAAGATACACGTACACGTACAGTCATTGTGCGCCCTTTAGAGAATATCGATCCGTCTTCCAGCGACTGTCAACGGTCACATCAGAACATTGCATTGCCTAGACGTTCGTGTCATAATTTTCAAGTGCTCGTTCTATTGCAGATGCCATCCCCAACACCCGTGCGCTTTCGTCTACCATAATCTCTGGTATCTTGATGTCGAAAACGAAGTGCGACATTCTATCACAGGATGGCTATCATAATACCTGGCAAATGATGACTACATGGAGGTACAATTGAACAACTGAATAGGTTTGTATGTCTTGCCCCAATCTCTATTGATTTCTTATTAATTCCTAGATAGGTTTCAATCGCCACTTACAACAAACCTAATCACTGTCATTGTATTTATCATTCCTTTTAGATACTATTAAGGAATATGCTACCCATTTCACTGAGTGCCTTGTGCC
>Ga0154000_1000490_pt1 | contig 10876 bp, 10 predicted proteins | sample TSNC084MetaG_FD_104674 | JGI IMG/M metagenome (GOLD analysis project Ga0154000, IMG submission 104674) | Attine ant fungus gardens microbial communities from North Carolina, USA - TSNC084 MetaG | ecosystem: Host-associated > Fungi > Mycelium > Unclassified | place: USA: North Carolina, Lumber... | reverse complement strand
TATTACCGCACTGCAGTCCAAAGGTCTGCGGAAGTTCTTAAAAAAAGATTGTGTCAACCAGAAAACAGGGGAAGTCATCAACTCTTCTGATATAAAATCATTCATCGACTTTGATAAGGTGGCGGAGTACAGAAAAAGCATGGGCTATTATCAAATCGTGACCTCCGAACTGACGATGGAACCACTGGAAGTGGTCGATAAATACCATGGCCTGACCCAGATCGAGGATCAGTTCCGGGTCATGAAAAGGGACCTTGAGGCCCGCCCCCTTTATGTCCGTACCCCAGAACATGTGAATGCCCATCTTCTAATCTGTATGATTTCTCTGATTATGCTGAGAATGATCCAGAAGAGGCTGATTGATTCGGGGACGATCAAAGTGGACGAGGATGTTTATTGGAGCGGTGGACTGAGTGTCGAAAGACTCCAGCGGGCACTTAATAAATGGAAGGTAGATGCCCTGCCCGATGATTTATATCGATTTATGGATGTAGATGATCCTGATTTAAAACTGATTTTAGATGCATTTGGGATTCAAATACCAGCAAAGTTATATCGAAGAGCAGAGCTAAAGAGCATCAAAAAAGACATAAAGATTTTCATATAGTCACATCATGTAGGTACATATTATCAAAATTTATACAGACCAATAAATACAAGGAAAATCGCATATTTACAGGGAAAAACGGAGTCCATGAGGACTCCGTTTTGACTTCACAAGTGGCAAACTCGGGATATACCATGAACGATAATTAAAATCAAGAAAGAGTACTTCTCTATAAAAATCATAAAGCAAACTTTTGAATCGTATCTTCTATCCTATCTCTTACAAGGCCGGCAATTTCTTTAGACTTTAAATGTTTATAATCATCATAATACAAAGCATCCAGATAATGAACCTGAACTTCTACCTTTTCTATGGAATCTGAATCAAAAGGCTTAAAAGAATCAATCAATGCTACCGGTACAATCGGACATTTAGCATGAATCGCACTTTTAAAGCTTCCAGCTTTAAATTCCAATAATTTGTTTCCTTCTCTTGAACGTGTTCCCTCTGCAAATATCAGATAATTCCTTCCATTTTTTACTTCTTCACTCATTTGCCTGATTACTCTGGCCGCATCCTTAATATCTTCTCTATCTAAAACTAATCCCTTTAACAATCGAATTACCTGCTTTACAAGTATTACATTTGCTACTTCCTTTTTGATTACAGCGCCAAAAGGACGTGGATTACTCTCTATAATTCCAAGAACATCATACAATCCCTGATGATTCGGAAACATAATAAATCCATTCTCTTTCGGTAGATTTTCTATTCCATAAGCTTTAATTACAACTCTTCCGGCCCTATTTATTTTTTTTATAATTCTATGTAAAAAAGCATAACGTTCTGCTTCCGAATATTTATCGGATTTACCCATTTTATTAATTTTATAAAACCAAAAAGGAGCTATATAAATTAATCTAAAAACCATAAACATAATACGCTTCATTTTATATTCCCTTATATTCTAATACAGCAGTCTCATATAAATTGTTTCCTTTTGAATCTATAACTACTACTACCGGAAAATCTTTTACCTCCAGCTTATGTATCGCTTCTGTTCCTAAATCATCATAAGCGATCACTTCGGAAGAGATAATTTTTTTAGATAATAAAGCTCCTGCTCCTCCTACTGCCGCAAAATATACTGCTTCATTTCTTATAATCGCCTCGACCACCTCAGGAGACCTCTTTCCTTTTCCGATCATTACTTTTAATCCTAAATCTAATAACCTTGGCGTATATTTATCCATCCGGCTGGAAGTCGTTGGTCCCGCTGAGCCTATTATAAATCCTTCTTTGGCTGGTGATGGTCCCATGTAATAAATCCCGTTTTTTGCTAATTCAATCGGAAGGCTTTCTCCACGATTCAATGTCTCCTCCATTCTTTTGTGAGCAGCATCTCTGGCAGTAAAAATAGTGCCTGTAAGATATACATAATCTCCAGAACGTAAAAGCCTTGCATCTTCATCACTAATTGGTATCTGAATTTGTCTCACCATAATTTTTTACTCTCCCTAAATAGTTCTGCTTACGTGGCGGTTTACATGACAACAGAGATTAACTGCTACGGGAAGACCTGCAATATGGGTAGGATAAGTTTCTATATTTACCCCAAATGCCGTAACTGTACCTCCAAGTCCTCCCGGGCCAATTCCCAAACCATTTATTTCATAAAGTAATTCTTCTTCTAATTGATGAATATAAGGCACTTTTGATTTCTCATTAATGTCTCTTGTAAGGGCTTTTTTAGCCATTAACGCACATTTCTCAAAAGTACCTCCGACTCCTACTCCTACCACCATCGGAGGGCAGGCATTTGGACCTGCATCCCTAACTGCGGTTAATACTGCCTGCTTCACTCCTTCTATTCCATCGGCCGGCTTCAGCATAAAGATCCGGCTCATATTTTCACTTCCAAAACCTTTAGGCGCCACTGTAATTTTCAGTTCCTCTCCTGGAACTATTTCATAATGAATAACTGCCGGAGTATTGTCATTTGTATTTTGTCTGTCAATCGGGTCTTTTACTACGGATTTTCTTAGATAACCTTCCCTGTAGCCTTTCCTGACACCCTCATGAATTGCTTCTTCCAGGCTTCCTCCTTTGATGTAAACCTCCTGCCCTAAGCTTATGAAGACAACCGCCATTCCCGTATCCTGACAAATGGGAATTTTATCATTTCCGGCAATTGATAAATTTTCTTCTAACTGATTTAGCACTTGCTTTCCTAATGGAGATTTTTCTGAAGCAACAGCCTTATGAAAGACCTCTTTCATATCTTCTGATAAAAAGTGATTTGCCTCAATACACATTTCACTGATATGCTTTATAATTTCTCCGGTATCAATAATTCTCATGAAAATTTTATTCCTTTCCGTGATTACTCTAAATTAAGTTTTTTACCAAATACATATACCGTTATTATATAATAAATTACAGTAACTATTGTACTAAATACTAAGCTATAAAACATATATCCATTAAAAAACCGGAGAAAATCAAAATCATTCCGATAGTTACTATATCTGAAAAAACCGGAAACTGACATAATAAGAATTGATATAACCTGCAGTATCGTATAAAAACCCATGTAAGCGCCGACAGCACCAATAATTCGATATTTACCAAATAAATGACCAACGGATATCGCAGCGTATATCATTAAAAAGCTATAAAACATACTTAAAATACATGCTAAGATAAAAAGTATAATAAAAATAATGATACTCCCTGAATATTGATAGGATTGTATCAAACTGCATATTTTTCCAAAAAAATCAATAATTCCATGACCAGCAGCAAGAATAAGAAAAGATATTCCGACTACTAAAGAAGTTATAAATGACCAAAATGCAGCAATGTAAACCTTTGCATTTATTTGTGTTGTTATTTTTATAGGTAAAGTAAAAGTCAAATACGCTTCATCACCCGTCATCCGTTTATAAAAATGAATCGTTAAAAATACATAAGTCAGCAAAAAAACACAAACCAAACTGATTATATAAAAAACTAAAAATGCCGTTTTAAAGGATGTGGCTACATAGTTTTTATTATTATAGGGTACCAATTCCATAAATAATTTATTAAATACGGTCAAAACAGCTAAAATAACATACATAGGTACAAAATATCTTACTGTCGCTTTGAAATCATATTTAAATACTTTTCCTAGCATCTGAATACCTCCCTAAAATAAGCATCAATGGATTTTTCCTGATTCATTCTTATATCTTCCACAGATGATGTGAGTACTAAATGGCCATTTTTTATAAAAATAACGTCATCTAAAACCTGCTCAATATCGGAAATTAAATGGGTCGATATAATTACAGAAGAATTCTCATTATAATTTGTGATAATCGTATTAAGAATATAATCTCTGGCGGCAGGGTCCACACCACCAATCGGTTCATCTAAAAGATAAATGTCCGCATTCCTGCTCATAACTAAAATCAATTGGACTTTTTCCTTTGTTCCCTTGGATAAAGTCTTCAATTTAGCATCAGGACTGATTCCAAGCCTTTGGAGCATTTCATATGCTTTATTTTTATCAAAATCATCATAAAAATCACTGAAATAAGCTATCATTTCAGAAACCTTCATCCAATTATTCAGATAGGTCCGCTCCGGCAGATAAGATACCATTTTTTTTGTTTCAGTACCCACAGAAGATCCATTAATAATAATTTCACCTGATGTTGGCGTTAATAATCCATTTGCAATTTTAATAAAAGTTGATTTTCCACTTCCATTCGGACCTAGAAGTCCAACGATACGCCCTCTTTCAATTGTAAAGTTGATATCCGATAATGCACAAAAAGTTCCGAATTTTTTTGTAATAGAACGACATTCCAGCAAACAACTCATACCTCTTCCCTCCTGGTAATAGCTATAATAAGTTCCTCTGTTTCTTCATTCGTAAATCCTATTTGTTCCATGCTTTTAAAAAACTTTTCTATGTGCTCTCTGGCTATATCCTCTCGTAGTTTACGAATCATAACAGTATCCTCTGTTATAAAACGTCCCGTAGTTCTCTGAGAATGAATCAACCCACTCCTTTCTAATTCTGAAAGTGCTTTTTGCATTGTATTAGGATTCACTGCAGCTTCTGCTGCCAATTCTCTTACCGAAGGTAGCTTTCCTCCCACTGGATAAAATCCTGAAATAATACGAATCTGAATTGTTTCCAGTAATTGAGTATAAATTGGTTGATTAGATTTTAAATTCCATGTCATTTACTCATCTCCTTTTTGTATTATTGTATTAATAAACTAGTACAATAATACATTAACCATATAACCTTGTCAATCATTATTTTCCGCCAAACGTAAGTGAAGGGGACTTTCCGCACTTTCCGCCGAACGTAAGTGAGGGGGACTTTCCGCATAAAAATTTGCACTAACAAAGCTGCTGAAATTTTCGTATCTCAGCAGCCTGTATATCATTTTTTACAATTTTCCCATAAATATCTGTTCCATATGAAAAGCCGCCTCTGTTTCATCAATTCCTTCTACCTGAATCATAATAGTATCATTTTGTTTTACATTAAGTCCCATTACATTGATCAAATCTGTGATATCAGTTTTTTTATCTGCCTTTTGAATCATGATTTTACTTTTAAATTTTCTTGCTTCATTTGCCAGCAGGCAGGCAGGAATCGCATGTATACCATTTGGTTCTTTGATTATATAATGAAATTGTTTCATAATGACACCTACTTATCTTCTTCTAATTCCTGCTGAAGATTTAATAATAATTCTTCTTCAGTCTTACTGGGAGTTTCACGTACCTTTGCAATACTTGCTACTTTGATATCATTTTCGACATCCATATTAATTAATTTTACACCCGAAGTAACTCTTCCTAAAGTAGAAATATCTGAGATATTCAAACGAATAAGAATTCCTCCTGTTGTAATTAATAATATTTCATTATCCTCATTTACTGCTTTTACACCTACTATATTACCGGTCTTATTATTAATTTTATAACATTTTACACCCTTTCCGCCGCGGAGCTGAGCCGTAAATTCCTCCATAAGAGTGCGTTTGCCCATACCATTTTCCGAAACGATTAATAAAGAATCTCCTTGAGTATCTAATTGCATCGCTACGACATTATCATCTTTCGTTAATTTCATTCCAATTACACCTATGGAGGTACGCCCTGTCGACCTTACATCTCTTTCATGGAAGCGGATACACTGTCCTTTTACCGTTACAAGAATGATATCTTTTTTATTATTGGTTGATTTTACTTCAATTAATTCATCATCTTCTCTTAAGGTAATTGCCAGAAGTCCCGACTTTCTTATATTTTCATATGCTGTAATTTCGGTCTTTTTCACCATACCATATTTTGTGGCCATAAACAGATATTTACCTTTTTTATAATCCTTAATTGGAATAATTGCAGTTACCCTTTCATTGGGTTCTAGTTGAATCAGATTAACAATAGCAGTACCTCTGGCGGTTCTGGATGCTTCAGGTATTTCATAGGCCTTCAGCCGGTATACTTTACCTCTATTCGTAAAGAACATCACATAATTATGGTTAGTAGTCATTAACAAATCTTCAATAAAATCTTCTTCAATGGTCTGCATACCTTTAATGCCCTTACCACCCCGATGCTGGCTCTTAAAGTTATTTACCGACATACGCTTAATATATCCAAGACTTGTCATAGCTATTACAGTATCTTCATTCGGAATTAAATCTTCCAGGGATAAATCAAACTCTCCGTATCCAATTTCTGTTTTTCTGTCATCACCAAACTTTTCGCCAATAATTAATATTTCTTCTTTAATTACCGATAATAATTTATTTTTATCAGCTAAAATAGCTTTTAACTCTTTAATTTTTTCCTGAAGCTCCTGATATTCTTCTTCCAGTCTTTCCCTTTCCATACCGGTAAGGGCACGAATACGCATATCTACGATAGCCTGTGATTGTGCATCACTTAAATGAAAACGCTCTGACAAACGTTCTTTCGCAATCGCTGTTGTCTTGGAAGAACGTACAATATGAATGACTTCATCAATATTATCTAAAGCAATTAATAAGCCTTCTAAAATATGAGCTCTTTCTTGCGCTTTATTTAACTCATATTGCGTTCTTCTTGTGACAACTTCTTCCTGATGCCGCAGATAATGAACAAGCGTTTCCGATAAATTAAGTATTTTTGGCTCATTATTTACTAAAGCAAGCATAATTACTCCAAAAGTATCCTGCAGCTGCGTATGTTTCATTAATTGATTTAGTATAATATTAGCATTTACATCTCTTCTGAGTTCAATACATATACGCATACCCGAACGATCAGAAGATTCATCTCTTAAATCGGTAATTCCGTCAATTTTCTTATCTTTTACCAGATCAGCTATTTTTTCGATTAACCTGGCTTTATTTACCATATAAGGAAGCTCTGTTACCACAATTCGATTTTTCCCATTTTGCATGGGTTCTATATTAGTAACAGCCTTTACTTTTATTTTACCTCTGCCGGTACGATAAGCTTCCTCAATTCCCTGTTTTCCCACAATAGTTGCGCCTGTTGGAAAATCAGGGCCCTTTATTATTTCTAATAATTCTTCAATCGTAGTTTCTCTTTTTTCTAAAATACGGTTATCAATAATTTTTACTACAGCACCAATTACTTCTCTTAAATTGTGAGGAGGGATATTCGTTGCCATTCCTACAGCAATACCAGAACCTCCGTTTACTAAAAGATTCGGAAATCTGGATGGCAATACCGTTGGCTCCTTCTCTGTTTCGTCAAAGTTAGGAGCAAAATCAACAGTATTTTTATTGATATCGGCGATCATTTCCATAGAAATTTTACTTAAACGCGCTTCCGTATAACGCATAGCCGCCGCGCCGTCTCCATCTACGGAACCAAAATTCCCATGCCCATCTACCAGAGGATATCTGGTAGACCATTCCTGTGCCAAATTTACCAAAGCACCATAAATTGAACTATCACCATGAGGATGATATTTACCCATAGTATCACCGACAATACGGGCGCATTTTCGATGAGGCTTATCCGGTCCATTATTTAACTCTATCATTGAATATAGAATTCTCCTCTGAACCGGTTTCAAACCATCTCTCACATCAGGAAGAGCACGAGCTGCAATAACGCTCATAGCATAATCAATGTAGGAGGTTTCCATTTTTTTCTTTAAATCTATCCCATGAATCTTGTCAAAAACATGTTCATCCATCTATTTTTTCCTCCTAAACATCTAAGTTCTTTACAAATTTAGCGTTTTCTTCAATAAATTCTCTTCGCGGCTCTACTTTATCTCCCATTAAAGTGGTAAAAGTAAGATCTATTTCCGAAGACTCTTCTTCATTCATAGTTACCCGAAGAAGAATCCGCTGGCTGGGGTCCATGGTAGTTTCCCAAAGCTGCTGTGCATCCATTTCTCCAAGACCTTTATAACGTTGTATTTTATTATTATTATCACGGCCTATTTCCGTTAAAATATCATTTAATTCTTCATCACTGTAAGCGTATCTTATTTTTTTATTCTTCTCTACTTTATAAAGGGGAGGCTGTGCTAAATACACATATCCCTGCTTAATTAATTCCGGCATGAAACGGTATAGAAATGTCAATAGTAAAGTACTGATATGAGCGCCATCCACATCGGCATCTGTCATAATAATAATTTTATGATACCTTAACTTGGTAAGGTCAAAATCGTCATGAATACCTGTACCAAAGGCCGTAATCATTGCCTTAATTTCTTCATTGGCATAAATTTTATCAAGCCTGGCTTTTTCAACATTCAAAATTTTACCACGAAGAGGTAAAATTGCCTGCGTATCTCTGGAACGGGCCCCTTTTGCAGAACCACCCGCAGAATTACCCTCGACGATATAAATTTCACAATTTTCCGGATTTTTGTCCGAACAATCTGCTAATTTACCAGGTAATGTAGAATCTCCTAACGCTGACTTTCTTCTGGTTAAATCTCTGGCTTTTCTTGCGGCGTCTCTTGCTCTTTGAGCCATTATTGATTTTTCACATATTAATTTAGCAACTCCCGGATTTTGTTCCAAAAAATACGTCATTTGTTCACTTACTATGCTGTCAACTACAGCTCTGGCTTCACTATTGCCTAATTTTTGCTTTGTTTGACCTTCAAACTGAGGATTTTCAATTTTAATACTGACGATTGCAGTTAAACCTTCACGAATATCCTCTCCTGATAAATTAGATTCATTTTCTTTCAAAAGCTTATTTCTCTTGGCATAATCATTAAATGTTTTTGTGACAGCATTTTTAAATCCTGAAAGATGAGTACCACCTTCAGGAGTATTTATATTATTTACAAAACTATATATATTTTCATTATAAGAATCATTATGCTGCATTGCTACTTCCACATATATATTATCTTTTGTTCCCTCACAATAAATAATGGATTCGTATAACGAACTTTTATTCTTGTTTAAATATTCAACAAACTCTTTAATACCTCCTTCATAATGAAACACTTTCTCCTTTTTTTCTTCTCTGTCATCTTTAAGAGTAATCCTTAAATTTTTAGTTAAAAATGCCATTTCACGAAGTCTGTTTTTTAATGTACCATAATCATAAACCGTTTCTTCAAAGATGGTATCATCAGGAAGGAAGGTTACTTTTGTTCCGTGAGTATCTTCACTACATATTCCTATTATTTCTAAAGTGTTCATTACCTTGCCTTTTTCAAATCTTTGTTTATAAATATTTCCATTTCTATAAACTTCAACTTCTAACCAATTAGACAAAGCATTTACAACTGATGCTCCTACCCCGTGAAGTCCGCCGGAAACCTTATATCCGCCGCCGCCAAACTTACCTCCTGCATGAAGAATTGTATAGACAACCTCAACAGCTGAAACACCTGCTTTTTTTTGAATATCTACCGGTATTCCTCTTCCATCATCTAAAACCGTAATAGAATTATCGGAGTTGATCTGTACTTCAATATTGCTGCAGTATCCTGCTAAAGCCTCATCTACTGCATTATCTACAATTTCATAAACCAGATGATGCAGACCCCTTGAAGACGTACTGCCAATATACATTCCCGGTCTTTTTCTTACTGCTTCCAGTCCTTCCAATATCTGAATCTGATCTGCATCATAATTATTGTTACTCATGGATTACCTCCTAATTTTTTAACTAATTTTCACTAATGATTTTATCATCCAGCACTTTAAAAATATGATCTATATGAAATCTGTCCGAAATAAAATCCTCTAATCCCGTGCAGGTTATTACCGTCTGAATGTCTTTTATACCAGATAGTAATTGATTTTGCCGACTGCTGTCAAGTTCTGATAAGACATCATCCAGTAAAAGAATCGGATGATCCTTTATCAGCTTTTTGACAATTTCTATTTCTGCTAATTTAAGCGATAAAGCCGCTGTCCTTTGCTGACCTTGAGAACCAAATTTCCTGATATCAATCTCATTTATATGAAAACTAATATCATCCCTATGCGGACCCGTTAAAGTCATTTTCTGCCTAAGATCTCTATCTCTGCTTTTTCTTAAATCCTTTTCAAAATTTTCACATAAAACATTTGTTTCGTATTTTATTTCAAGCTTCTCTTTACTGCCTGAAAGATTTTTATGAATTTCTATAATTATATCATTTAATTGATAAATAAAATTTTCTCTTGCTCTTATTATTTTTTTCCCATATTTAATAAGCTGTAAATCCCATGCCTCTAATAACTCAAAATCCTTTGTATCATAAGATAAATCCTTTAAAAGCTTATTCCTTTGAATGACAGCTTTATTATAGTTAGATAAATAGAATAAATAAATCTTGTCTAGTTGACATAATTCTATATCTATAAACCTTCTTCTTTCTGAAGGCCCATTCTTAATGATACTTAAATCTTCCGGAGAGAAAAAAACTATATTTACAATACCAAAAAGCTCACTTGCCTTTTTTATTGGAATACCATCTATAGCAATACCTTTTGCTCTATTTGACTTTAAATGCATATCAATGCGGCGGCGGATATCATTTCTCAAAATAATGATTTTAATATGGGATTCCGATTCTCCAAATTTAATAATATCTCTATCTTTTGTACCTCTGTGGGATTTTGTTGTGCAACCCACATAAATAGCTTCCAAAAGGTTTGTTTTTCCCTGAGCGTTATCTCCATATAAAATATTAGTACCGCTATTGAGGTGCAGACAAATTTCTTTATAGTTACGATAATTATTTAATTCAATGGATTCTATTATCATTATTTTCCGCCAACAATTTTTATGGTTTCTCCATGGAAGGTTATCACATCACCGTCATATAAT
>Ga0154000_1000489_pt1 | contig 10901 bp, 5 predicted proteins | sample TSNC084MetaG_FD_104674 | JGI IMG/M metagenome (GOLD analysis project Ga0154000, IMG submission 104674) | Attine ant fungus gardens microbial communities from North Carolina, USA - TSNC084 MetaG | ecosystem: Host-associated > Fungi > Mycelium > Unclassified | place: USA: North Carolina, Lumber... | reverse complement strand
TTGATTTCTACACCTGCCAGACCTATACCTAAGAACGTCGCCGGAACTACCGGACTGATAAAAGTTGCACAGTTTCGGCATACTACCATGGCAATTGCCGTATGTACCGGATCGACGCCAAAGGCATTGCCTACGCCGATCAGAACCGGCAGCAATCCGAAGAAATAGGAATCCGTACAGAACATCATCGTCAGCGGTACAGAGAGAATACCAATGATGATAGGCAGGAAACGTCCCATGCTCTGTGGTATGAAATTCGCCAATACATTCGCCATGTGTGTCATAATTTCACTGTCTTCCAGAACTCCCAGGAACACACCTGCCGCCAGAATCGTAGATGCCATCATCATTGCCGGACCTGCATGGGACTTGATAATCTTGCCCTGCAGCTTGGCACCGGGATAGTTAACCAAGAGAGCAGTCACACAACCAATCATAAAGCTAAAATAAGACGGAACATCTAAGAAAACCAAGGCAAGAATAATAACCAGCGTTAAAAAAATATTGAACCAGAATAATCTCGGCCGTGCAAGTTCCTTTTTTAATTCTTCATCAATCGTTTCTTCCGTAATCTCCGTTTCTTCGATCTGAAGTGTACTATTGATACCGGCTCCACGTCTTTTCTCAATATTACCCCATACAAATGCGGTTACCAGCGCAATGCCAATGCCTACAATCTGCATAGGCAACAACCTCATCCAAAGAACGTTGGCATCTATCTCCAGCACAGAAGCAGCTCTCATCGTCGGACCGCCCCACGGCAGAAGATTCATAACACCCATAGCGGTTACGCAGATCAGAAGCAGCGTGGTCGGCCGCATCTTCAGCCTCTTATACACAGGCAGCATTGCCGGAATGGTAATCAGGAACGTAGAAGCTCCGCCTCCATCCAGATGACCTATAATGGCAATAACACAGCTCATCATCGCAACTCCCACTACATTGCTTCCTACTTTTTTCATCAACGCATCAATAATCCGGTCAAACATCCCTACATCTGTCATGATTCCGAAGAAAAGCACAGAGAAGATAAACAACGAAGCCGTAGAATGGACTCCTTTTACCCCCGCCCCGATAAAGTCCCCGATCTCACCGATGGTAAAGGTTCCGGTAAGCACTAAAATCAAAGCGGTTACCGAAGATACGCCAATGAAGGCAATCGATGGAACAGTTACGTTTTTCAACAACAAAACAATGATCATAATGATGGTTACAAATCCTAGTATTGCAAGCATGGTTTCATTCATTACTAATCCCCCTCCTTAGGTTTTTGTTTGTTCTACAGCCTAAGTATAGGAGACGCCCCTTACAGTGCCCACCTTTATCTCTTAATTTTAATTAAGGTAATCATTAATAAGCATTAAGATTGACGTTTGAAAAATCCCTATTAACACAAACAAACGAACCGCCATATCATCAATTTTGAAAATTGATAGGATACGGCGGTTTGAAATCTTCAGGACTAGCGCATAGCAGCAATTGTCCCGCCATCACATAGGATGTCCACACCAGTTACATAGCTACATTTCTTGCTGGCCAGAAAGGCCATTAGATCGGCAATTTCTTCTGGTTCGCCAACCCGCCCCAGAGCACCTCTTTTAGCAAAGGAAGCCGCTTGCTCACCTTCAACTTCGCCCATTGGCGTGCGGAATGTTCCGGGTGAGACAGAGACGATGCGAAGACCATTTTTCCCATAGGTACAAGCAATTTTTTCGGTATACCAGATGACAAAATTCTTGGATAAGGTATAGGCAGTATTTGATCCCATTTCCTCGGACATGGAGTTGATCATATTTAACATTTGTTCCTTAAACACCTCTGGGGTATCAAGGCTTAGTTGATACAGTTGTTTTGGTATTTTGTCAGCAGGAATCATATATGCCGACATCGAGGAGACGTTTAAGATACACCCGCCCGCCGGCATTACTTTCGCAAATTCTTCGTTCATGTAAATGGTTCCCATTGCATTTACCGTAAATATTTTCTCACCATTAGCCATGTGTGGGGACATTCCGGCAGCGTGAATAACAGCTTGCGTTTTTCCGAGGGTCTCGGTATGGGTGACAAGCGTTTTGACAGAGTCACGATTACTGATGTCGCAGGGGAATATTTCAGCTTCGATATTCAGCTCCTGCAGCTCTTTTAGGGCCCCTTCTAATTTTGAGACTGTGCGTCCGACCAGAATAATGTAGTGGTCTTTACCCATTAGTTTTGCAGTAGAAAGCCCCATACCGCTTCCCCCGCCAGTTACAACACAAATGTTTTTCATTTTGATAGTTCTCCTTTCTTTAATTTGTAAAAATAACGAATAACTTCTCAATAGTATTATAATACCATACAAACAACTTTCTTGGGTAGATATTTGTTATTAAAATCATTTTGGAGACAAGAAAAATGTAAAACTATTTCAAAGTCTTGACTACAAATCACCAGAATGTTATTCTAAATAAGTATGATAAATATTTGAATGGAGGTGAATGCTATGGAAGGCGGCGAACATCCGCGAAGTCAGAATACCGCGATACATAAAGGCGTAAGCGATATCCGTGGATGTCTGTTCTTTTCATAGATTCTACGGTTATCTATTTGCGCCCTTACGGGCGCTTTTATTTTTTGCTTTTTGTATCGCCCCACAACAAAAAATTATAAAGGAGGGCGTATACTATGCGTAAGGAAAATGTAAATGTAAATGGCAACAAAGCGGTAAGCATGGAGGTGGCGGCGCTTAAATACGCGAAACTGGAAAATCATGCTTTGCTTACCGAACTGAACACCACCGAACATGGGTTGAAATCCGCAGAGGCAGAACAGCTTTTAGAGTATTTCGGGAAAAATGAAATTGATTATGGCAAAACACAACCGTGGTTTGTCCGGCTTTTACTTTCGTTTGCTAATCCTTTTAGTCTGGTGCTGCTTATAGTCGCCGCAGTTTCGTTTATTACCGAGGTTTTGCTGGCCTCTGACCAATCATGGGCTACTGTCATTATCATAATGGCGCTTGTGGGAATATCGGGCATAATGCAATTTGTGCAGGAATCAAAATCCGACAAGGCCGCTGAAAAACTAAAGGCTATGGTATCGTCAAACGCCGCCGTGATACGCGATGGGGTAGAGCGCGAAATGCCGATGAGTGAACTACTGCCCGGTGATCTTGTAAAACTATCGGCCGGCGACATGATACCTGCTGATGTGAGAATCCTGTCGGCTAAAGATTTATTCGTGGGACAGGCAGCATTGACGGGAGAATCCGAACCCATCGAAAAGTTTCCGGCATTTAAAGAAACTTCTAATGCCCTGGATGCCTCAAATATATGCTATATGGGAACGAATATCGTCAGCGGCAGCGCTTTGGCCGTTGTGTTCGGCACGGGCAACAACACATATTTCGGCTCTATCGCTAAAGACTTGACCGGGCGTAAGGCGCAGACCAGCTTTGAGAAGGGCGTAGCCGACGTCAGCCGCCTACTCCTGCGGCTAATGCTCATCATGGTTCCTATTATATTTTTGATTAACGGTTTCTCAAAAAATGATTGGATCGGCGCACTGCTTTTCGCCCTGTCTGTGGCTGTCGGCATCACGCCGGAGCTTTTGCCGATGATTATGTCAAGTACGCTGGCAAAGGGCGCCGTCGCCATGTCAAAGCGTAAAACAATTGTTAAAAACTTAAGTTCCATACAGAGCTTCGGCGCTATGGACGTACTTTGCACCGACAAGACGGGAACGATTACCGAGGATAAAATCGTTCTCGAAAAATATCTGGACATTCATGGGAATGAAGATTTGCGTGTATGGCGTCACGCGTACCTGAACAGCTATTTTCAAACGGGTCTTAAAAATCTGATTGATTTGGCAATTATCAACCGCGCCGAGAGGGATGGTTATGAAACGTGGGACGACAAATACAACAAGGTTGATGAGATACCGTTTGACTTCAACCGCCGCCGTATGTCCGTCGTGTTGGAGGACGGCGAAACCGGTAAGCGCCAGCTGATAACGAAAGGCGCGGTAGAAGAAATCCTCGGAATATGCTCTTATACGGAATATCAAGGCGAGGTTATTCCTCTCACCGATGATATAAGAACCGAAGTGCAGGGACTGACCGACGAATTGAACGAACAGGGGCTTCGGGTCGTGGCTGTGGCGCAGAAGAACAACGTACGCGATACAAAAACCTTTGGCGTGGGTGACGAGCAGGAAATGGTGCTGATAGGCTTCGTTGGGTTCCTTGACCCTCCAAAAGAGTCAAGCCGGGAAGCCATTACCGCACTGCATGAACATGGTGTCAGGGTCATAGTTTTAACGGGCGACAATGAAAAGGTTGCGCGTACCGTCTGCAAGCAGGTAGGGTTAGACGCTTCGGAATATTTGTTGGGCAGCGACACAGAAAAGCTGACGGACGAAGAACTCGCGGAAAAGGTGAAAAAGATAAATTTGTTTGCAAAGCTGTCCCCGTCCCAAAAGGTGCGGGTCGTGCGGCTGCTGCAGGAGCAAGGCCATACCGTAGGTTATATGGGTGACGGCATTAACGACGCTCCGGCGCTGCATCAAGCGGACGTAGGCATTTCGGTGGAATCCGCTGTCGACATCGCCAAGGAGAGCGCGGATATTATTTTGCTTGAAAAGAGCCTTATGGTTCTTGAGGAAGGCGTCGTGGAAGGCCGCCGGACGTTCGGAAACATCATCAAATATATCAAGATGGCTTCCAGCGGCAACTTCGGAAATATGTTCAGCGTATTGGCGTCAAGCCTGTTCCTGCCTTTTTTGCCCATGCTGCCTATTCAGATACTGGCGCAAAACCTTCTCTACGATTTTTCGCAGATTACGATACCGTTTGACCGCATGGACGAGGAATACCTTAAGAAGCCTCAGAAATGGAACGCGAAAGGTGTGGAGCGGTTCATGTACTGGTTTGGGCCGGTATCGTCGCTTTTTGACATTCTAACGTTCGCGGTACTGTACTGGATATTCAAAGCCAATTCCGCTGAAACGCAGGGAATCTTTCAAACAGGATGGTTTATGGTCGGTCTTTTGACGCAGACGCTGATCGTACATCTGATTCGCACGGCAAAGATACCGTTTATTCAGAGTAAGGCTGCGAAGCCGGTTGTTCTTTCCACCCTGGCGGTCTGCCTCTTAGGCGTCATTATTCCATATACGCCTTTGGGTGTGGGACTGGATATGGTATCAATGCCCGTATTGTTCATCCCGTGGCTGTTTGGCATCATCCTTTTGTATGCCGTTGCGGTACAGCTAGTAAAAAAGGTGTATATCAAACGGTATGGCACTTGGATTTAATTCAAGACGATAGTAATTTAAATAAACAGCCTGATTCATTACGGAATCCGGCTGTTTATTTAAATTATCCCCGCTTTTTCTGGCATCCCTGACAGTAATAAGTCCCTCGCCCGCGGATTATTTCTTTTGTTATCGCTTTACCGCATACGGAACAGTTTTTCTGCATATGTACCTGCAGCTGCACTTGAAATAGTCCGGATATTCCATTGGCATCAAAAGAGTGAATAGTTGTTCCTCCCTCGTCAATGGCTTTTTCCAAGATATTCTTCGATGCCTCAATCATTTCCCCTACCCGTTTTCTGCTGATTCGTTTCCCCGGTGTTTCCGGATGCATCTTCATCCGAAAACAGATTTCATTGGCATAGATATTGCCAATTCCAGTGATGATACGCTGATCTAATAACAGCGTTTTAATTGGCAGACTGCTTTTATGTATTCTTTCATATATTTCTTTAAAATCTGCGTCCCATGGCTCCGGTCCGAGTTTGGCAAGCGGCAGATCCTGACGGTAGGTTTCACGGTCTGCCAGTTCCAGGCGACCGAATTTACGGGTATCCTGATACCGCAGCTCAGTACCGTCACTAAAATGGAAGGTCAGGTGCTCATGCTTGTTCAGCGGCTTTGATGCTTCCGTGATATGATACTTCCCTTCCATCCGCAGATGGGAAATAAACGCATCCTGTTCTAAAATAAAGATCAAATATTTCCCGACCCGATCGATATCCTGAATCGTTTGGCCCGTTAACGAGTTTACAAATACCTCTGTTTCCCCGGTCACGATTTTATCGTAGTGAACCGCTATTTTCTCAATCTTTTTTCCGATAACAAAATTCTTCAGTGTTCTGCGGACTGTTTCCACCTCTGGTAATTCCGGCATACTCTCTCACCCTCTTCTATTTTCTTCAATACGGAACTCTGCCAAGGTACATCTGCCAAGCTTTGTTTCTCCGATTTCCTATTCACTCCGCAGTGCTTCAACCGGATCTTTCCGTGCGGCAGCAGACGCCGGGAACAAGCCGGAAACGAAGGCCAGTAACATACTGATACCAATAAGAATCAAGGCCGCATTCACCGGCAGCTGCGCAATATTTTCAATCCCCAGCTGATCATAGACAATGATATTGGCGATAATACTAATCAGATATGTAACCACGACTCCCAGCAATCCGGCGACAAACCCGATGATTAAGGTCTCCGCATTGAATACCCGCCGGACATCTTGTTTGCTGGCACCGATAGCCCGCAGAATACCGATTTCTTTTTTTCGCTCCAGTACCGAAATATAAGTGATGACGCCTATCATAATCGAAGAAACAATTAAGGAGATTCCGACAAAGGCAATCAACGCGTAGCTGATGGTATCAACAATGTCCGTAACCGATGACATCATAGTGCCCACCAAATCGGTGTAGTTGATAACCTTCTCCTCGTTACCGGATTCTTCCATCTGGTCATTATACTCCTGCAAAAAGTCTTCTATTTTGGACTTCGCACTAAAATTGTTCGGGTAGAAGTTAATTTGCAATGGCTTATCCGTGGTGGCGTATCCTAGCTTCTTCAGATTGTTCTCATAAGTGCTGTCTTCCCGATTCATTATGGTGGTCATTAATTCCATAATCTCATCCTCCGACATATTCACCTGAAACGCAGCGGCAAAAGCATCCTGATCAATCCCGATTGCTGCTTGTAACTGTTCCGGCAATTGCTGCATGGCCGCTTCCATTTGACTCTGAATCTGGGTCTGCAGCTGTTGCCCCATCTGGCTCATCTGACTTTCCAGTGCGCTTTGAATCTGAGTCTGCAGCTGACTTACTAACTGCGTCTGCAGTTTCGCTATCTGACTTTGCATTTGGCTCTGTATCTGACTCTGTATCTGACTCTGTACCGAAGACATTACCTGTTCCATGTACGTTTGCATCGCTGTTTGCAGATACTGTCCGATGACTTCATTAACCTGACTCTCAAGCTGCGAGAAATCGATTAGTTGGCCGATTTGTCCGGTAATCCATGCCTGAACGTCCGGTCTATTCAGATATTCCTGAAGATTTGCAGCAATTTGATTCGGATCCAGAACACCCTGGGCAATCTGATCGGCCAGAAAGTTCTGGAGCACCTGAACCATAATCGCATTCAACGCATCCGCAGGGATATTAACCTGACCGGCCAGAGCAGCGGTTAGCTCACTCAGGTTCATCTCCGGTAACTCGATATCCGCCACATCAATGGAGAAATCGCCCCCGCCGGATAAATCAAGACCCGATAAATCCATGCCTGATAAATCCATGCCCGATAAATCCATGCCCGATAAATCCATACCTGACATATCACCCAAATCTGAAAAATCAAGATTTATTTTTGATTCATCGATAATAAAGGCATCTTTAACTTTCTCTTCATCAATTTTAATTAGATCGGCAAAATTAAAGTCCGTTTGTGAATCTTCTTCCTTTTCTTCCGCAAAAGTCTTAGCCGTTAAAACATTTACCTCGGGATTTTCAATTTGCTGCCTGACAATATCTGCGGCAGCGGCTTCTTCCATTAAATACGGAATTAATTCCGGGGTATAGTTGATGCCCTGAGACAGCGAGGTCGCCGTGGCATCAGGATCAGGCTGAACCACTCCAACAATTTTTAAATCAATTCCTTCTGCAACGACTTTTTTCATATAGGCAGTATTGTCTGAACGATCGATCCAGACACCGTATTTATCATCGTATTGATAGCGCTTGGCGGCACTGACAACCTTAAACTCAGCTGACATCAAGTCTTCATACGTCAGTTCAATTTCTTCATTTTTAAGCTTTACCTCTTCATCCGGATTGCTGAGCATAGAAGACAGCATATCTTTTAATTCGCTCCGGCTTCTGATACCCATTGCATAAAGCACATAATCAGATATACTGCCATCCGACATTAACACCAGAACTGCTTCATCATAACTTTCCGGCCAGCGCCCAGCCTTAATCTCATACTGGTAATCGTACATCCCGCTGGCACCAGGTAATTCGTGAAAGACATTCATCCCTGATGAGCTGCCGCCGCCAAGCATGGAAGACATCGCACTGCCGGCGCCAATGCCATAACTGCTAAGTAAGGCATCAGGGCTTACCTGATCAACCCCCTCCCCGGTATCCCTTAGGTAAATCTGCGGGGTGACATCGTATACGTACCGAATCGTCTTGACGTAAGGATTGATCCTTGCTTCATTTTGCTCAATATAGGCTTTTAAAGATTTCAAATCATTCTTATTCTGACTCTGAAAAAGACTCTCAACTAGCTTTCGCTCTTTGATCATCCCGGTCTTCTGATTCTCATTCTTTAGACTTTCCTCGTCATCTGCCGCATCCGCTCCCCCTCCGCCAAAACTGGCAAGCAGGCTGCTAAAATTAATCCCAGACTCCTGAATGGTCAGCGGATAGATGCTCATCGTCTCTTCTTCGATATTCTTAATATAGGCATTAATGCCATTAGCTAGGGCTAGAATGGCAGCAATACCGATAATTCCAATTGAACTGGCCAAAGACACCATAAAGGTGCGCCCCTTCTTTGTCATTAGATTACTAAGTGACAGCGAAATAGCCGTAAAAAGTGACATACTAACCTTATGCGGCGCGGCGCTGGGACGCTGTTCTTCTTTCTCGGGATCCAGCGGATTGGTATCGCCAACCAACTGTCCATCCTGCAGCCGAATAATGCGATTGGCATATTCATCGGCCAGCTCCGAATTATGCGTTACCATGATAACCAGCCGATCCTTGGCAATTTGACGCAAAAGTTCCATCACCTGTTGGCTGGTTTTAGTATCCAGCGCTCCGGTGGGCTCATCGGCCAATAAAATCTCCGGATCATTAATCAACGCCCGGGCAATCGCCACCCGCTGCATTTGCCCGCCGCTCAACTGGTTCGGCAATTTTCTGACATGCTCACCCAGACCCACATCATTCAGAGCTTTAGTGGCCCGTTCTCTACGCTCTGCCGCGGAGACCCCGCTAAGGGTTAACGCCAATTCCACATTCGCTAAAACTGACTGATGCGTAATAAGGTTATAACTTTGAAAGACAAAGCCGATACGATTGTTACGATATGTATCCCAGTCGCCTGATTTGTATTTCTTTGTCGATATGCCATCGATTTCCAAATCCCCGGAATCGTAATGGTCAAGTCCGCCAATGATGTTTAACATCGTTGTTTTCCCTGACCCCGAAGGTCCTAAAATGGCCGCGAATTCATTGTTTCGAAATGATACCGAAATCCCGTCCAGAGCTGTTTGGACAAAATCAAAGGTTTTATATGATTTTTGTATTTTTGTTAATTTTAACATAAATTTTATACCCCCATACCACCATTCGACTAGTGTGCTGTTTTGCTAATTATGAGCCGGACATTACACTATAACATTTCCAATATCGATTTGGTCGCATCTGCGAATTGGTTCGCACTGTTAATGAACTGCTCGACATTTTCACACCCCATTTGTTCAATCAGTCCCACAAGCATCTCATCTACTACCCCTTCTAACTTCCCCACAATCTCTACTCCGGCCGGTGACAGCGTAATAATCAAGGAACGGCGGTTCCGCTGACTCACCTCACGCTTCAGATAGTCTTTCTGCTCCAGGGCACTTAGTATTTTCGAAACCGCGCCTTTGGAAATGCAGAGCCAATTTTGAATATCCTGGCTGGTGATATTATCGGTTGCATCGGCAGTATTTCCCTTAACCATTTTCATTAACGACACTTCTGCCGCGCTTACAGCGTACTGTTTCATCTGCATATTTATACTGGAATGAAACAGTGATATGACCTGCCTGACCTGAAAAAAGGTATGCGTGAACTGTTCTTTTAAATCAACTACTTCCCGGCTCATTGTGTCTCCTTTAATATTGTTTCCCGGTAAACTGTTTCATAGTAAACTTTTTTAATTGTAATAAACTTTTTCCATCTTGTCAATATGAAAAACTTTCCTTTGTGAGCTTCCTTAAAATTAAACAGCAACAAAAACACGATAGACTTTTAATAACTTTTCCTACACAAATGTGTACCAGTGTGATAGAATACAAATGTAAACCGAATTCTGCCACTATTAAGAAATTTGAGTATGGTATCCGGAATCCGAAACCAGATCAGCTGCTAAAGATAGCAAATGTAGAAATAAAGATCCATCTGGTGGATGACAATATGGTGGTAAAGAAAGGAACTTCTGGAATTAGTGTGAAGATATTCCCACAATAGTTATAAATAGTGCATTTTTACGATGTAAAACACTTTTTACATACTCTTTTTCCAGCAATGTAAAAGCTCTTTGATAGCATTTTTCTCATGACTGCAATATGATGAGCTCAGGTCAAGAGAAAATTAAATTGAAAGGAGGCCGCCCCTTGGAACTTCATACCCAAATAAAGAAATACCGAACAAACATGAACTTGTCACAAGAAGAACTTGCCGAAAAAGTTTATGTCACCCGGCAAACTATTTCTAACTGGGAAAACAATAAAAATTACCCGGATATTCATAGTCTTCTTTTACTAAGTTCATTATTTAACATATCTCTTGATCAATTAATCAAAGGAGATATAAACATTATGAGAGAAGAAATTAATAAAGCTG
>Ga0154000_1000488_pt1 | contig 10933 bp, 8 predicted proteins | sample TSNC084MetaG_FD_104674 | JGI IMG/M metagenome (GOLD analysis project Ga0154000, IMG submission 104674) | Attine ant fungus gardens microbial communities from North Carolina, USA - TSNC084 MetaG | ecosystem: Host-associated > Fungi > Mycelium > Unclassified | place: USA: North Carolina, Lumber... | reverse complement strand
CCGTTTTTGTTATAATTACAGTTTTTTCCACCGCTTCCTTATAATTTGAATAGACTCCCACTGCGACTCCTGCCGCAATGGCCGCCCCTTGTGCTCCTGTTTCCTTGTCTTCTACTACATCGACAGGGATTTGTAATGCATCCGCAAATATTTGCACCCAGACATCTGAATTGGCCGCACCGCCAGATAACCGGATACTTTTCGGAGGGGTTCGATTATACAGCAACTTTTTCACATGCGTCATATGTGAAAATACAATTCCTTCATATACTGCACGAAGCATGTGCATTTTATTATGGTAAGCAGTTAATCCAATAAATGTACCCTTTGCCAACGCATCTTCATTAGATCCGTTTAAAAATGGCAGGAAAATAATATTACTGTCTTGCGGCTCTATAGAGGCAGCCCATTGGTTTGTAATACCATACACAGATTCACTCTTTTTCTCCGCCTCTTTCTTTTCATAATCCATCAGGTTCCTAATGAACCACTCCATATTTCCTGCTGAAGTAGGGCTGCTTTCCTCCACCAGAAAATATCCCGGAATACAAAACATGGAGTTTAAGGCTACTGTTCCATTAATGACAGGTGCTTTTGCTAAAAATGCATTAATACTCCACGTCCCCGCGATCATGCACATTGCTTCTTCATCTGTGAGTCCGGAGGCTAATCCGCAGGCATCCACGTCAAACATACCTGCCGCTGCCGGAGTGCCTTCTTTAAGTCCGGTTTTCGCACTTGCCTCCTTTGTAATATATCCGCAAATATCTGCAGAATATCTCAAAGGCGGCAATTTATCCCTGATTTGTTCCAGACCAAAGCATTTTAACAGTTCTGGGTCATAATCTTTTGTATTAAGATTCACTAAATTGCCACCTGTTGAATCGGTGTATTCCGCGTATGCTTCACCTGTCAGCATATATCGAATGTAATCCTTTACATGAAAAATATATTTGGTATTATCAAGTACTTCCGGCTCATGATCTCTAAACCAGGCCAGGATGCTCACTGGCTGACATGCCAGTATTTCCTGATAAGATTTGGGGAATATTTTTTTCTTAGTTCCATCCTGATTCCATCGTTCCACATATTCCCATGCTCTTGTATCTGTAGATACAATACCGTTGTAACTTGGTTTGCCCGCATAGTTTATCATGTACAGGCCTTTCCCATGCCCCGAAAAAGAGACGCCTGCTATCTCTTTCGGCGCTATTTTACTTTTTAAGATACACTGGCTTATGGCCTGTGCATTTACATCCCACAGTTCATTCATATTTCTTTCTGTATATCCGGGCTTTGGCGTAATCGTCACAGTCGGCACACTGGCGACAGCAATCTGAACACCATTTTCATCAAAAATTGCTGCTTTGGAATATGTTCCCCCATTATCTATTCCCATTAAATATCTCATTTTCTTTGTCCTCTAATAATCTCTTGGCCTACTTGTTGCCCTGCTAAAATGAGTTTGCAAAATATATTCACTATCCCCATCATAGAAGATATCTTCTTTGTCTTTTATCCATTTCTTAAGTTTTTCGCCCAATTCATTCTTTAATGCCAGATGTTTTTCAGAGAATATTAAATTCTTTGTTTCGTAAGGATCTATGATCAAATCATATAATTCTGATATATCTTCTTTATTTTCCGTATATTTGTATCTTGACGTTACTAAAGATTTTGCCACATTTCTATGTAAATGACCATAAGTTTCACTTACGAAGAAATCTCTCCGCTTCTTAAATCCGCTTGCCTCTAATTCCAATAAGTTCTGTCCATCCGGCGCATCATCAAAGGCCAGGCCTGCCGCTGCTAAAATAGTAACCGGCACATCTAAATTACTAACCAGTGCATCCGTTACCTGTAATGGTTTTATAATGCCCTTGTAACTCATCGCCATTGGAATTCTCATCACTTCCTCCGCCATGTAACTTGCTTTATCAAATTTTCCGCCTTGGCAGGCAATGGCATCGCCATGATCAACCGTCCAGATAACCAATGTATTTTCATCCAATCCTAATTCCTTCAGCTTATCAAGTACGATGCCGGTCGCATCATCTACCATTGTTACATGTGCATAACACCTTGATAATAACAGCTGCCATCGTTCCCAGGTGATTGGATTTGGATAGATCAGATTTTCATTTTCATCCGCAATGCCTAGGTTATGCTCTTTCCGATAACAGGAAGGCTTGTCTAACTGCGGCGAATCAAACGTAGGATATTCCGGGATTTCCGATGGATCATACATATCCGCATATTCCTGCGTCACGAAATAAGGATCATGCGGCCCCCAGAAATCCAGCCTTAATGAAAATGGCTTGTCGCTGTCTTCATTCTTTATTTCTTCTAATTGTCTGCATACCATGTTGGCTAAAAAGAACGCTTCATGAGTTTCCTTTGGTGTCAATAAAATTCCGGAAGCCTGTTCATTCGACCACTCTTTATCCTGAATATATATTTCACCAGGCTTAATATCCAGCCTCCATGGATCCATAGTGCATTCAATTTTTATTTCAGGGCCTGGCAAATTATATTCTTTCAGATACTCCTTGTATTCTTCTGTAATATAAGGATTTCCATATGACGGATAGCAGTAACCCTCACATCCGTGATCGAATGCCGTTCCCATACCCGCATGCCATTTCCCGTAATAGTAATTTCTATATCCGTCATCTTTTAAAATCTGTAAATATGTCCGGCCAGAAAAAGGAACATTTACATCATTTAACACTTCGCCATGACGATGTGAATATTGACCGGTCAAAATGCATCTTCTGGACGGACCACACAATGGATTAGATGAATATGCCCTTGTGAAATCCACTCCGGTTCGTGCAAATGCTTCAAAATTGTCTCTTCTTACTTTTGGTCCAATATCCCATCCATGTCTGTTATATATTTGATGATCTGCCATAATAAATAAAATATTTGGTTTTTCCATTTTTCTTATTATCGTCCTTTCTCACCACCATTTAATCTGATCCGTAATATATTTTCTGATTCTTATAAATTCGGGATCATTTACATCTCTTGGATGAGGTAAATCAATCACTATCTCATCTTTCACTTTTGCCGGCTTGTTTGATAATATTAGCACTCTTTCTGCCAGGTATACCGCTTCTTCTATGTTATGAGTAATAAATACGATGGTCTTTTTTAATTCCTTCCATATCCTTATCACTTCATCTTCCAAATAGAATCTCGTTTTAATATCCATCTGCCCATATGGTTCATCCATTAAAAGCAAATCCGGATTCATTGCAAATGCTCTTCCGATAACGATTTTTTGTTCTGAACTGGCTGACAGCCCGGCAGGATAAGTGTTTCGGTACCTGGTCAAGTCCATCAATGTCAGAATTTTCTCCGTCTGCTCACTAATATATTGTTTGTCCTTATGCTTTGCCTTCAAGCCATATTCAATATTCTTTTCTACCGTAAGCCATGGGAAAGAAGATGGTTCCTGAAATATGAAGGATATATTATGTTTCTTCGGATTAACTTTTTGACCGTCTATCAATACCTCTCCAGAGGTAGGCTCCAGCAAATTGGAAAGCATATTCAGAAATGTAGTCTTTCCACACCCGGTTGGACCGACAACACAAACAAACTCGCCTTCGTTAATATGAAAATTACAATCCTCAATCACTTTCAAATCACCAAATGATTTACATAGATGGTTTACCAGAACTTTTACTTTTTCAGCCACGAACTCACCCCCTACTTGATTACTAAATCTGTATGATTACTTATTTCTTTTCGAATATCCAAGAATCTGCTGTCTGTATAATCCCTCGGCCGTTTCAAATCATTTAAATCATAAACTCCTTTCACAGTCATTGGTCTTGCACTAAACAAAATAATTCTGTCGCCCAGATATACTGCCTCCTCTATATTGTTGGTCACAAAAATAACTGTTTTCTTATTTTGATTCCAAATTTTCAATATTTCATCTTGCATAGAATATCTTGTCTGGGCATCTAATTGACCAAAGGGCTCATCCATCAATAATATCTCCGGAATACTTGCATATGCCCTGGCAATTCCAACCCGCTGTTTCATTCCGCCGGAAAGCTGCCTTGGATAATGCTTTTCAAATCCATTTAACCCTACAAGATCAATATATTTTTGAGCCCTTTCATATCTTTTCTTTTTGGGAACCTTATGAAGTTTGTCAGGAAATGCCACATTATCCCGAACTGATAACCATGGCATGACCCCTAAATTTTGAAACACAAAACCAATTTGTGAATTAACTCCCTGAGACAATTTTTCATCAATGTACACTTCTCCGGATGTCGGCTTTAATAATCCTGACACAATATTTAACAATACTGATTTTCCACATGCTCCCGGGCCTAATAACACAAGGAACTCATTTTCCTTTACGTCTAAGCTTACATTTTCAATTGCCACTTCGAAAGAATCATTATTTATAAACACCTTGGACAGCTTCTTAATTTCTAATTTATTTCTACCTTCCATGGGCATAATTTCCTTTCTGCAAAAGTCAGTATCCATGATAGTACTGCACCTATAACACCAATTATTATCATTGCAAAAATCACTAATGGCAAGTCAGCAACATCGGAGCCGCGGATTATCATAAATCCTAATCCGGAATTGGCAGAAATCATTTCTGCTGCGAGTACAATAATCCACGCAGTCCCCATGGCCGTCTTTACACCGGCCATAATTGCACTCAATGAACAGGGTATTACTACTTCTTTGATCGTCTGAAACTCAGTGGCTCCAAACACAGATGCTACATCAATATTTATCTGAGGTATTAATCGGACACCTGTGTATGTATTAATAACCACCGGCATCACTGTTCCCGTAAAAATCAATGCGGTTTTGGATGTTTCTCCGATTCCAAACCATAATGTCATCAGTGGAATCCATGCTAATGCCGGAATTGGCCTGACCAATTCAAAAAGCGGTTTTAAGTAGTCACAGCATTTTTGATTCCAGCCTATTAACAAACCAAATGGAATGCCGACTACACATCCTGCAAGGAGACCCATTAATACTCGTTTCATGCTGGCCCATATATGTCCTGCCAGGCTAATATTATTAACCGGTTTTACTAATAAACGTCCGGCCCGCCGATATACATCCAGTGGTGTTGGAATAATCCCGCCGTTTTTGGATGCCAGCTGCCACAGGGAAGCAAATAATAAAATCGAAATGACAGGTAATATATTTAAAAGAATTTTATACACCCCGGAGTTTTTCATCATTGCATTCATTTTACTTCAACCTCCATTTCAAGACCCGGTTTTCCACTTTTCGAAGGGTTGTTGTCAGCCCCAAACCAATCAGTCCGATTACCAGCATTCCGGCAATAATAGTATCGATTCTTCCGTAATTTCTCCCCATAAGTATCATATATCCCAAACCACTGCTGGAGGCTAACATCTCCGCTGCAATCAAGGTACCCCAGCCATTTCCCAAGGCAATAACCATCCCTGCAAAAGCAAGCGGCATCGCAGAAGGGATCCCCACCGTACAAAAGATTTTCCAATTGGAATATCCACATGTTTTTGCATAATTAATATAAACCTGGTTGGTTTCCCTGATTCCAGTATAGGAATTTATAACAATGGGAACAAATGTCGTAAAAAATATAATAAATGATTTTGCAACCGTTCCAATACCTAAAAGCACAATAACAATGGGGATCCATGCGATTGGCGGAAGAGGTCTGATCATTTCAAAAATAGGACGAAGCAACTTGTCAACCGGTCTATACCACCCCATCAGCAAGCCTAACGGCAGCCCTGCTATTAATGCCAGAAAAAAGCCAATCATAGCAAGTTTAAAACTTGCTAAAATATTCACTATTAATATATTTCCATCAGGACGTGGATCAACTATTTTAGTAAAGATAGCATTGATTACCTGGATTGGCGAAGCCAGCACCTTATCATTGACTATTCCAAAGGTACATAGCAACTGCCAGAATATTAAAAAAGTAAGGATACTAATAATTCCGCGCACAATGGTTCGGATCTTTCTTTTCTTGTTTTCCTCTCTTAGTGCAGCAACCTCATTTTCTATTTTGTTTGGATTTCCCATATGTTTTCCTTTCTTTAAAAACGTCTGAAACCCGGTCTTGCTCTGTAATTGCTGTCAAGATGGCTAAAAGTCTTTTTGACCAGGCTTTACAGCAATTACAAATTATATTACTTTAATTTTTCCATCAGCCGGCTGTCATAATTATCTGCCTGCATTAAGGCTTCTTTATCGTCTTCTGTATAATTTCCCATTGTGATATAGATATCCATTATTTCCGCAATGGAATTTTGAAGAACGGTCCGTTTTCCATCCTCCGACAGTTTAAAGTACTCCACTTGTTCTTCTGGAGGCAGTATCTTTGTAATCTGCAGGTCCATAAATTTCAGTGCATTGGTTTCATTTGTGGCCACACCATTCTCTTCACAAAATTCCACAAATATCTTTGCCCCTTCTTCTTGATTCTCCTTGATCCATGCGACTGCCTTCATATATGCCCGCAGCCATTTTTCTGCCACTTCCGGTCTTTCTTTCAAAATCTTGTCGCTGGCCGTAATTACGGATGGCAAAAATATTTCCTGGGTTACTCCTGTTGTGATTGGAACCCACCCCTCTGCTTCCGCATTCAGATAAAAGGATGCATTGGCCTGTACGATATCACCGTTGCCAGCTCTGAAGGCCGTAAAGGCGGGAGAAGAATCCATGTTTGTCCTGACCACATCGGATACCGATAATCCTAATTTATTTAAAGTGGATATAAGTAAAATATCTGTGATGGTTCCTTGTGTATATAACACTTCTGCGCCTTTCCACTCTTCTGCCGTGCCATAGCAACCGGTATCTTCATCGTATCCGGCTTTCACAATTTCATGATCCTCCCTGGCCCAAAGACCCATGAGTGCCCCGTCAGCGATTGCAAGACCAATGATTTTAAGATCTTTTTTAGCTACTCCCAATACAATTCCGCCAAATCCTGTCGTGCCAATATCCCAGGCCCCCGCCTGATATGCCTCCATCTGTGGCGGCGCCCCGATATATACCAAAGTTTCTACATCTAATCCTTCCTCTTCATAATATCCATTTTTCTCGGCAATATAAGCTGGAAAACCATGACCGGAAGGATGGATACTAATCGTAAGTTTTTCCCTCACTTCACTTTGTTTCGCTTCGGGCTGCTTCTCACCAGATGAACATGCCATAAGGCCTGTCATAACTACTGCCACCATTATTAAGCTTAATATTCTTTTTCTCATGCTTCATTTCCTCCTTTTTGAAGCGTTTCATTTTTGAGCAGCACTGCTCCGCTCCCTTCTCCTATTGCTGGTTGTATCAATTCAAATCCAATACCGTTTCTCCTTCTACAATGCTTCCTCTTACAAACTTCTTTTCAATTTCATAATTCTTACCTCCTGTTTGTTTGTTTTTCTGGATGTTTAGATATATTTCCGTTGCACATTGAATTACCTTGCCAAAATTTCTTTCATATGTTGATAATTTTTTAGGGGTAATCTGATCCGAATAAAAATTACCAAATCCCATAATAGATACATCTTCCGGAACCCGTATCCCATATCTTGTACATGCATTATAAAATCCCACTGCAAAACTGTCATCTCTCGGAAATACTAACTGGGGCATTTCATTATTGAGGATCATATTTTCCGCTGCCAGGTATCCTACTCTGATGTCATCCTTCAAGCTTTGATATTCTATTTTTTTAAATCCCATTCCATTTTTTTCACATTCACGCTCCACACCCTTGCTTCGTTCCCGATTCGGTGACAGCATAGAGTCCTCCGCTATGTCCAAATATGTAATACTCTTATGTCCGCGCGCTCTTACAAACTCCACCATACATTTTGCTGCATAATGGTTATCCACAGCAGCATAAGGAAGATCACATTTGTCTAAATACCTGGCCAGGAAAATAATTGGTATTTCTTCAGTTTCGGCCAATTTCCTAAAATATGCTTCATTTTCCAAGGATTCAAAAAAGATAAAAAGTCCATCTACTTTACTGCTTAACAAAGATTCGCAATTTTTTCTTTCCCTTCCACTGTCATTCCTGGAAGTAGCCATAATAATTCTGCTGTTGTGAGACTCGGCGAAACTTTCCATCGGTGTTAATATTTGAGTTTCAGCAATATTCTCAATATTGCTGACTATCAGCCCAATCAGATTTGTTTTGTTTGAAGCAAGACTCCGGGCCTGGTAATCTACACGGTAACCCAGAACTTTCATTGCCTCATACACTTTTTCTTTATTTTTCTCTTTTACGTTCTCTTTTCCTTGCAATACATTCGATATCGTTCCCAAGGACAAACCTGTCATTTCAACTAAATCTTTATAAGAGGCCACTTATCTTCTCCTCCATTTTTTATTTTTGAAGCGCTTCATTTATATGTTTATATTACTCCCTTTTAACTGGTTTGTCAATAACTACCTGAAATTATAGTAAGGGAATAATATTCAAAATATTTCCTTTTACAATCTGCTCCCGACAGGCAACAGAAATTTCCAGCTGATCCATTCGCTTCAGGATCAACTGGGTATTTCTCGTTCCATACGGCATATCGCTTCCCAGGATCAAACGCCCGCCGCCATAATGTTCCAGCGCAAATTGTAAGGTACTCAAAGAGTATAGCTGGGGCGAGGACAAGTCAAACCACACATTTTTTCCCGTCAGAACTGCTGCCATCGCTCCAGACCAAAGTAAATGGGCGACAACAAACTTTGTCGACCGATATTCATTCGCTGCCTTAGCAAAGGCCATCGCCTGCTTATTGTTCTTCAAGTGAATAAACACCGGCAGATTCTTCTTTCCCGCCCAGGCAAATATCCGCCCGGCCATTTCTGAATCAATGTCAAAATCTGTCCAGCACTGATGCAGCTTCACCATCACAAATCCTTTTTCACGGTAAAACTGCTCCATCTTATCCAGACAATCTTCCTCCAGGGGATTCGCCCAGTATGCATTCCATACCTGCTCCGGCAGCTCCTGACGCAGCTGCCAAACCCGTTCATTTTCTTCATCGAAATGATTGGCAAAGCCGGCAATCCGAATAGCCGTTGCAATCATTCCATTGACAAACCGGTCTACCCGGTCTTCTTTTATCACATCGGAAAGTAACGGATACCGATAATCGTGCTTACTGCCCGCCTCACCACCACACAGAATGATCCTTTCTATCTGATTGCGTTCCAGATACGTTCGGATCCCGTCTGCTGTCATCAGGGACCCGCAGGAATGAGCATGACCATCAATCATTTTTTATCACCATCCAGATTTAACTTGGCAAATGCATCGGCAAATGCGGAGTTGATTGGTTCTTGTACTTCTTTTTGCTGCTTATTCAAATACTTCGCCACATCCTTCTTGGATACTCCGGCTCCTTCTTTCTCCCGGCGGTCTTTAAAGGAGGACAATTTTTCTTTATAGCCGCACTTACATACGAATATCTGGCCGTCGCCTTTGCCGCGCAATTCCAACTTCTTATGACAGACCGGACATCTGGCATTGCTGGTGCGGGCAACCACCTCCCGGTGACCGCATTCCCGGTCCTGACAGACCAGCATTTCACTGTTCTTGCCCTTTACTGCCAGCATTCTTTTTCCACAGGCCGGACACTTGGTATTGGTCAGATTATTGTGACGGTAATTTCCTTCACCGGATTTGATTTCTTCAATCAGCTCGGCAGAATAATTCCGGATATCGGTCATAAATGCCACTCGTTTCAGCGTCCCCTTCGATATCCGGGATAATTTCATCTCCCAGTCGGCGGTCAATTCCGGCTTCTTTAAGTCCTCCGGTACCAGTTTCAGCAGCTGCCTGGTCTTATCGGTAATCAAAATGTCTTTGCCTTGTTTTTCCAGTAAAAAGCTGGAGAATAATTTTTCAATAATATCGGCACGGGTTGCCACTGTTCCCAGACCGCCGGTTTCACCCAGGGTCTTTGCCATCTCCCGGTCACTGGATTCCATATAGGCCACTGGATTTTCCATTGCCGACAGCAAGGTGGCTTCATTAAATCGCGCCGGGGGTTTGGTCTTTCCTTCGGTCATGGATACGGTAAAGTCAGTAAGCTTCTGGCCTTTGGTCAGTTCTGGCAGCGTTTGTTCTCTTAATTCTTCTTTTACCGCTTCCTCGTCGTCCGTTTCCTCCTGACTTTCATATACCTCTTTCCAGCCCGGGCTTTTCACCATATTGCCTCTGGCAACCAGGGTTTCTCCGGCAAGCTCTGCTGTCACCTCGGTCTGTTCATATTCGTAGGGCGGATAAAGCACCGCCAGGAAACGACGAACCACCAAGTCATATATCTTCCGTTCGTCAACGGTCATATGATTTAATTGGACAAACTGCTCCGTTGGAATAATCGCATGGTGATCTGATACTTTTTTATCGTCGACAAAGGAGGGCTTAGCCACAATTTTCTGATTCTTCAATCTTCCTGCCAGTCCCCGATACGGGCCAACACCACATGCTTCCAGCCGTTCCTTGATCGACGGCACAATATCCGAGCTTAAATACCGTGAATCGGTTCGCGGATATGTTAGCACCTTATGGTTTTCATACAGGCGCTGCATGATGTTCAGCGTTTCCTTGGCCGAATAATTAAATCTTCGGTTGGCCTCTCTTTGCAGCTCAGTCAAATCATACAGCTGCGGTGCATAAGTCTTTTTAGGAGTGCGTTTTACATCCGTAACTGTACATTCCTTTTTTGCTGTCATCTGCTTAATCAAACCTTCTATCCGGGCCTTATCAAAGGAGCGGTATCCTTTTGACTTTTCATCTCGCCAGGTAAAGGCTACTGCCGGATTTCCACTGCGCACAGCAATTCCATAATAAGGCTTGGGGATAAAGCTGCGAATATCTTCCTCCCGTTTTGCGATAATCGCCAAAGTCGGGGTCTGTACACGG
>Ga0154000_1000487_pt1 | contig 10946 bp, 11 predicted proteins | sample TSNC084MetaG_FD_104674 | JGI IMG/M metagenome (GOLD analysis project Ga0154000, IMG submission 104674) | Attine ant fungus gardens microbial communities from North Carolina, USA - TSNC084 MetaG | ecosystem: Host-associated > Fungi > Mycelium > Unclassified | place: USA: North Carolina, Lumber... | reverse complement strand
GATAAGAAGCAAGAAGCTACTTTTACAATGGATTTTGTTGCCAATAGTTATAAAATGTATAGGATTGATGTGAAATTCATTCCTAAAGCTGATAGTAATTTCCAAGATAGCAATACAGATATTCAGATAAAAATCGATGCAGTAGATATTAATATGAAAGATAATTATGAGAGTTGTGCAATTAAATTAGATTCTATTTTGAGTAAAAAATATAATAATAATTATGCGGAAGAGTTAAAAAAAATAGAAAGTTTTGGATGGTTTTTTTCATATCCAATGGATACGGCAGAAGATATACCTGTTTTACGTTGCTCCCAAAATGAGAATTATTTGAAAATCTTAGATTATACATTACGAGCATTGGATCCTTCTATTAAAAAAGTTCAGCAGATAGAAGCTGTAGATAATACCTATGTCATAAGGATGGATAATCAAGGTATTGTAATACAAGATGGACAAGTGGTAAAAGAAAGTATTTTATCTAGTGGCACAAAAGCTGGTATTGATATTGCATACATGTTGGCATCAATAAGCTGCAGGGAACATGGCTTTTATTATTGTGATGAAAAATTCTCATATGTTCATAGTGATATTGAAAAAGCCTTTTTATCAGTGATGATCGATTGCTTACAGGCCAACGATCAATTATTTTTCACCACACATAATACAGATATATTGGATTTAGCTTTGCCTAAACATACATTTACTTTCTTAAAGAAAGATACTGATGATAATGAACCAATAAAATGTATTAGTGCTTCTCATTTTTTGAAACGAAATACAGATTCCTTAAGAAATGCTGTTGATAATGATCTATTTTCCATTTCACCAAATGTTGAGTTGATTTATGAAATTAAAAATTTCTAAATGAAAAATACGAAAGAGGTTTGCGATGATTAGGAATAAATATTATCATTATTTTGTTGAAGGTGAAAGTGAAGAAAAAATAGTTAATATATTAAAAACAGAACTTCAATGGATTGTTCCTGGTAAAGTACAAAAATTTAATTTGTGGAACTATAGTTATATTGGTTTTTGACACGGATACAGGTAAATCCGATATTCTCAGACAGAATATAGCACTTTTAAAGAAACATAAATCAGTAAAGGACATTTATTGCATAACTCAAGTTGATAATTTAGAAGATGAATTAGTCAGAAGCTGTACTATTAAAGAAATAAAAGAATTAACAGACAGTGATTCGAATACAGATTTTAAACGAGATATGTTAAAAGACACGAAACTAAAGAATAAGTTACTAAAATGTAATTTTGATTTTGAGAAGTTTTGGAATAGTGAACAGTGTATTTGGTGTCGTCGGCTGGACAGATATTGAATTTACATTTGAGCACCAATGGGCAGGTATGCAGTTATTTACTGTATGCCTGTTTTTTTAGATAGAAAAGCGATAACAGGCAGGAAACCATAATTTTACATCCATAGTATGATAAAAAATCCCCCTCCTATGATCCGGCTAAGAGTTGTATAATATAGCTTGTCAGATGTGATTTTTAACTTCTGACAAAAGGCGGATGCTTTTTCCGCCGTAAATCTGATTATGAAAACATGATTTGTGTTTTCATAATATAGCTTGTCAGAAGTGATTTTAACTTCTGACAAAAGGCGGATATATAACATATAGAGCGGAAGAACGGAGGTTTTGTCATGGAGCACGAGTATTACAGGTACGATAAGGAACAGTTATTAAAAGCACCAAACATAACATTGATATGCAGACCGGACAACGAAACAGTTTTTCGGGAAATGGCCAGGCAAATGGCGGAAGAGATTAAGCTGCATAACAGCAAAAATGAGAAAACCGTAATCATATGTCCGGTCGGACCGGTCGGCCAATATCCTTACTTTGTAGAATTGGTAAATACAGAACAGATCAGCCTGAAGCAGGTTTGGTTTATCAATATGGATGAATACCTGGATGATCGTGGGGCATGGTTGCCGAAAGAGCATTTACTTAGTTTCCGCGGCTTTATGGAAAGAAATGTTTATGAAAAAATCAAACCGGAGCTGCTCATGCCAGAGGAACAGAGAATCTTTCCGGACCCGGATCATTTATTACAGATTCCCGCTTTGATTGAACGGTTAGGCGGTGTCGATATTGCGTTTGGCGGAATTGGGATGAATGGACATGTAGCCTTTAATGAAGCAGATCAGACGCTGACCCCTGACGAATTTATGCAGCAAAAAACAAGGAAATTAACGATTGCTCCGGAAACCCGGGCGGCCAATGCCATCGGCGATTTTAACGGAGCGTTGGAGGATATGCCGCAGGAGTGTGTAACCGTTGGCATCTATGAAATCGCTCATGCCCGCAAAATCCGTCTAAGTGTTTTCCGCAACTGGCACCGGGCAGTGGTACGCAGAGCCGCATACGGGGAAGTGAGCACGGCATTTCCGGTCACGCTGCTGCGGGGGCATCCGGATCTTACGATAACCTTGACTGAATATGTAGCAGGTTTAGGAGTATGATGAAATTTCATCCTGTTCAAACGGTCTGATTGGGTATACACTCAGATCAGATGGATTATGAAAGAAGGGAGATTACATGAGCACTAAGAAAAAGGCATCGGTTCTTCACCGGATCCCCTCAAACGCCTGGATGCTGCTGTCTGTGGTTTCGGCATTTCTGGTCTGGATTCTGATTGCCTCTACGGAGGCCGGGGGCGTAGTATTTGCGGAACCATGGGAAGTATTTGGCAAACTGGTTGATAAGGTTACGGACGGAACACTGTGGCCGCATGTTTATATCAGTTTGTTTCGGGTGATTGTCGGTTTTCTGTGTGGGTTTGTGGCATCCATACCAATTGCCTTTTTAATGGGCTGGTATATGCCGTTTCGCAATCTTTTGGCACCCTGGATTCAATTTATCCGGAATATTCCGCCGCTGGCCTATATTCCGTTGGTAATTGCCGGTGCCGGAGTAGGGGAAAAGGCTAAAATTATAGTAATTTTTATTGCTTCCTTTCTGGTTTTGGTAGTAACGATTTACCAGGGCGTATGTAATGTTGACCTGACCCTGATTAAAGCGGCCAGGGTATTAGGGGCAAACGACAGGGATATTTTTGTGAGAGTGGTGATCCCGGCATCGGCGCCATTTATTCTGGTTGGCGCCAGACTGGGGCTTTCTGCTTCCCTGACGACGCTGGTCGCAGCCGAACTGACCGGCGCCTCCAAAGGCCTGGGAATGATGATTCAGAAGGCACAGGGGTATTACGATATGGCAACGGTATTGCTGGGGATTTTGATTATCGGCATCATTGGCCTGGCATTTGAGCAGGTGGTACGATTCTTGGAAAGGAAATTGACGGGATGGCAGGAGACAATGCAGCAGTAAAAGTAAAAATTGATCAGGTAATCAAAACATACCAGACCCGGACCAGTGAAAATATTGCGCTGAATGGTATCAGCCTGGATATTAAAGAAAATGAATTTGTTTCTGTGGTTGGTCCGTCTGGCTGCGGAAAATCAACACTTTTAAACATTATTGCCGGATTGCTGGAACCGACCTCCGGCAAGGTTTATGTTGATGGAAAACCGGTCGAAGGCCCGGGCCCGGAACGCGGCGTTGTATTTCAGCAATATGCCCTGTTTCCGTGGCTTACCGTTTTAAAGAATGTGGAGTTTGGTTTGAATCTTCAGGGGATTCCAAGGGAGCAGGCGAAACAGGAAGCAATGAAATACATCAAAATGGTGGATTTGGAGAGCTTTGTCAATGCTTACCCCAAAGAGTTGTCCGGCGGTATGAAACAGCGCGTGGCGATTGCCCGGGCTTATGCAGTAAATCCGCAGGTACTGTTAATGGACGAGCCGTTTGGTGCTCTGGATGCCCAGACCCGGACGCAGCTGCAGACGGAGCTTTTAAGTACTTGGGAAAAGGAACAAAAAACCTGCTTTTTCATCACCCATGATGTAGATGAAGCGATTATTTTAGGGCAGAAAGTGATTATTATGAGTGCCAGGCCAGGAAGAATAAAGGAAATCGTGGATATTAAGATTCCTTACCCAAGAACCCAGGAAACCAAAATGGAGCCCGAGTTTTTAGCTTTAAAAAATTACATATGGTCACAGGTATACCAGGAATATCTGGCAGTAAGAAAGTAAAGGAGAAGGAGAAGGAGATTATGAAGAAAAGAATTGGTTTATTGGCAGGAACAGCATTATTGATGGCAGCATTGTCCGGATGCAGCGGCAGTACGGCAGCCACACCGGCAACGGAGGCAAAGACGGAAGCTGTAACCGCTGGAGATACTTCGGCAGCGGCAGCGGATACTACAGCTGCGACGAATGAGGAAACCCAGACGGAAACCTTTGAAACCGTCAAATTACGAGTTGCCTATATGCCCAATATGGGCAGTGCATCCCTGGCGGTAACGGCAAGAGACAAAGGCTTTTTTGAGGAAATGGGCCTGCAGGTAGAACTGGTTGAATTCCAGGGCGGACCGGCCGAAATTGCGGCAATGGCATCAGGAGACATTGACATTTCGCAGATTGGTCATGGTGCTCATGCATTGTGTGCAGAAGGTGAAGCCGTGATTTTCCAGATTGACTGTACCAGTCTTTCCGATGCCGTGATTGCCAATACGAGCAAAGGAGTCAACAGTATTGAAGATATGAAAGGGAAAACCGTTGCCGTAACCAGCGGAACGTCAGCTGAAATTATCCTGAATCTGGCATTGCAGTCAGCCGGTATGAACCAGGATGATATTGAGATGGTAGAAATGGATGCAAACGGTATTGTATCAGCGATGATCAGCGGTAAGGTAGATGCTTGTGCCACCTGGTCACCGGGAACCGGAACGATCATGGAAGCATTGGGAGATAAAGGGCTGATGCTGGCCACGAATCAGGATTATGTGGATCAGGTTACGTTCCCGTCCAGCTTTATCACCACCAAGAAATATGCCGAGCAGAATCATGAGCTGCTGGTCCGTTTCGCCAGAGCCCTTCAAAACGCTGCCGATTATCGGGGGGCCAATATTGATGAAGTAGCAACGCTGGTGGCAAAGCAGTGTGAAGTAAGTGAAGAAACCATGCTTTTGTGCACCGGAGAAGGGAACTGGCTGACCGGTAAGATTGTCGGAGCCGGACTGGCAGACGGAACCGTCCGTTCCTATTATGAAAATCAGCAAAAAGTATTTATTGATGCAGGACGTTTAACCGAACCGGTGGATGTTGATCAGTATGTCCTGTTTGATGTGATGCAGCAGGCGTATGATGCAAATAATAAATAAACAGTAAATAAACAGTATGGAGGTACCGGCAATTTGCCGGATACCTCTATTTATGGTATTATGTAAAAAAGGGAGTCGATGGACTATGCTGTTTGTCGTATTGTTTTTTCTGATTATATCATCGCTGGCAATTACGCTGCTGCGGCGGAATAAACAAACGATACTGATGCTGGGATTATGCATCAGTTTTGTTTGTATGTTTGTCGGCATTATTATCTATCTGGCGAAAACAGGCGGTCTTCAGAACGGGCAGAAATTCCTGCTGTTTTTTGACAGCCGGATTCAGCGGAAATTGTCTTATATGATATTTCCGCTGCGGCAGCTGGGATATCTGATCGCCATTGGCAGAACCCTCTTTCCCGGATTTTTGCTGATGATAGCGGTCAATTATTCGATGCATCCGAAAATTACCCGGTTTAAAAAATATGATCTGTCGATTATGTGTTTGCCGGTACTGACTTTAATTTTGTATTACCCGGCGATTTTTTTGAATCTGGGGAAAACATCAGCTTATCTGCAGCTGGTGGTGATCAATGGAACACTGTTCTGGATGTTTGCTTACCTGTTGACGGCCCTGTTTTTACTGATACAGGAATACCGGAGTATGACGATTCCGTACTGCAAACAGCAATTTCGCTTCATTCTGGGTTTTTTAATTTCCATTGGGGTAATGTATTTCTTTTATTTCCGCCAGGATCCGATTCAGGTATATCAGATGTATTCAGCGGAGTATATGAGGCTGGGCGGTCTGCTTTATTTCGGGACAGCCGGAGGGGCGACCAGCCGGTGGATATTCCTGTCCGTGCTGACAACTCTGTTTGGCTGTTTTGGCTTCTGGAGCTTACGGACTTATACGATACTGGAGCAAGAAGAAGTAAAAGGCGATATTATGATCCAAAAGAAGTTTGATGCGGCCAGTAAAGGAATCTCGGTTTTTGTTCACGGAATGAAAAATCAGATGCTGTCTAACCGCATTTTAAGCGAGAAGCTAAAAGCAGAGCTGGAAAAAGAACATCCGGATGTCAGGCTGCTGAAAGAATATTCCGGGCTGCTTTCCGATATCAGCAGCAATATGCTGGTACGCATGGAGGAATTACATAAGAGTGTTCAATCTAATTATATTACCTTAACACCGGTGGATGTGGAAGAGCTGGTAGGCCGGACCGTAAAACGATTTTATGAAAAGTATCCTGGCGGACAGATAAAAACCACAGTCACAGCCCAATCGCGGATTCTGGCAGATATGTCTTATCTGAGTGAGGCCTTGTATAATCTGGCCATCAATGGACACGAGGCGATTGTTGAAGCGGGGCGGGAGAATCCGGAGCTGGAAATAAAAGCATATGATGAACGCCTGTATGTTACCTTTCAGATCAATGATAATGGCAGAGGGATGTCCAGGCAGACGCAGAAGAAGATATTTGATCCGTTCTACACCAAAAAAAATACGAATTATAACTGGGGGATGGGCCTCTATCATGTCCGGCAGATTATTAAAAGCCATATGGGCATGCTGAAGCTGGAAAGTACCGAAGATAAAGGAACCAAGTTTTTTGTTGCAATACCAAAGTGTGAGCTGCGTGACAGAGAACCGGGAGATAATGATGATAAAGGTATTGATTGCCGATGATTTTCCGATTATTCGTGAGGACATAAAGGAAAAGCTGGAACAGGATCCGGAGATCGCCATAATTGGCTGTGCCGGTTCCGGGAAAGAAATTGAGAAATTAGCCCTTAGCCTGGATGCTGATATTATTTTGATGGATATTGAGATGGAAACGATGAATGCCGGAATTCTGGCAACTGAGAGAATTCGGGATCAGAGGCCGGATCAAAAGATCATTTACCTGACTGCTCATGAAACGGAAAAAATTATTATTACCGCAATGGGGACGGGAGCAGTTGATTATATCGTTAAGGGCGGACCGGATCAAAATGTGATCGACCACATTAAAGCAGCTTATGCCGGTCAGCCGATTATGGAATCGAAGATCCAAATGACAATTATGAATGAATATAAGCGGCTTCAGCTTTCAGAGCGAAGCCTGTTGTTCTTTGTGCATAACGTATCAAAGCTGACCGCTGCCGAACGGGATCTGGTATGCCTGCTGCTGGAAGAAAAAAAGGTCAGGGAAATCGCCCAGATCCGTTGTGTGGAGATAATTACCGTAAAAACACAGATAAAAAGCCTGTTACGAAAATTTGGCTGCAGCCGGACGAAAGAAATTGTGACATTGATCCGGGCGCTGAATTTGTCGTACTTATTTGAGATATAGTCATGCCGTTCAAATTTATGTATTCACCGTTCCTTGAGAAGCGGTAATAGTGGTTTTATTGGTTATGACTTATAAAATGATATATTCTAGTTGAATTTTCACTATATCTGTGTTAATGTTTTTATAGATACGGAAAAGGAGGTCTTTTACTTTATGATTAATCGGGAATTATACATGAGCCAAATTCGCCCTTTTATCGGGAACGAACTAATCAAGGTTTTAACAGGAATTCGCCGTAGCGGAAAGTCGGTCATGCTGGGTTTAATTAAGAAAGAACTTGTTGCTGACCATGTGAGTGAAAATCAGTTTATTTCCATCAACTTTGAAAATTTCCGCAATGCACATCTTTGTTCTGCCGAAGCATTACACAAAGAAATCAGTAATCGCATTTCTTCAATTGCAGGAAAAGTTTTTCTGTTTTTCGATGAGATTCAAGAGGTTGTCGGCTGGGAAAAGTGCATCAATTCTTTTCGGGTTGAATTTGATTGTGATATCTATATCACCGGCTCAAATGCCAAGCTGCTTTCGGGAGAGTTGGCGACGTATCTTGCGGGGCGGTATGTGGAATTTGTAATTTATCCGTTTTCCTTTACGGAGTTTTCTGAACTGTATCAGACGGTTTTTCCTGAAGTTGATTCCAGGGGGATGTTCACAAAATATCTGACGGATGGTGGGATGCCGTATCTGCGCAATCTCCGTTACGCGGAACAACCATGCCGCCAATATTTACAAGACCTTTATAATTCCGTTGTTTTAAAAGATGTTGTGAAACGCAACAATATTCGGGATGTTGATCTGCTGGAGCGAATCATTGCTTATATTACCGCTAATGTGGGAACAATCTTTTCGGCTACGGCAATCTCAAAATACCTTAAAAGTGAAGGGCGCACTGTCGCGCCGGAGACAATTTTGAATTATATCAAGGCTTGTGAGGATGCGTTTTTGTTTTACCGGGTTCGCCGGCAGGACTTGCAAGGAAAGAGGATCCTTACTGTCAATGAGAAATACTATATTGCCGATCACGGAATCAGAGAGGCTGTTTTTGGCGGAAATATGAAGGATATCAACCTCGTTTTTGAGAACATCGTGTTTATAGAGTTACTGCGGCGAGGGTATAAGGTTACGGTTGGAAAAGTAGGAGAGAAAGAAATTGACTTTATTGGTGAGAAGCAGAATCAGAAGATATATATTCAGTCGGCTTACCTGCTTGCATCCGAGGAAACGATCCAGCGTGAATTTGGGGTATATCATCAGGTTCGGGATAATTTTCCCAAGTATGTTGTATCATACGATGAATTTGATATGAGCAGGGATGGTATAAAGCATTGGAATATCCGTGAATTTCTTCTTGCTCCTGATTGGAATTGAAAAAAGGTCTGGCAAGTTTGCCAGACCTTTTATATCTGATTATCCGTGAGGACACAAAGGAAAAGCTGGAACAGGATCCGGAGATCGCCGTAATTGGCTGTGCCGGTTCCGGAAAAGAAATTGAAAAATTAGCCCTTAGCCTGGATGCTGATATTATTTTAATGGATATTGAGATGGAAACGATGAATGCCGGAATTCTGGCAACTGAGCGAATCCGGGATCAGAGGCCGGATCAAAATGTGATCGACCACATTAAAGTTCTTTGTGCATAACGTATCAAAGCTGACCGCGGCCGAACGGGATCTGGTCTGTCTGCACTTATTTGAGATATAGTCATAGGACGGTATACACTGTTCGGCGGTGCGGTCTTCCGATATTAACCCGTGGCATCCAGGAAATCGGCAAGCTCTGAAAATAAAGTTTCCGAGCCAAATCCTCCTGATTTTGAAATAATTGTATGGGCAGTTCCATTTTTGCGAAACTGCGACAGAACCGTACCAGGGGCCAATTCACAAATCGGAGACATAACTGACACATTCAATTGTTCCATCACACCAAGCAAGGAATCTCCGCCGGTAATAAGAAATGTACTCTGATAGTCATGCTCCAGAAGATTTTTCACTAAAAATCCCAAAGTTGAAGATATTTGTGTACGCAAAGCCTCCGTTGTAAGATGATAGCTGTCGGCATTGTCCAGAGTGTTTATTTGTCCATCCTCATCATTTGTATCCAAAATACATCGATCCACTGTAAAGCATTTGTTGATTAATTCCATAAGCTTTTCTTTTCCTCTGGGGGTATGGTAAAAACCAGCTTCCAATTTTTCCTGTGCAGTTAGCCGGATACGGATGAATCCGTGGCGTTCTGCATAATCTAACTGGGCTTTTGTGACTGGATTGATACTTCCGCATACAATCGTGAAATGTTTTTTTAATTTTGGAATTAGAGGAGCATTCCCTGTCAGATTTAATGCCTCTGGCAAATATTCCGCCAAACCGGCGCAGCCGGATAAAAGGTTTAACTGCTTCCTCTTGTATAATTCAAGTGACAACGCTTGTAAATCCGAATCGTTTAGTGTATCGTATACGGCAATGACAGGAGATTCCGCTGAGATAATAATCGATGTATCGCTTATAATTCTCACAGGAACATCGCTCTGCTCATTAATAATTTGCGAAATAGCTGCATATTTTACGGGAGTATACGGATCCTGGCCAAATACACTTTCGTTGACGGGAACATTGTTGACATAGTGAATCCCGTTTCTGGTAGTTCGTCCCATTTGCGGAAAGGCTGGAATGAAATGCAGGATAGAATTTCCTGATGCAGCCAAAGCAGCTGACAATTCACTCCCAATATTCCCACGTAAAGCAGAATCGGTTTTTTTATAAAGGAAAGAAATCCCGGCCTGCCTGGCTTGTATCACTATTTGATAAATTCTGGCGAAGGCAGTTTCTTTGCTTTCGTGCCGGGTCTCCGCATTCAGCACAAGCACTTGTACAGAATCCTCTGTTATTGCAAAATCATAATTGTAATCGGTGATGACACGAACCGATGCGCCTTTTTCCGCAAACTTCACTCCGGTATCTAAAGCTCCGGTGAAGTCATCTGCAATAACCAGTAATGTTACCATTTCTCCTCCTTCTGGCTAAACCACATATTATAGTCCCATACCAATAAGGGGAGCCAGAAAACTGCTGATTATGATAATCAATGCTCCGCTCAAGCGGGAAGAAATCTGTGCAAATGGCATCAATTCCATCCTGTCTGCGGCCCCAAGTGTAGCGACATCACCGGAGCCGCCCATATTAGCCATACAAAGTCCGGCCGCCAGAGAAATCTCTATCTTATAGAAACCAAGCAATCCGCCAATTACCCAGGTTCCAATCACAGCGCCTGCGACCGTGGCCAGAACCAGAAGAACATATACAAGGCTGAAGTTTTCAATAATTGAGCCAATGTCGGTATATACAAAACCGATACTGAACAGAATTGCCGGAATACCGATTTTACTTATGAATTTGTACCACTGATAGATGCCTTCTTCCAGTG
>Ga0154000_1000485_pt1 | contig 10956 bp, 15 predicted proteins | sample TSNC084MetaG_FD_104674 | JGI IMG/M metagenome (GOLD analysis project Ga0154000, IMG submission 104674) | Attine ant fungus gardens microbial communities from North Carolina, USA - TSNC084 MetaG | ecosystem: Host-associated > Fungi > Mycelium > Unclassified | place: USA: North Carolina, Lumber... | reverse complement strand
TTGGTTACTATGCATATCTAATTATACCATGGAGGGTAGGTTCTTCGGAACCTACTTTTCTATTTTGCGGCATAAAAAGGGAGATGCTACAAAGCCAACTTACATCAGTTTTGCAACATCCCCATAATACGATGAGACTAACTGATTCGCCTACGTTTGTGCTCCTATATGGAAGAACGGCTGGGCAAGATTAAAATAACAAATAATATCGCCGGATATCGGCGTTTACAGGCTTATGTGGAGAAGTACCGCAGGAATCTGATTCCTATATACGGTTTAGAAGATGTGAGCCACTACGGAAGGGATTTAGCGATCTACCTGTTAGATCAGGATTACACAGTAAAAGAGGTAAATTCCGCTTTATCTTTCATGGAACGGAATAGCTATGCCACCGTAAAGAAAAGCGATGAATGGGACGCACAGTGTATATCCGCTGTGTTATCGCGCAGGAGTGAAACGTTACCGGATGCCAACCCGCAGGACTATTACTGGACAATGAAGCATCTGGTAGGCCGTCGGGATGCGCTGGTGAAGAATACCGCTTCCCTGATCCAGCAATTTCATGAGCAGATACAAAAGCAGTATCCCGGCTATAAGCAGTTTTTCCATGACATTGAATGCCGGACATCCTTAGCATTCTTTGAGCGCTATCCGTCTGCCGGACATTTGCAAGGCGTAACAGTGGAAGAGTTGGGAGCATTTCTCCGGGAGAAGAGCCATAACACCGGTTCAGATAAACGGGCAGAATTAATCTTGAATCTGGTGGAGCAAGAGCAGACGAAAGAGAGGGAGTACCAGTCAGGGCGTGATCTGATCCTGCAAGCATATCCCGTCAAATCTATTTCAATCAGCAGGAAATGAAGCAATTGGAACGGATGCAGGGAGAACTGTTGGAGGAACTTGGATATCACCTTGAAACAATCCCCGGAATCAGCACCGTAACCGCCAGTGCGTTAGTGGCTCATATCGGAGATATCAAACGCTTTAAGAATGCGGACAAGCTGGCGAATTATGCCGGAGTCGCCCCAATCTGTCATAGCTCTGCCGGAAAGGGTAAGGACTTGCAGAATAAGAGCTTGGGGAATCGGAACTTGTATAATGTTCTGTATTTGCTGACAATGCAACAAATACAGATAAACAGAGATGGAAAAGCACGTAATCCACTGTTGCGAGCCTATTTTGAATGCAAAGTATCGCATGGAAAGACGAAGATACAGGCGATGATCTGTATTATGCGTCGGCTGGTCAGCATTATTTACAGCATGATGAAGAATCGGACGCCTTACCGGATGCCGGAAATAGAAGAGTCAAAAGATCAGGTGATTTCTTGAGAAAAACGTGGTAGAATGAAGGAAAACTGTGCGTTCTACCATTTTTTATAAAAGCGGCATTATGTGCCCCGAGGAGGATGGTGGAGCTAAGGCATCTGATCGTCCAGGAAGTATGCAAAGAGAGGTTGAAAAAGGCCAGGCCCCTAAGGATGTTGAAAGAGTGGACCCTCCACATGTAGAAGGCCAAAAACCACATGTTCATTTTAAAGACAAAACATCATTGAATAATGATGGAACGATACATGATAAGGGAAAAGGGATACCAACTCCTAGTAATAAGGTAGTAGAGTGGCTGGAAGGGCATGGATGGAAAGGAAATTAAATAATGGAAATTTATGGTTATGAAAAAAATGGTGAAGATCTGTTGAGATTAAAGGAGGCTTCTATACTCTGTAGCATTAAAGAACTTGAAAGTATTATTGATTTTTTGCAAGATATAAAGAAAGAGCATGAGCGTTATATAGATGCAACGGAAATGAATCACTCTCATTATAGGGATTGGGATAAGAAATGGAAGAAAGGTTCCCCGGATTTTATCATTGTTACTAAAGGATAGAGATTATCCGTGGTATAATGTAAATCCCCTCGCTGACTAATGAAAACAGTGAGGGGATTTACGTTATTTCTAGAAGAGACTATTTTAGGGGAGAGATTTCTTGATTGTCGTGTTATCTAGCTAAGAAGAAATTTTACAAACGCCTGAGATAGACGGGTCAAAAGAACAGATTATTTCTTGAGAAAAACGTGGTAGAATGAAGGAAAACCGTGCGTTCTACCATTTTTTGTAAAAGTGCCATTATGCGCCCCGAGAGGGATGGTGGAACTGGTGAAGTTACAAGTAAGGATTGTGATAAAGTTAGCGATAGTTATTTACAAGAGAATGGAATTGACGCCGAAGAAGTTAAAAAAGAAATAGTAGGTAAAAATGAATTCAAATATGGCCTTTATAGGAACAAGAAGACCGGAGAGCTTTACGTATATAGGAGGAGGTAATGGTAAAGGACAACCAACAGGTGTTACCAAGATAATCAAGGGGGGAAGATGGATAAAACAAAAGTAAAGGTTAATTTCGAAATATGGGGAGATGACTTTAATGTTGAAAATGCAAGCAAAATATTAGATATTTATCCAAGTAAAATAAGAAATAAGAGGGATAAATCGACATATAGTAATGTGAAGATCAAAAAGACTAGTTGGAGCTTTAGTACTGATTATCAAGAATCATTGGATATTAACGAACAATTAAAATTCATAACTAATATTTTAAATAACAAGAAGCAAGAGCTTCAGAAAATCAAGAAGTCATACAATGTTAATTATCAAATTTCAATTGTAATAAAAATTGAAAATAATCAATCTCCAGCAATTTATTTAGAATCAGATATAATTCGATTGGCAGATGAAATACAAGCCGAATTTGATATTGATTTGTATGTGATGTCCTAAACATATGTGACGGCGAATTTTATTACTGCTACTAAAGGTAGGGATACCCCATAGTATTATATAAAGCTCCTTGCTGATATGAGAAATAAAATTAGCAAGGAGCTTTATTTTACCCGTGCACCATTAGATTAAAAAATAAGTCAAAATAGTTACGGGCTTACTTCGAGTGTAAAGTATCAAAGGGAAAAACAAGATACAAGCCATGATTTGCATTATGCGACGTCTAGTAAGCATTATTTACCGGATGATGAAGAATCAGACACCTTACCAGATGCCGGAAGTGGAAAGTCCAAAAGAACAGATGATTTCTTAATAAAAACGTGGTAGAATGAAGGGAAACCGTACGTTCTGCCGTTTTTTAAAGAAGAAGCATTCTCTGCCCAAAGGGGGATGGTGGAGCTGGCAAAAATACAGGAGATGCAATGAATCCATCGGAGGCAGCTTCAAAGGTTACTAATGGTAAACGCACCGGATCTGCATTAAAATCAGATACATACCACCGTTCTGCAAATATATGTCAGAAAGTCAATTGGCCGGGGGAAAGACCTTTAACATTACAGGCGGTGACGGTATTCAACGGACCTTATTGCAGGTTGAAGGAGAAGTAAACGGCAAGGCGGGGGTATTTGAGTATATAATTGAAGCTGGTGGGGAAATTTCTCATCAACTATTTAAGCCGGGAGGTGTTATAATTGGAATTGCAAATTGATAAGATAACTAATGAGCAAATAGACAAGCAAGTTACTAAGAGTTCATCTTCATTCAACTCATTAAGTATACAATTGCCATATTCATATGTGAAAGAGGCAGTAAAATTAAATTGGCATGATGTTCTTTTTGCTATAGAAACTGGATATTTATCTCATCTATCTGCAATCGAGTATGCAGCATCTGAACTAGAGGAGAATGATAGCTGTTCTCAGGAAATTATTGATCTGGTAAGTTTATCGCCAGATGAAGCGGTTTACCCACAATCAATTCATCCCTATATTGATGAACTGGCAAGCTTTGTATCTAAAAATATCAAGGATAAAACACCAAGTAAGTTAATGTATGTTTTGTTAAAATGGATATTTGAACAAAGAGACTGTTATTGTGATCCGCTTAGAGTGGTAGAGATAATATATGATGATTTTAATTTTCTGCAAGAAATGGCTTGCTTTGTAAGATATATGCCGATGCAGCAGCCAGATTTAGGCTCTCAAGAGTTAAATCAAAAGAGGTTATTTAATAATTGGCAGGATTTTCTTGACAAGCAGCAAACAATATTCGCTAAATAAATAATCCCTAAGGTCAGCAATTACTGTCAATGGCTGACCTTTTAACTAAAAATGTGAGGGTGATGGTGGAGCTAAGAGTTCAGAGAATAGCAATTGGGTAAATGAAGATACTTTGCAAGATCACTTTGATAGGCATGGATCAGTTTTTGACTCGAAAACCCCACAGGAATATGCCCAGCAGGCGAATTGACTTTATAAAAACAGATCGCAATACCAGGTTTAGGTAGATCAAAATGGTGTAACAAGAGTATATGATCCTAAAACAAATACTTTTGGCTCATATAATGCAGACGGTTCAACAAAGACATTTTATAAGCCAACAGGTGGTCAAAATTATTTTAATAATCAACCGGGGAACTGATAATGTTTGGAGGTAGTATATGAAAAATACATGTCCAGTATGTAATTACGATGGTCTATTTGAACCACCATATGATTCACAGGGGTATGGATCTTATGAGATATGTCCGTGTTGCGGATTTCAATTTGGTTATGATGATTACCCAGATACGGAGCAGGGAATTAGGAATTGGAAAACGAAATGGATAGAGGGTGGTTCTTTATGGTATTCCAAAACACGTATTCCGACTAAAGACGACGAATAGATCAAAGGTGTTAGTGTTATAGTTAAGTTGTTCATGAATTCGTAAATTTCCCCACGACACAATTATTGAAGTGGGGAGATCTATTTTACAGAAAAAGACTATTAAATAAATCCGTTATTCTTTATACTGTTAAGGTAGGATGATGTTTTCCGTTAGCAAAGTATCTATACAGATTTAGCAGTTCATCCAGCGTCATTTTCTGGAATTCATGCAAGAGGGCTTCCTTGGCCTGATCGTAAGGGGTTATGATCTCGAATTTCTTCGTGCCCGTTTCAGGATCGTAAATCGGCGTTTAAATCACATCGTAATTATCCCGGATTGAGTGGGCCCCCTTGATTGCCATGTTTCGCTTCTCTACGAGTTCCAGTAATTCCACTTCTTCAGAACTTCTTGAGAAATCATCCGCTTTTAATGACTCCGATTCAGGGACTTTTAAAATCTGGCAGAATTCCTCCATCAGATCACGAGAGGGGATTACTGAAGGAAACGTTGTATCACGAACTAAATATGGGAATAACAGGAAGCCTGAATATCGAGAGGACTATGGGCATACACACCATGATAAAAATACGGGAAAAGATCTACAACCGCATAAGCATAACTATGAATATAATGACAAAGGTCAGCCTGTGAAACCCAAAGTTCCAGTAGAACCAATACCATAGGAAGGAAAAAAATAATGAGCATTGGTGTAAGTGGTAGAGTATGCCTCTAAATACAGGATAGGCTGTAAATTAGGAGGAAATGTCTCGAATAAAGTCATAGATAATTATGAAACTTTATTTGGTGAAAATATCTTAGCATTTGAATTAATGGATACTCCGATTGATAATACAGCAGATGTATTATTTGGGAATGAGTTATATGATGATTCATCAGATAATAGCCTTATTCTCAGATTGAAGAGGGTAGAAGGTTTTTTAGAAGATGTGCTCTCAGATCGTGAAATAAGCAAGTTGCTTCTTGATATCAATTACTATGAGACTCCTGTAGAATACAATTTGAAAATAAAAAGCTCTAATTTTACCAAAGAAATTGTAAGACTGTATGAAAAGGATAGTGTATTTGCACCAGTTGTTAAGGTGATTATTGATAATTAAGGTCTTTGTATACAACACTAAGATCAGGATATGCTCATGACACCGTGCGCTTCGGCCGTCAGGCAAAGAAGCCAGCACGAGTGTCTAAGGGCAGGAATGCCACAGGCATTCGAAATATAGTACCGTATTTCACTATCCGGCAGATTAAAAAGAAGTGTTTGAAAGGGGAGTTTATCGACAGAAGCAGAGAAATCCAGATCGTGGAGAGTGGTATATCAAAGGATGGAATAGAGGAAACCGACACAGGTAAGACCGTTTATATCGGCAGTACGAAATAGCAGGAAATGAAAAAAGCGAGAGCTCCGGGTTTGGACTCTCGCTTTATTACTCTTTTTTATAAGGTACTATACGCATCCGGAGCGTTCACAAATCTCATCGATCATATCCACGATCGTACCCACGGCATTTACCAGGGGGCTCCGGGACATGCGGTCCTGATAGGCGGCGCGGTTCTGATAGACCTCGCTGACTGCCTGGATCAGGCTTTCTATCGTTAAATCCTCTTCCTGCAGTACCGCGCTGAAGCCCTGTTTCTCAAAGCTGGCGGCATTTAACAGCTGGTCTCCCCGGCTGGCGGCTGCAGACAGGGGAATTAACAGGTTAGGCTTTCGCAGCGCCAGAAGCTCGCAGATGGCATTCGCCCCTGCCCGGGAAATTGCCACATCTGCCAGTGCAAAAAAATCCTTCAGATGGCTGCTGACATACTCATATTGCAGATAGCCTGGCTGGTCCATCAGGTTCTCTGCCAGATTTTTCTTACCGCAGATATGAATGATCTGGAACTGTGTGAGTAGCTGAGACAGTGCCTTCCTTACGGCAGTATTGACCGATACGGAACCTAAGCTGCCGCCAATGACCAGAAGAACCGGCTTATCCGGAGAGAAACCGGTGGTTTCCAATGCCTTTAGGCGGCTGCCGGACAGTAGCTCCTCCCGGATCGGGCAGCCGGTTACTACCGCCTTTCCCGTTGGCAGGTGCTCTACTGTTTCGGGGAAGTTACAGCAGATTTTAGAAGCGGAGGAAACGCTCAGCTTGTTTGCAAGGCCCGGTGTCATATCGGATTCGTGAATTATTACCGGAATCTTCAGGCGTTTGGCAGCAAAGATCACCGGAACCGTAACGAAGCCGCCCTTCGAAAAAATTACATCCGGCTGCAGCTCGCGCAGAAGCTTTTTCGCCTGTCCGAAGCCCTTGATCACACGAAAGGGATCCGTGAAATTCTTCAGGTCAAAATACCGGCGAAACTTGCCGGAAGAAATCCCATTATAGGGAATGCCGGCGACTAAAGCCAGCTGTTTTTCAATTCCATTTTTGGAACCAATATAGTGCACATCGTAGCCTCTTTCCTGGAGCAGAGGCAGCAGCGCCAGGTTTGGCGTCACATGCCCGGCGGTTCCGCCGCCGGTAAGTACAATTCGCTTCATACAGGTTGCCCTCCCGGTTGGTTCATTTTTGATAGCCCCGTATTGCCTTGGCCAGCTGGTCTGCACAGGATGTGGGGCGGGAGCCACATCGGATTCCTTCCAGCTTCTCCAACGCCGTTTCCACGCTCATCCCTTCCACCAGCCTTCCGATTGCCTGCAGATTCCCGCTGCAGCCGCCGTAGAAAGAGACATCCGTCAGCTTACCCTCTTTTATTTCAAACTGAATTTCCCGGGAACAGACCCCGCTTGGTCGATATTTCATAACATCCTCCCTTGATTGACCGGAGAAAGCTCTCTCCGGCATTAATCTTTCCATAGTATAGCACAACCGGCAGGGAAAGTGCCAGAGAAAAGTGCAATAGAAAAAACTCTTTTACATCTGGCCGCATTTATATTATAATATTAATGTTTGTTTTTGACCGGGGATTTATCCCAAATCTAAAAGAATGTGAGATAACATATGGCGAGAACGGTAGGAACGATTTCAAGAGGAATCCGCTGCCCGATTATCCGAGAAGGAGATCCGCTGGCGGACATCGTAGTAAACAGTGTGCTGGAAGCATCAAAGGAAGAAGGTTTCTCTCTAAGAGACCGCGATGTAATTGCAGTAACCGAGTCAATTGTAGCCCGGTCTCAGGGGAATAATGCCTCGGTAGAGGCGATTGCGGAAGATGTGCACACGAAGTTTGGGGGCGGAACCGTCGGTGTAATTTTTCCGATTCTTTCCCGGAACCGCTTTGCAGTCTGCCTGAGGGGCATTGCAAAAGGCGTCTCCAAGGTAATCCTGATGTTAAGCTATCCCAGTGACGAAATGGGTAATGCGCTGATCAGCCAGGACCAGTTAGACGAGTCCGGCGTGAATCCTTATTTGGATGTCCTGAGCCTGACGCAGTACAGGAGCCTGTTCGGAGCGAATCTTCATCCCTTTACCGGTGTTGACTATGTGGAATATTACAGCGGCCTGATCAGGGAATGCGGGGCAGAAGTAGAGGTGATCTTCGGGAATAATCCGAGGGCAATTCTGGATTACACGAAGAAGATCATTAACTGTGACATCCACACCCGTGAACGGACGAAGCGGATCCTGCTGGCCGACGGGGCGGAGAAGGTCTTAAGCCTGAGCGACATCATGAATGCCCCGGTAAAAGGCAGTGGTTATAATCCGCAATACGGGCTGCTTGGTTCCAATAAATCCACGGAAGACATGGTTAAGCTCTTTCCCCAGGAGTGTACAGAGCTGGTGCTGGATATTCAGCGGCAGGTTCTTCAGCAGACCGGCTGCCATGTGGAAGTGATGGTCTATGGAGACGGCGCCTTTAAAGATCCCGTAGGTAAAATCTGGGAACTGGCAGATCCTTGTGTGTCTCCGGCTTATACGCCGGGTCTGGAAGGTACGCCCAATGAGCTGAAGCTTAAGTATCTGGCCGATAATGATTTTAGGAGCCTCTCCGGCGAGGCGCTGCGGGATGCGGTCTCCCGGCGGATTCGCGAGAAGGCAGACAGCCTGGTAGGTAACATGGCTTCCCAGGGTACCACACCGAGACGTCTGACCGACCTGATCGGGTCACTGTGCGACCTGACCAGCGGTTCCGGAGATAAAGGGACACCGGTGGTACTGGTACAGGGATATTTTGATAATTTTACAGATTAAGTTAAGTTTAGTATGAAAACGGAATATTAACCGGAAGGGATATTGTTTGAAAAAGCAGTATCTCTTTTCTTATGCAAAGTATGCTAGTGTGTTGTCCGGTTCATTAAATGGACTGCCCTTTACCGGGTATGAGGATTAGACAGATTGTATACTGCCATAGCAAATATCTTCCATTAATGGTATAAATATACTGTATGCGCCTATTTTAGCAAAACGTTCTATCCGCGTTAATCTACAAAAAAAGCCCGCCTTCCAGCAGGAATGCGGGCGATATTTTTGCAATTGGGTTTTTCTTTGTCGCACTAATACCAGGAAAAATGTGATCCCGTACCAAAGTAAAAATTCCGACGAATTGAAACGCAAAATGTCACTTCTTATATTGTAATAGATTGCCGGCGGTCTGTCAATGGGTACTCACACTTTTTTTATAAACCGCAATAGAATGATACCTGGGTCAAAGTGCGTAGCAATCCGCAGGTATCAGGGTGGATTGGAAATTTATCGAACTATTTCGCACGGCTGCTTTGACAGCGCATGAATTGGCATTTTACCTGAGTTTTTTAAGCCGTCAGTTAAGCCGTCAAAAAAGGAGGGAGTACGCCTATGGCAAGAAAAGGTGAAAATATCTACAAGCGGAAGGACGGCCGGTGGGAAGGCCGGTACATCAAAGGCCGCAAGCCGGATGGAAAACCGTTGTACGGTTCCATATATGGCATAAAATACGGGGACGTTAAGGCAAAACTGATCCCCATCAAGTCCACCTACGCCGCCGCGCGGGAGCATAGCGGCGTCCGCTACATCGGAACGGTACGGGAATGGCTGTGCTACTGGCTGGATGACTTACAAAAACCGCATGTCAAGCCGTCCACTTACGCAAGCTACCGGGACAAGCTGGTGCGCCATGTGCTGCCGGTGCTGGGCGATAAACGGCTGGAGAAGCTGACGGAGGACGACATTCAGCAATGGATCGACGGGCTTACCGGAAAAGGACTTGCGGGAAGCTCTGTCCGGACGATCTACCGGATATTTAATGCCGCGCTGCAAAAGGCGGTATATCGGCATTGCCTGTTCACCAATCCCTGCCGCGGCGTAACGCTGCCCGGCGAACAGCAGCCGGAAATACATGCCCTTACGGTTTCACAGCAAAAGGAATTAGAAAAACAGGCGTTTTTGGGCAAGGGAAACGAAGCGGTAATCCTTGCGCTGTACACCGGTATGCGGATTGGGGAAATCAGCGCCTTGAGATGGGACGATGTTGATTTTGAAAGCAGCCTGATCTATGTACGCCGGACACTGCAGCGGATCCCGGATTATGACGTTGGCGCGGACGCGAAAACGAAGCTTATCATGGATATTCCCAAGACCCGCACCTCTTACCGGATGATACCCTTTGGCGGCCACCTGAAAGCATCCTTACTGGAATGGAAAGCCGTATCAAAGAGCGAATATGTCATATCCTGCAAAGGGCACTTTGCGGAACCCCGCGTGATCTCTTACCGGTTCCGAAAAATAGCGGCCAAAGCGGGGCTTGCAGGCACAACCTTTCACAGCCTGCGCCACACTTACGCGACGCGCTGTATCGAGCGCGGTATTGATGTGGTGACGCTTTCCCGCCTGCTCGGACATACCTCGTCCAAGCTGACGCTGGATACCTATGCCGATTCCACAATGGAGCAGCGCAAATACGCGATGACGGTATTGGATAGGCTCTTGCCGCAAGAGGAATCAGAAAGGGAAAACCTCGGCACAGGTATGGCAGACAAACAGAAATTTGCCACCTTTCTCATGCAGTTGTTCAATCAGGATATCCCCACAGCGTCTTAACCCAAATGAATACCCGGATACGACAAGCCGCCCGATGGACGGCCGGCTTGTCGTACGGTTCTTCTTTTTTATTCTCCTGTCTAACAAGAGCGCGGCTGCTTCCATCAAAATATTTTCCAATAGTTATTTTTTAGTATTACCTACGCCTTTTTATTGAGAATTTGACGGTTATGCGCCGTCATTTTTTTGGTCACGCACTCTCAAAAACGCCCTGTATAGCAGGCGTTCCAGAGCTTTTAACCTGGTATTAGTGCTGACAAGAGTATTTGTAAATCAGATTGAGTTTATACACACG
>Ga0154000_1000482_pt1 | contig 10964 bp, 17 predicted proteins | sample TSNC084MetaG_FD_104674 | JGI IMG/M metagenome (GOLD analysis project Ga0154000, IMG submission 104674) | Attine ant fungus gardens microbial communities from North Carolina, USA - TSNC084 MetaG | ecosystem: Host-associated > Fungi > Mycelium > Unclassified | place: USA: North Carolina, Lumber... | reverse complement strand
CGTCCATCCTGTCTCAGATAGATATTTTCTCCTCGTCTTGCCATAAGCACACTTCCTTTTCCCATAGATTTTCAATGCCTGTTTTTGACGGTTTATTTGACGGCCTAAAAAATTTTGATAAAATTCATACAACCAGTCAAGCTCTGCTCCAAACACATAGCCATACTGTTGTGAGATGGTATATCCCGCCTTGTCCGGTCATAAAACCGATTGTTTTCTTGCCACATTTTTCATATGCATAATTTCTGGTGTAGGAATTGACATACAAATAATTTTATGGTAAACTGACCACAGTGTATATGACGCAAGAAAATTTTGTCGGATTTTGTTTTCGTAATGTACAGAAAATAACGAAAGGTGTCATAATAGATAGAATAATATCAGGGCTGAGGCAAAAAGCATTTTTATGAATTTTGCCTCAGCTCTTTGGTTAACTATCCATTAATCGAACATATACAGGTACTCGCCGTATCCGCACCGGGTGTGTGCGACGCCTGAAAGCCTTTATATATATGCCTGTGTTCCCCAAAAGCATCCGCCTGCCAGCACAATAGAATTCAGTTTATTTTTATCATATACATTTTCTTTATTTGGATTATCCGGTAACATAAGATATTTCAACTCACGGTTATTATTATTCGTATATTTTTCTATATAATTCAAATATAATTCATCTGGCTTTTTCACGATCTGCTAAGGCGACCCTTTACCATATACAAACCGGACGGATAGAATAGCATCAAAAAGGGGCTGTTACAAAATAAAATGCACAAAAATGTATTTTGTAACAGTCCCTTTTTGATTGTCTGGTTGCCCCGGAATTATTTTTATCCCTGTCAAAACGAAAACCCGCATTCCCAATCAGGGATGCGGGTTGCGTTCATCTATGTTTTCTTCCTAAGACTCAGGTGGACGTATAGAGATATTACCAACAACCCCAAAGTTATCCGGATCTGGAATCGGCCCATCCAGGCCCTCCTCGGTTTTCGGTTCTGTGCCTGGCTCCAGTGGGGACAGCTCCTCATATATATTACTGAATCCGGAATTCATTGGATCTCTGCCTGAATCAGACAATGACCGGATAATGAAGGCTAAGATCAAGATGAGACAGGCAACAGCGATAAATCTGCGTCGGGCGCCGGGGGCGCCTTTTCCGGACTTATCCGGTCCATCGCAGTAGTCATCTTCAGCGGAGGAAATGGTGTTGGTTACCAGCTCCCGCACCGTGTCCGATGAAATATGTAAATCCGCATCCTGGTGGAACAACCAAGTAAGCAGCGGAAACGGAACCAGCACATAGATAAGGAGGCGCTTGGTTTCTTCGTCTTTTTCCAACGCTTTACGGATTAGATTTTTAGCACGAAACAGGTTATAATCCACCTGCTTGGTATTGATATCCATAACAGCGGCAATTTCTTTATAACTCAGTCCCCCGTAATAATAAAGGAGTGTGCACTGCCGGGGTATGGGCGGCAGCTCATCAACGATTTTAAGCAGCGCTTCACGTTTTTCTATATCCTCCATGTAGTCATCCGGCAGAAACTCCATCCGGAGCTCCGGCCTGTTAAATTCTGTTTCATCCAACAGGAGTGCAGAGGATATGGCGTCCGTTTTCTTTTTGGCCTTCCGGATCAGGCTGACGCATGTGTGCGAGACCACCCGGTACATCCAGGCGTCGATGGCCAATGGATTTTTCAGTTCTGTAATGTGCTGGTAGATATACAGCATGGACTCTTGCGCGGCATCCTTAGCGTCCTCCTCGTTCGGAAGCAGTTTCATAGCTGTATATAGAATTTGCTTTCCCTTAACCAGCAATAATTTTTCAATGGCATCCCGGTCACCCAGTACGGCAGCCCTAACAATGTCTTCGGTTGTGAAATCCAAAAGCATACCTCCCTTCAACCTTCCGATAAAAATATAAAACAATAAAACCGTTGTAGCCTGCTTTCCGTTGCTTATCAGGAAGGTCATCAATAGTATAGAATTATAAATCAAAACTCTGAAAATAAAAAGCAAAATTTAACGACCCCGGATTTGTCTCCGGTGCCGATTGACTGTATCCGTATAACAATGGGCGGAAAAGATGAGCGTCATGGCGTCGCACCGCACAAGATTATAAGCGGTTGGCCTTTTCCTTTAACGCTTCTTTATCCGGATGCGAATAGCGGAGCGTTGTGCGCGTTGATGAGTGGCCCAACTGCTGAGCGGTCTCATGGATGGAATACCCGGCCTCATTTTGTGACTGGGAACCGAAAAAATGACGCAGCTTATGCGGCGTGATCTTGTCCGAATATTTATTGCACAGCCGGTTGACGGTCGTGCGTTCCAGCCTGGGTCCCTGCCGGCTGGGGAAGAGATAAGGACCACTGTCATCCCGCTCTGCCAGGTATTCACGCACGGCATTGACAATCTTATCGTTAATGTAAACGATACGGACCTTGTCGCCCTTGCCTTTCCGCACCAGCAACTCATAGGATACTAAATCAATATCATTCACTTCCAAATTGATGGCCTCGCTGATCCGCAGGCCCGCATAGGCCAGGATCGTGACCAGCGCGTAATCCCGTTTTCCGCTGCCGACCAAAACTGCCTGCCGGAATTGCTCCACCTCGGATGCGTCCAGGTCATTGGGATCGACCATCTCCGCCTGGACTTTGATCCGGTCCTTATCCCGGACCACCATATCCGTCTGCAGCTTCGCATCAAGAGCATAGTTGTTATAGGCGGTAAGCGCTGCAATATATCCGTTAATGGTGGCAGGCTGCAGTTTCCGGATATTCCGCAGGTAAGAAATGAAATCCAATACATTAGCGCGGTACAAAACCGGCTGCCAGTTTCCGTAGGAGTTTTCATACCATTTTCTATACCGGGCCATGTGTCCCATGTATGTGCTAACGGTCTGCTTTGCCTGATCTCCATCCAGCAGATATTTTTCAAATCCGCTCAAATCGTTATCCTGAACTGGTTCGTTCTGGTCTTTAGCTTCCATAGAGATCACCCTTTCTAAGGCTTGTGCAATTCTGTTGAACTCATAAACCGGCATTTCTTTGTAATTCTGTTGAACCCGACAGTGATATTATAACAGATTTATTAGCTTTAATCAACAGAATTGTCCTTATGTTGAGCTGGGAGACAAGGGGGAAAAAGGATGATTTACATATGTACCAACTCAATTCGTAATCAGCCTTGTCCTCCGCCGGCGACGTGCAATAGTCTTAGTCAATTCGCACAATTCCTCACCTTCATCTTTGTGCAATATTTACTCGTATTTTTATCTATCCTCTATCGACTACAGGTGTATTCAATGGTATAATGAAATCAGAAAAAGGACAGGGAGAAAATCAAAATGACATATACCGAGTTTTACAAGATCGTAAACGATATCTGCGACCAGATCGACAAAGATGAAAGCTACGAATATATCGGAGTTCGCTTTGAGAACAAGCTCCGCGCAGTCGGAGAAATCTGTGAATGCAGCAAGCATAATGATGCGCGAGACGACGAAAGGGATTTCCCGGAATACGGCAGCGCGGAATACGCCGAAATGCAGGAGTTAGATGGAACGTCTGCATGGCTGGCACATTGCACCTGGAATTACAGGGAAGACGTAAGCACCAAGGCAGCATTCAGAAAACCATCTTGGCAGGAAGATGACGAGATGCGCGGACAAAATGATCATGCTTATGTCGTAGCGGGAAATCGTTTAGCAACCCCCAGCGACGCCGATCACGAAGAGATTGTTATTGTTGACGCCATCGTTCTAAAAGTTTTGTACTAAAGACGAACCATCGTGCCGGCCCCAGCGGCTAAACCGGGGAGAAAGGAAGCATCATGAAAAAAGTAATCAGCAACCTGTTATACAACACGAACACGGCAAAACCCGTGGGAGCCTGGGACAACGGACTGCATTCCAATGATTTCGACTATTGCGCCGAAACCTTATACCGCAAAAAGACTGGCGAATATTTCATTCACGGCGAGGGCGGCGGGAATTCCAAATACGGAGTATGGCATGGGAATTCAGGCGGCTCCGGCGAGGAAATCAGGCCTTATACCCTGCGCGAGGCCAAGGAATGGGCCGAGGGACATCTAACGGCTGACGAATACATTGCCGAATTTGGGATGCCGGAAGAATCCACTGGCGGTAAAGTCGATCTTCAGTTGACCGTTCTGCCGGAAACAAAAGCGTATTTTGAACAACGGCGGAGGGAAACCGGGGACAGCATATCAAAGCAAATAGATGATATTGTCAAGAATCTTTAAGGCATGATTTGATGAATAACGAAACCGTCCCGCTGATACGCAAGCGGTCTTGGTACTGGCTCCGCTTCCCGATACCACGCAAGCTCGGCCTCCAGCCCATTTGTTCTTTCAACCAGTTCGCAAATTTTCATACCATCCATGTCAGCCGTTGTAAGATATAGGCGATTCCCCATGTCGAAAAACTCTATGTTCCTTAAAGTTTGCACACTTTTTTGCATACAAGTCTGCAAATTAAAAAATAGTTGTCAAACTCTGAATTTCGTTTGCAAATTTTGATAATCAGTCGCAAGAGTATGGATGCAAAAAAGGCAGCTGCTCATAGAGCGGCTGCCTCTGGTGCGGTATGCGCCGGATGTCTTATTGTCTTGTGGCAATAAACATGTCGATATCCTCCACAATGTACTTTGCTCCTGTAGAATGCAGTGTATCAAAGAAAGATCCAAGGTAATCGAATACACCATATTCCTTAAACTTTTTTACCGTTTCAGCTCCGGTCATGTTATGCTCTTTTTTATACTGCTCGATACAGAATACCTTAAACTGCATTGTCTTGCTCATATGATTCACCTCAATATTCAGGAAGCTCCAGTTTTCCTGTTTCTATTTCCGTTTGGTACAGATCAAAAATCTTATCAACGCTATACTGCCAAACCTTTGTGTTTTCATCTTCCAGGTATTCGTACAATTTGGTTGAATATAGCCGTTCAATCGCTGCGTTTTCATCCAGATGATATACCTTGCCGATTTTGTCCGTCACAGCGGCTGTGATCATCGGTAGAATAGCAGAAAACTTACTTGTATCCATCATTTATCATCCTCCAATACAATGAATTCCTTAAAGCGGCACAAGCTGAGAGCTTTTTCGGTATGAAATAATATCTGACTGAAAAGCCTTTCAACTTTCAAACGCTTTACGGCTTCCTCCTCGTTCAACACGCCCAATTCAAATAATTGAACTGTGGCATAAACATTGTCATCCGCTACCGGACCAAATACAAGATCATATTCTTCCATGATGCTTTTTCCACTGCGGCAAGCACAGATAAAATTCAACCATTCCTTATCAGGATGGTCAAAATGAATTACCTGCAAATCCTTTTTAGCGCTTTCATAGTCAAACTCATAGACAGAAATAATTTTTGTTTCGATCTTCCTGCGTGCTGCAACTCGAAGAGCCCATCGAGTTGCCTGCTCTTTGTTAGTCGTTGTATAGAATCCCGAACCGAAATCAAGAAATCGTTCACTCGGAAGTATCTTTGGTTTATCCACAACGATTGTGCTTCCATGATATATGATCATTGTTTATCCTCCAATATTCTATGGGCAGTGTCGAGCTCACTGTTTATCTGCCGAAGCATATCCTCTATGTGCCTTCACTTTTCAAGGAGCTCCCGAAGCCCACTTAGCTTTTTTTCTTCCTTGCCCACATAGTCAGTTATTATCCTTTTACCATCTCGGTAGGACAAATAATAATAAATATTTCTGCCCCTTTTTCGTGTTCGTATGGTCCCTTTGGGGAGTGACAAAAGCTGCGCCTCATATCTTTCTTTCAGCGTCTTTATCCGCATCTCCTCAATAGCAATTAAATTCAATATATAACCCACATCATCCCACCTATCGTCATTTATATTATACCCAACACAGGCAGGAAACTCAAGCATTTCGTAGGGCAAGTTTTCGGGAGTAGATGGTTGGTTTTTATCCATCTCCGGCAGTGCTCTGCTTTATGAGAGCCGAGTGGTTTCGTCATAGTAATTCTTCTCTGCATTTTCTATTATACCATATTCTTCTGGCGTCGCTCAGAATATTGAGCAGTGCCCTGGAATAGCTTTCATAGTCATCAATGAAGAAATCGAAATCCTCCGGTTCCTTAAACAGGCTGGCATCTTCCGGGATATATATCTCATAATCCTCCTTAACCGCTTCATCATAAGGAAGGCTCATAAAGCCCTCCTTGACCGGGATGATGCAGGTTCCCATGTGGTAGCCGTCGGAAATAGGATAGCGCCAGATAATATCTTTACCAAAGCTGCTATAATACTTTTCCCTTATATGGCTCAGCTGCCGGTCTGTCGGATCATCCTCCAGTTCATCCAGGATGTCCTGCATGGTCAGAAGCTTGTCGGTGTCCAGGATAACGCCTGCGAATAGAGGGGGATCATCCGGTACGTCTGCTGGCGGAACGTCTTCCCAGAGCATGCGACAACCTATTTCATAGCATTTTTGGTGTTTGAATACCCAGCGCAGGTAGGTTCCATCTCTTCTCCGCAGCTCAATATAGGAGTCCTCCGCTACATACGGTGCAATCAGATCGAAGAAACCCTTGCCTGACCTGGCAATCATCTCAAATTGGATACCGATAATCGTACCATCATCACCGGATATCAGTTCTGCGCACTCGACCGTTTTGTTTAACGCTTCTGCCTGCATTCTAAAATCCGTATCAGGCTTACATTCCATGTTCAACAGCTGAAGAATACGATAAAGGTTCTCTTTTTCGATTCTGAACTCAGCGGCTGCTTTACAATATAATTCAGTCATTATGACTCACTCCTTCATCAATTTTATTATCCTTGTTTACTTTATTTCCGACCTAGGCGGAACAAGTACGGTTCCTTTTGCTCTTTCATACTCACCAAACCACTTGTCCAGATACCCGGAATTAGTAAACCTGTATACGGTAATCATGTGTGCATCGTCATCATAAGCGACTTTGACATGAATGATACCGTTTACGAAACGAGTATCCAGCGGAAGGTCAAGTGCGTCCCATTCTTCACGGGAAACAAGTTTGTCTATCTCCCTGTAATGGAACAATACGAAATGATTCGGCGAACCTCCCGGAAATTCCACTGCTTTATAGGTAGCCTTCCACCGTTGCAATTCCGCAGCATTTTTGAAAACAAGACCCGAATTAAAATTTCCATAGTAGTGGTATCCGCTGCCGTCATCCGGTTTTTCCACATAGGTGATGTACTGTTTCCCCCAGTCTTTCGTGGAGTAGCCGGGGTGTTCTTGGTTCGGAGCGATGTATTCCCAGACATTCACCAGCGCATAGAAATAAATTGCGCTATGTGCTGGCAAGAAACAATGACCAAATGCTTTGAACGACTTTTCGCGCTTACCTACATAAGTGAGGGAAGCAAAGTCAACAGAAGCGTGTGAACCGGGGATTGATTCAAAGCGAAATCCTTGCTCATCATCATGGAACACAAAGGGACCGAATGGGAAAGTATAAAACCCGACTCGTCCCGTTACGGCATCAAACCCATGAATGTGTGCGCTTTGGTTGTAATGGCCGTATTCATCCGTGTACTCGATGATGTCACCAGAGCATGGTTTTTCACTGCGCGTACTCTCAATGAGCATGACATAGTTATTCACCATTTCCACGTCATCTTGCTCAAGTCTGTGTATACTGTCAAAAACAGCGTTCAACGGCTTGAGGCTTTCTAAGGTATACATTCTTTAACCATTCCTTTCAGATTTATTCTTATAATTATCACGGCATTAGGTACATCGAATACAGCGGGAGCTGATACGATTTACGCTTCCCTTTGTTATCGACAAAGCCGAATCGTTTATAGAACCGTCTTAACCGTGCCTTACTGGTTGCGCCAAGCGAATCATCCGGCGAAAGCATAAATATGCAGTGATACTTTTTCGCTATGCGTACAAGTTCTTGCATTATATTTGTACCCATACCGCAATGTCGCATGACTTTTGGAACCACTATCGCATCCAGCACCATCAGTTTTTTTCCTTCTATGTATTCAAATTCATCAAAATGTATGTCCAACCGGACATCAGCATATTTACGTTTGACTTTTAGCATATCATCATAGAAATTCATATTTTACCTCTTCATTAAAATCAGGAACGGCAAGGATATGACTCCATGCCGTTTAATCCTTTTCTTTTTTGAAAAAGGAAGGGATCCATAGACCCCTTCTCTTTTTCAAAAATGTTGCCTGTTACTTTAAAATGTAACGGTAGCCTGCCAGGCGGGCTAAGTAACTAAGGTTACTTCGGTCCTGTTTGCAATTTGCATCTTCGCAACGTATTCGACTAATGAATGCGTGAAATTGGATACAAGCAGCTGCCCTGCGTTATTCCTTGTTATATAAACAGTTTTATCCCAAACAGGCGGTTTTTCGATTGATTGACCTGGTGAGTAATACTGAACATTAAAATATATTCGTTTACCGTCAATCCAGGGGAAATACCTTACTTTATATGAACTTACCCATCCATCAAACTCCATTTTGTGCCTCGCTTAGTACCGGCTTTTTTTGCATCGCGGTTTTGGCATCCTTCAACAAATCAGCGGCCGCCGAGAGACAGCTTTTGAAATCTGGTGAAAATGCCGGCGCATCCGGCTTTTGCACATAATAAAAGACGCTTCGATCCCATCTGTGTTTCTGATAGGTTTCATAGATGCGATGATTATGTTCCTCAACGATAATTATCGTTCCGTCATGAAGCTGGTAGCGATAGTATTTCAACTCCAGCTCCGGTGTCTCAAGCCATAAACCCCATTCTTTATACGCTTCCAAAAATGCTTTTCTTTTTTGGTCATTGCCCCACAATTGGATTAAATTTTTGTCGTCAACCACGATATTTACCTCTTTCTCTAATTTTTTTGATGGTCCATCTTTTTCGGTGCAATATATGCTTGAGCAGGGATGGCCATATACCATACACTGTCCGTCTTCAGCACATTCATTGCAATCGAATTTGATTTCGTATACCTCTGACATTTGTTTATTCCTCCTACCTCTACTCCCTGTTCCGGCTCTCGCCGGGTAAAACATAGATCTTTCCTGCAAGCTCCGAAGTACGGGTATGATACCCCATAATTTTCAATGCCTTTTGAATTTCTGAAACGTGTTCGGGATTTGGCTGGCAAACACCAATAGCAGTAAATAAAAGAAATTCATCATACCATGCCTCGTTTTGGAAATTGTCTGCCCTAAAAAAAATATCCTCGTTTATATCTTCCAATGGCTTTTTAAATTCTTCACGATAACATTCTGCTTGCTGCGAACTGTTCATAAAAAATACCTCCTGTCAATAATCTTCGCAGTTTTTTAACCGCTTTTTTGCGTTTTTAAGATGCTGGATAACAAGGTCGATCTGCCAGTCAATATCGTTGAGATCAAGTTCATCCATCTCATTGATTATCACTTCACAGCGGGCAGTCACATCCCGAAGGTCACTTTTGATAAGTTCTCTGCATTTTTGTTCAGTCATAAAATCATTTCTCCTTTTTCGCTCCAGATAATTGCTATTTGACTTCTCGGATCAAAACTAATCATTATTTTTGCCTTTCTACAATCCATTACCAAAACGATAAGGGAATTAGTTCGCATGGTTTTTTCCCATTTGTCAATTCTAAAAACCGATTATAAGAATCTCGATACGCGTTATAATTTTCTGTTGTTCTGTTCCTAAAATAAATCAGGAATAATTCAGAATATTTCACATACTCTTCTAATTGCTCATCGGTTAAATATTTTTTCAACTTATTAATTGTCGCTTGGTTCATGATATTTCCTCCTAAAATTTTTACTTTCGTCCGTCCTCATTTCGCTTTGACTGGATTGACTCCGGCTCAGGTTGCTGGGCTTAATCTTTCAATCAAACAAAAACGGAAGTATTTGCTTGTAGCGTGACCAAATTCGCTGATTTTGTGAGCTATCTTTTCATGTTAACTTTACAGAGCCCAACGAAGCGCAAGACATATGGTGCAATCAGATCGAAGAAACCCTTGCTTGACCTGTCAATAGCGGCTGCTTTACGATACAATTCAGTCATTATGTATTTCAGTATCCAGGAACCCGACCACATCTTCATTGAGAAGACAGCCGGCGATCAGCGGAAGCTTCCGGGCAAACTCGGTTCTGAGCATTCGGTAATCAAGTCCGTTAAAACGGACCCTGTCCAGACCATCCATGTCCTTGCAGATTTTATATAAGCGCTCTGCCCGGTCCTTGTCATGCCGGGTAAAACCTTCTGTGTTTCTGATGGCCGAGATCCCGTCCCCATCATCCTTGCAATGGTATTCAATGATCAGATGCGCGATGCGGTAATCCTTTTTAGACAGGTTCACACCCTGCACACGGAGCCCCTTCGATTTGATTAGCGATACCGAAGCGGCGCCATGGTTGTCGTCAACATCCTCGTTTGTACGGCCAACGTCATGAAGCAACGCAAAGTATACCAGTATATCTTTGTCTCGCTCTGTCAGTTCAGCCTTGCACGAATGGTAATAGACAAGCGCCAGAAAAAGGACACGGAGGATGTGTTTGATACCATGGTACTCAAAGAATCCCGTTTCATTTTTGTAACCGAACTTGCGTGCCTGCCGCCCGTACCGCATATAATCAAACAGTGCTGGCGCAGCCAGCTTGATAAAGTTCTCCTGGTCGGCTGGCAGCATATCGGCGGAGCGAATGTTTCGGACAGTGCCCGGTTTTACGATAACCTCATTTTCATTTTGGAAACTTGGATAGTACGCCACCACGGCGTCCGGAGCCACTTCAGCGATTACCAGAGCCGTCCCAAGATGGAACCGGTTCGCAAACCATAGAGCATTACCCGGGTGCGTTGACCAGGAAATGGCTTGATCCGGACTGGATGATAATTCGCCCATACCACGATAGATTGTAATAAGCCCGTTTTCGCCCGGTTCCGGTTTG
>Ga0154000_1000481_pt1 | contig 10987 bp, 7 predicted proteins | sample TSNC084MetaG_FD_104674 | JGI IMG/M metagenome (GOLD analysis project Ga0154000, IMG submission 104674) | Attine ant fungus gardens microbial communities from North Carolina, USA - TSNC084 MetaG | ecosystem: Host-associated > Fungi > Mycelium > Unclassified | place: USA: North Carolina, Lumber... | reverse complement strand
TCGCTTCCGTATAATCCTCAAACTCAATCTTCGTGATCGAGGTCAGCATCAAAAATCCTACCACGATCAGCGCCGGTGCTGTCGCAAATGCTGGAATCGCCAGGAAAATCGGCGACAGGAACAAGGACAGACCAAACAGGATTGCTGCTACCACAGCTGTCAGACCGGTTCTTCCGCCTTCGGCCACGCCAGCCGCACTCTCGACAAAAGTCGTCGTCGTCGAAGTACCGAACAGTGCGCCGAGAGAAGTGCCGATCGCATCGGAAAGCAATGCCCCGCGAATATTCGGCAGCTTGCCATCCTGATCCAGCATATCCGCCTTGGAAGCCACACCAATCAAGGTTCCTAAGGTGTCAAACAAATCCACGAACAAGAATGCAAACATGATCGCAAAGAAATCCAACGTGAAAATCCCCTTGAAATCCAGCTGCATAAATGTCGGCGCCATGCTGGGAATCGAAAATCCATTCGAGAAATCCGGCAGCAGACTGTACATGCCCAACTCCGGGTTCACTTTATAAAGACCGGTCAACTGGCAGATAATCCCCAGTAACCACGTAGCCAGGATTCCCCACAGAATATTGCCTTTAACACCTTTGATCAGCATAACCGCCGTAATCAGAATTCCCGCCAAAGCAAGGAGTACCGTAATTCCTTCGCTGTTAAAAGTTCCGCTCTCGACAGAAGCCTTAAAAGAGAACACCGATACCAGCGTTGCGCTGTCAACAACGATTCTGGCATTCTGCAAACCAATAAAAGCAATGAATAAACCAATACCAACGGAAACCGCATGTTTTAAATTCATCGGAATCGCATTAAAGATTGCTTCCCGCACATTGGTCAGCGACAACAGGATGAAAATAATTCCTTCAATAAATACCGCTGCCAATGCCATCTGCCACGTATATCCCATCTGTAATACAACCGTGTAAGCAAAATATGCATTCAATCCCATTCCTGGCGCCAACACAAACGGATAATTAGCAAAGGCAGCCATCATCAGGGTTGCCACCAAAGAAGCCAGCGCGGTTGCTGTAAATACCGCACCGCTGTCCATTCCTGCTGCGCTTAAGATACTGGGGTTTACCGCCAGTATATAAGCCATCGTCATAAACGTAGTAATTCCGGCAATGATCTCTGTCTTCACATCGGTGTGGTTTTCCTTTAAGTGAAAAATCTTCTCTAAATCCATATGTGTTTCCCCCTATTTTTTCTTTGTCCCGGTTTCATAAGTAACCGATACCACTTCCTGCTTTTCCGTGTCAATCAGTCCATAGGTATTGAGCCGCAGCTTCGGAATCACCGGCAGGCTGGCGAATGCCAGTGTCATAAACGGATCTACGGATTCCGGAATCCCCAGTTCCCTGGTTAATGCATTCAGCTCATCAAGCTTCTCCGCCACCACTTCCGCCGGTTCCCATGACATCAATCCGGCAATCGGAAGCGGCAGTTCCCCTAAGACGATCCCCTCTTTGACAACGGCCAGACCGCCCTGATTCCGCCGCACTGTATTGGCGGCCAAGACCATGTCTGCATCATTCACTCCGGCGACAATCAGATTATGAGAATCGTGGGCTACGCTGGCCGCTACTGCTCCTGCTTTTAAACCATAGCCGCCCAGGAATCCAATTCCGATATGTCCGGTATCATGATGCCGCTCCAGAACAGCCATCTTGACAACATCCTGTGCCACGTCAACGCCTGGTGCATACCCGGGAACTTCAGTCCAGGCAATCGTGCGTTCCGTGGTCAGCAGCTCATAAGGTGTCAGACAAAGTACCCTGACCTGACTCCCCACCGGAACCAGCTGCAGCTGCTCTTTCGTCACCTCCGACAAGTGGAATGACTGATAGATTCGCGGATACTGCGCTTTCCCCGCTTCCGTCAGCTCCTGCCGCTTCATTTCTGCAATCTCACCCTTGTCTGCCGCCAGCCTGCCATTTTTATAAACCTGCGTTACCTTCACCTGTTCCAGGTTTGATAACACCACCAGGTCCGCCTGGTATCCCGGTGCCACGGCACCTCTTTTCTTCAGCCCGAAATACCGGGCCGGGTTCAAGGTTGCCATCTTAACCGCCCGAATCGGATCAACCCCCAGAGAAATGGCTTTACGGATAATATAATCCATATGCCCCATTTCTATCAATTCCCCCGGATGCCGGTCATCGCTTACGAACATACAACGCTGATCATATGGTGCCTGGCAAAGAGAAATCAATGCTTCCAGGTTCTTCGCCGCCGTTCCTTCCCGAAGCATGATCCACTGACCGCGCCGGAGCTTCTCCAGGGCCTCCTTCCTTCCCGAACACTCATGGTCATCACCGACCCCGGCAGCAACATAGGCATTCAGCTGCTTCCCGCTCAGTCCCGGAGCATGGCCGTTAATGATCTTGCCGGCTCCTTCCGCATCCAGAATTTTGTTCAGAATGCTTTCATCGCCCTGGACCGTTCCATAAGAATTCATCAACTCAGCCAGTCCCAATACCCGTTCGTGCTCATAAAACGCTTTCAACTGTTCGGCTGCCAACACTGCACCGGATTCATCCAGGCCGGTAGCCGGAACACATGACGGAAGCATAACATACACATCCAGCGTCAAAGCCTCGGTCTCTGCCAGGATATACTCGATTCCCTGGGTTCCGGCCACGTTGGCAAGTTCATGCGGATCTGTCATCACCCCGGTGGTTCCATGGGGCAGCACCGCCCGTTCAAACTCCGCCGGAGCAATCATGGCACTTTCCAGATGAACATGTCCATCCAGAAATCCCGGACAAATAAAGCTGCCGCTGACATCCACCTCTGTCTCACCTGCGTAATCGCCCAGACCGACAATCATCCCCGCCGTAATCGCCACATCGGCCTGTTCCAACTCCTCTGTGAACACATTCACAACCCAGCCATGCTTCAGCACCAGTTCCGCTTTTTGGCTGCCTGCTGCCGCCAGAATCTGTGTCTTCAATTCATCCTTCTGCCTCACCTCTCCGTTTCTTAGTTTAATGAAAATACCTCCTTTCCAGCTACATATTTTGCAACCACCTGGCGCTCATCTGACAGATAGCAGATGCGCTCCAGACGTTGTATCACTGTCAGACTATTGGGACACTTAAGTTCTGTATCATCCAGCACCACCGCATCCAGTTCATATCCCGGCTCAAAGCTTCCGACCTTACCAAAAAAGCTGCCGCCGCCCTTTGTTGCCAGGTAAAACGCTTCTTCAAATGTTAACGGCTTTAAACGCTCATCCACCAGACGCCAGCGAAGCTTTGACACCTGTATTGCATCCGTCATCGCCTGGAAGATGGATGCACTGCTTCCGCCGGCAATATCACTTCCCAAGCCAACCCGGATTCCCTTATTCAAAAAATCACGAACCGGCGCAATTCCCGATGACAGATTCATATTGGACTCCGGGCAATGGGCAATCCATACGCCCCGCTCTTTCATCCGGTTCTGTTCCGCCGCAGCTGAATGTACGCAGTGAGCCATTATGGTTGGGCAATCCTCACCGCCAAACAAGCCAAACCGGTCATAGGCATCACCGTAAAACTCCGACTCCGGACACAATTCCTGCACCCAGTTGATCTCACTTCGATTCTCCGACAAATGAGACTGGACGGGAAGATGGTATTCTGCCTGAATCTGTTTTAGCCGGGTCATTAACTCATCCGTACAACTGGGAATAAACCTTGGGCTCAGAATCGGCTTCACATTCTGATAACAATCCCCATTCTCTTCCAGCCATATTACCGTATCCTCTGCTGACCGGTTGGCATCCTGCTCCCGCAGAATATCCGGACTGTTCCGGTCCATATTTACTTTTCCCACCATCGTCTTAAGCCCGGTCCGCTCCAGCTTCTCCATCAGAAGTTTTGTCGCCGGCAAATGCAGTGTTGCAAAAATGCAGGCCCGCGTCGTCGCCCCCCGCTTCATATCCTCGGCAAAGATTGTGTACGCCCGCTCCGCATAATCTAAATCGGCATACCTGGCTTCTTCCGGAAATGTCTGGGTATTCAGCCACTCCAGCAACTCCAGATTCATCTCCATCCCCCGGAAGCTATACTGGGGGGCATGCATATGTAAGTCGGTGAATCCCGGTATTATAATCCGGTTCCCGTAATCTCTCACCTCAACCTCCCGCCAGCTCTCCGGCAATTCCTGACAAACACCTGCGGAAACTCCGTCTTTACAAAGCAGATACCCCTGCTCCATTACCTTGATTTCACCAAGATCGCTGCTGTAGCAAATCTGTCCCTTTAATGCAAAACGCTTCATTATGCATAGCTCCTTTCTTTCCGGTATCTGCATTTCCTCACTGTCTAAATCCAGGTAATAAAAAAAACTACCGACTCGCAAGCTTCCACAGATACTTCTTGTGAAAACTTATAGAGAAACTATTACGGTAGTTTGTAGAAACGCCCAACCAATTATGGGCATATATAAGTTTTGTAATGATTAATTACAATATATTCAGTTTTTTTGTGCACTTTTACTTCTATCAACACATTACCACATATACTGCCCAACTGTCAATCCCTTATTTTAGAAATATTTTCTGGCAGATCTTCTCGGCATCTGCCGGCAGTGTCCTTATCTGTTCCAGATACCTCCTGCTATTTCCTGCCTCATTATAATCATAATCAAAGTTTAACTCTCCGCCGACTTCCATCGCAACTGCTTGAAACAATTGGCACATGCTAAAAACAGCATCCCAAATATCTTCTTTTTGCGCCCGGGCATATGTGGCAAGAAACTGCTGATATTCTTCTGCCGAAAGATAATTTTTCATATATTTTGCCGATTTTCCTATATTGAGCGAAAAATCATGTTGACAGCCGATTTTCCATTCCAGCAACCGTTTCAGCATCGGTCTTATATTGAAATCCAGCATATCCATAACATATGGCAATTCGTCACGCCAAAGTCCCTTTGCCACGTTATTCAGGCACCACCAGAACTCATTGCAGGTACATTGAAATTCTTCATATTGCGGCTTTTTCACCCAATATCTCTCATCGGAGGTCTCCTGCGCTTTGGGTATAATTCCATCTTTATCGATTATCACCCGGTATAATTCAAGATGGTTAAGTGCGTATTCCTTTGTGCAAACATGCAGATCCAACCGGTTTCCATCTGCCAATTGCATAAGCCATCCATAGCAGTTTTCCACATCCGACGGAAAGTACACTCCATCCTCCGGATATTGCATATACAATCGCTCACCAAAACGATTGATCCATTCTCTGTTCTCCCGAAATGGTTTTGTTTCTGTCACAACATATACAATATCATAATCCTGGAAAATATCTCCTGGCACATTAGGATTTGCACGTGAGCCTTCGATATAGGCCGCTCTGATACATGGCTCGTCTTCTGCCGCCTGCTTAATCAAATCCATCATCTCTTTTTCTGAACGCATTCCATCTCCTAAAATATGGTTTTTTCATAAAAAACCAACGTTAATTTATCATTGATTTTTTCAGTTCGGCCAGTAAGCTGATACCCCATCTTTTCATAAAGATGGCGGTTGCCAGCCATATCTTCCAGTGTTTCCAGACGCCATGATTTAGCATCAGAGAATATTTCCTCAATTAACTTGATCGCCTGCTGGCCGATGCCCCTACCTTGATATGCCGGTAAAACGTTAATAATGTGGAGCATATAGTTTCCTTCGTTATCAAGCTTTTTTATATTGATTGAGCCGACCCATAAATCATCCGCAAGAATCTTATAAAAATTATCCTTTTGAATCTGCCGTTGTATTTTATTCAGGCTGATCGTGGCCGGACTTGTCGCATAATCCTGATAACGTTCCAGGTGCGGTATAAAGCAACTTTTTTGTATCTCCAAGAGTCTTTCAGCATCTGATATTTCGGCTTTTACTAATTCAATTTTCATCATTCGCTCTCCTAAAAACCAAATAATCCCGGTATAAAATAAGTAATCATCAACATAATGATCCCCGCACTAAAAACACCGGCGGCAATTGTAAGAAAAGACTTTTGAAAAGGCATATCCAATAAAGACGCAATCAACGCACCGGTCCATCCTCCGGTCCCGGGGAGTGGTATGGCAACAAAGCAATATAACCCGATCAACTGTTTGTTTTTAACTGATTCACTTTTACTCATGGCTTTTTTCTCTAACCAGTTGACCATCGGTTGAAACATTCTGAATTTCTTTAGAAATTTAAAAATAACCTTTATAAATAATAATATAAACGGGATCGGAATAATATTCGCAATAAAACAGGTGAGAAAGGCTTGCATCATCGGAACCTTAAACAAGGCAGCGGCAATTAATCCCCCTCTCAATTCAACAATCGGAAACAACGAAATAATAAATATGATAACTTCCCTGGGTAAATTGTGCTGCTGTAAAAAATCAATTAACATTTGTGACATTGCTTTCTCCTTAATATCTTTATACTCTGTTGCCATTATAGGGGAAAAAGTTCCGTTCGTCTACGATTTTTTTTGTCACTGCCAAATTATTTGCTTAAACCAATACGTGCACTGTCCTGGTTTATTGTGACAGTGTCATATTCAATGCCTGCATAAAAAAATCCTCCTGGCCAAAATTTCCACTCTTAAGAACGAGACGAAGGTCAGGATTTTCCGCCGGAACCATAATCGGGACACCGGCAGCGATACTTTGACCAATCCGATAAGAGGAAAATCCCAGCGCCTTTGTAATTGCCCCCGATGTCTCGCCGCCGGCAGAAATGATCCTTGTATACCCTGACTTAACTGCCCTGACAGCTAATTTTGCAACCGTATTTTCTAATAAATCTGAAACTGCCTTTGTACCATAACGCTGAAACTCCCTGATCTTCTCTGGGGTATCCGAACTATAGATCAACACCGCATCCGCTTGGTCCTGATACCCTTCGATAAACCGCCATGCGTCTTCCACTGTTTGATTCCCTTCCATCATTGCTTTCGGATCCAGTTTATAAGAAGGCCGCTCCTGCTTCTGATACCAGGCAATTTGGGCCAGCGTAGCCTTAGAACAGCTGCCGGCTAAAATCAGGCCCTTACCCTTGGTTTCACTCACTGGAATATCTCCGGTCCGGAAAAGCTTTTGGGTCCAAATTCTTGCCAGTGGCTCCAACAGTCCGCTGCCGCCTGTCAATAAAGCCAGTTCACTGAAGGTTTTGGCAATTTTTTCACCATCTTTCGCAGTTTTATAATCCGGAACAAGATAATATGGTTTGTCGGTTGCCGGCAGAGCGGAAAAAGTATCCGGTTTCTCCATATTGATATTGATGCAGGCATAACAACTCTGTGGTGCCATCAATTGATCAATGCGAGAATCCCACATTGGCGTAAGCGGGTGGTTTTTCATATGGCTTTCAGCAAGTGGGATGCCATTAACCATCAGCATTCCATGCTCCACTGTCCGGCCATTCACGGGCAAAGCGGGGCAAAGCAAAGTGTATGGTACGCCAAGCAGCCTGATCAGGGCATCCGCGGCCGGACCGATATTTCCCTTCGGCGTGGAGTCAAAAGTAGAGCAATACTTAAAATAAATTTGTTTTGCACCTTGTTCCAAAAGAAACCGTGCCGCATGAAGGCAGTCGGCAACCGCCTGATCGGTTTCCTGCGTGCGTGATTTTAATGCAATAACGGCGGCCTGGGTATCTTCATCCGGCGGCCGATGTTGATTGGGAATACCATTATAAAGACGAACGCTCATCCCTCCTTTCACAAGAAATGAGGCCGCATCACTGGCACCGGTAAAATCATCGGCAATACATCCTAATACCATCATAAGGGTACTTCCTTTCTATGATTTATTCTTTCCTGATATAATTATACAGCAATTATTGTGCCATCTGAGAACCTTCCTGATAAACTTGACCGAACCGGTTGCGGCGTTGTATAATTCCAACAAATGCAACCCCGACATCTTATATGAGGTAATGATATGATTCGTTTATTGTTTATTGTTCCCTATCCTGATTTACGGAAAAAAGTGGAACATGTTCTGGCTAATCATCCGGAGAAAAACAGATTAAATGCAGATATTAAAGTAATGACTGTTGAAGAAACCCCTGATGTTCCCGAACATGAATATGATGCTATCGTTGCCAGAGGCTTTACCGCCCAGAAAACCTCGGAGAAGTACCGGCAAATTCCAACGATTGCGCTGACCATTTCAGGATATGATATCGTAAGAGCCATAACGGAATGCTGTGAGGTCTATCATCCAAAGAAAATTGCCGTACTGGGTTCCAGCACGCAGATGTATGAGGTGAAAAATATCTGCAGATTTTTTCATACCGAAGCAGAAATCTATGCGCCGGTTCACCATAAGGATTTATCCCGCACCATATCGGAAGCCCTGGCAGCAGGATGTGATGCCATCATCGGCGGATACTCTGCCAATATTATGGCACGCCGGAGCCATTTGCCGTCAGTCATTATCAAAACCGGTGAAGCCACACTGCTTCAGGCGACAAATGAGGCCATCCATACCGTGGATCAAATCCGTCATCAGCGGCTCATATCCCAGATGTATAAAACCATTATCTACTCTTCAAAAGATGGGATATTGTATATCAATCCGGAAGGAACCATTCAGGTTCGAAACGAAACCGCCCGCAACATGAATGGTGAAATCAGCCTGCTAAATCGTCCGTTAAAAGAAGCCTTACCTTATCTGTACCCGATGTTTTGTACCGTGATCAGTGAAGGAAAAGAAGAGACCGGGCGAATCTTGAAAATTCCGGGAACAAAGACGATGGTGTCAGTCAGCTTCACGCCGGTCATCGCCAATAAGGAAATCTCCGGTGTGGTAATTAATCTTTCCGATATCACTATGATTCAGGATCTGGAAAGTCAAATCCGGCGGAAATTAAGTGAATCGGGTCTTCGGGCACGATATACGTTTAAGGATATCATACATCAGAGTGCCACCATCGACCAGACCATCGAAAAAGCAAGGCGATATGCAGCATCCAATTCCAATGTCATTATTGTCGGCGAAACAGGTACCGGAAAAGAGTTGTTCTCCCAGAGTATCCATAACAGCAGCAGCCGGAAAAACGGGCCTTTTGTCGCGATTAACTGTGCCGCGCTGCCGGAAAACCTCTTGGAAAGCGAATTGTTTGGCTATGTGGAAGGGGCGTTTACAGGTACCAGCAAAGGTGGAAAAATGGGGCTTTTTGAGCAGGCCCATGGCGGAACCCTGTTTTTGGATGAGGTAAATGAAATCTCCTTATCGACCCAGAGCAAACTGCTTCGGGTTTTGCAGGAACAGCAGGTGCGGCGCATCGGTGACAACCGGGTCATTGATATCAACGTTCGGATTCTGGCCGCAACAAACAAAAGTATTTTCAAGCTTTCCGAGCAGGGCAAATTCCGCCAGGATCTGCTCTATCGCCTGGATGTACTGCGTCTGTTCCTGCCTCCTCTTCGGGAACGGGAAAATGACATAGAACTGTTGTTTCTCCACTTTTTAACGATTTACAGCCAGGAAACCGGATCTGCCATTACGGCCTTGGATCCCGGCGCAATTTCTTTGCTTTATCAGCATCCGTTTTATGGAAATGTCCGTGAGCTAAGAAACGTTGTAGAACGTGTCAGCGTTCTAAAGCAAGAAGATGTTATCAGCAAGGCGGATTTATGGGAGGCTCTGCATCTGGAAGATTTGGATATGGCAAATGCCCCGGTCTGTGCAGATATATCAGCTGACCATACGTTTTCCGGCGAGCAGGAACGACTGCATAAGGCTTTGGAACAATGTGGCGGAAATCGAACAAACGCCGCCAAAATGCTTGGAATGGACCGTTCAACGCTTTGGCGGAAATTAAAAAAACATCACATGGAACAATAAAATGTGGTGCAATGTGGTGCAACTGTTTTAATTATGTTGCAAACATTGCATCACTTTTTTCTCTTTACCCGGAAAATGGGGTTTCCATTGTTTTCCATATTCTATCAGGCTTTGGAGAGCTTTTTTTTCACTTTCTAAAAGTTGGCATACCAATTGCTTTAAGTATAGGTATCATATAACTGCCTGCGAAAGGGCGGAAAATCGAAAAGGGGGTTTGCTTCTATGTCAACATCATACGTTCTTATTGTTTTTGCAATTGTAATTGTACTGATGATTGTCCTGATCTCAAAATTTAAGGTGAATGCAGCTATGGGAATCTTGTTGTCCGCAATCATTCTTGCCATTGCCTTACAAACTCCGTGGGAAAAGATTGAAGATACCATTAACAGCGGATTTTCAGGAACAATTAAAAGTATCGCCATCGTTATTTTCTTAGGGTGTACCATTGGGACGGTACTTGAGAAAACCGGTGCGGCAATCCGTATCACCAAATGGGCGATCGGCCTTGTTGGGGAAAAGAACATTATCTGGGCGATTGCACTGAGCGCCGCGATCCTTGGCATTCCCATCTGGGCGGATACCGTAGTGATCCTGCTGATTCCGATTGTATCGTTACTGGCAGTCAAAACCGGAAAGTCCATGATGAGTTATGGCACGGCACTTTATCTGGGAGCGCTTGTTACGGCGTCTTTAGTTCCGCCGACGCCGGGTCCCGTATCGGCGGCAGCGCTTTTAAACGTACCATTGGGGCAGGCGATTTTATGGGGAGCCATTGTTGCTGTTCCAAGTGTAATTTGCTCCACACTTTACTGTATGACCCTGAAAACTCCGGTAGCGCCAAAAGAAGAATATGTAAAAGCTGCGCAGGAAGATGACAGAGAGCTTCCCTCACTCTCGCTCTCTTTATTGCCAATCCTGTTTCCGCTGTTTTTAATTCTTTTAAACACCATCACCTCCGCTGTGGCACCAGGTACCGGGATTGCGAATTTCCTGGCCTTTATCGGAAGTCCGCTGGCCGCTCTTTTTACCGGATGTATATTATCTCTTCTTTTGACGAAGTCAGAGTGGAAGAGCAAAAAGGTATTAAATGACTGGGTAAATGAAGGGATCACGGCAGCCGCAATGCCAATCATCGTCACCGGAATGGGCG
>Ga0154000_1000478_pt1 | contig 11000 bp, 10 predicted proteins | sample TSNC084MetaG_FD_104674 | JGI IMG/M metagenome (GOLD analysis project Ga0154000, IMG submission 104674) | Attine ant fungus gardens microbial communities from North Carolina, USA - TSNC084 MetaG | ecosystem: Host-associated > Fungi > Mycelium > Unclassified | place: USA: North Carolina, Lumber... | reverse complement strand
CGTAACGCTGAAGTTCAAAAGGGACAGCCGGCTGTGCAACAAGCAGAAGCTGGATATTCTGCAGGGCCAGTGTGAGGATGCGATCACCGCCATCGACCATCTGCAAAAGAAGGGCTCCGCCCAGACAATGGGAACCGCGCTCGGCCTCGGCATCGTGGGTACCGGCTTCCTCGCTCTGGCCGTATATAATTTCATCTCGGCAAGCACTCCTCTGGGCGTTGCCTTTACCATCATTGGAGTTGCCGGATGGGGCATCGGTTTCCTGGCCAACAGCAGAATCGGCCGCAGGAAAAAGGCTCAGCTGGAACCGATGATCCAGGAACAGTTTGAGATCATTCACGGAACCTGCGAGCGGGCGCACGCCATGCTGGCATAAGCAGATTAATGAATGCAAAAAATCTTCCCGATTTAGCTCCATGCAAATCGGGAAGATTTATACTATTGTTTTGGCTTCCAAGCTCTGTTACGATATGAAATTAATCAAAAATAATTTTAACAATTCTCAAACATCAATGTGCTATAAGAAGGTGTTAGTATATATTTAGGACGTAGGAGGAGGTCATTATGGTCAATATTTTAGTGGTAGAAGACGATATAAAACTAAATCAGGCGGTCTGCAGCTACTTAAATGAAAAGGGATACAACGCCATGGGCTGCCCGAATGCAAATGACGCCTATGATACCATGTACGCCACGAAATTCAGTATGATCATATCGGACATCATGATGCCGGAAATAGACGGCTTCGAGTTTGCGGAAACCGTCCGCGACATGGATGCGGAAATGCCCATCTTGTTTATGACCGCCCGGGATGATATTGTGTCCATGGAGAAAGGCTTTCATGTTGGCGTGGATGATTATATGGTCAAACCAATCAATTTGGACGAACTCGTTCTGAGGGTCGGGGCACTTCTGCGCAGAGCTAAGGTCTTCAATGATAGGCTGATCACCGTGGGCGGTCTTGTGCTTGACTCAGATGCTATGAGCGCCATGGTCGGCGGAGAAGATATAAATCTCACCGTCAAGGAGTTCAATATTCTGTTCAAGCTGCTTTCACATCCCAACATGGCTTTTTCCCGGCAAAAACTGATTGAGGAGTTCTGGAGCGCGGACAGTGAGACAAGCCTCAGAGCCGTTGATCTGATTATCACAAAGATAAGAGAAAAATTCTCCGGCTGCGATGAGTTCAAAATAGTTACCGTTCACGGCTTGGGGTATAAAGCCGTAATACGGCTTTGAACTCTTCAATCGCCTCGGTCATGCGAATGCAAGCATTCGCGCGAACCTCGGCTCATTCGATTATAAGGCGGTTATAAAATGAACTTAACTAAAGATAGTCGACCCGATGCGCGGGTAAAGGCCAAGCACGTCTCGTGGAAGGAATATGTTGCGACCTTTAGTGTGCTTACAGTCCTTGCCTCTTGTCAGCCCTTCCTATTCGGTATGTACCAGGGTGCTCCGCTGCCCGCAAAATACATTGTGATAACGCTGATCTATTGGGGTATTGTTTCTTTTGCTTTCTGCATGTCAATCAACACACAACGCGCCCAGGCATATGACCGCCCCATGCGAAAAATTGGTGAAGCGGCAAAACAGGTGGCCGAGGGTGATTTTTCGGTCTACCTGGAATCGCTTCACACGGCCCCAAAATACGACTATGTGGATATCATGTTCACGGACTTCAATAAGATGGTGGAGGAGCTGGGCAGCATTGAAACGCTGAAAAATGACTTCATTGCAAACGTGTCTCACGAGCTGAAGACCCCAATTGCTGTTGTACAGAACTACGCTCAGCTTATGAGAAGAAAAGAACTCAGTACCGAAGAGCGTGTAGAATACTGCGACACGATCATTGGAGCGGCACAGCGCCTGACCGATATGACCACCAATATCCTCAAGCTCAATCAATTGGAGCATCAGGAGATTATTCCGTCTACAGAACCTTATGATTTATGCAGTCAGCTGTGTGACTGCGTTTTGCAGTTTGACGAGCAGTTAGAGAAAAAAGAGATCAAATTCATTACCGATATGGAGGACAGGGTGCTGATCCGGGCAGACAGGAGCATGTTGGACATTGTGTGGAACAATCTCCTATCCAACGCTCTGAAATTCACAGATCCGGGCGGATGCATAGAGATGCGGCAAGCCTCCGATGAAGAATGCGTAACCGTGCGGATTACCGACACCGGCTGCGGGATGAGCGATGAGGTTAGGAAGCATATCTTTGATCAATTTTATCAGGGTGATACCTCACGCGCAACCCAGGGAAACGGGCTGGGGCTTGCCCTTGTGCATAGAGTGGTTGAACGCTGTGGCGGGACGATTTCCGTATCCAGCGTCCCCGGAGAAGGGGCTGCCTTCACAGTGACGTTGCCGAAAGGCTGATGTCTATTTTACAACTGAAAAGGATAGTAGCCTCAACTTTTTACATCCGGTATATCCATACCAAACAAGATTCAAACAAATCCGCGGTACAATATGTCTATCAAGCGAAAAGGAGTACCATAATGAATGAACATATCAATGACAGGAGAACTATTGTAGGCTACGATTACATGGACGTCACCGCCAGCCTGCGCATGTCGCAGACCTATATAGACTGCTATGAGAACTTCGGGTGGCGTTTTGAAGGTAAATCCACTCCGCTTCCCGGGGTGCCATCCGTGGCGCTCAACGTCAGGCCGCTTTCCGGGACGCCTGCCATATCGCTCAGCTTCAAGCGTGACCGCAAGATCCTGAATAAGGTGGAGCTTACCAGGCTTCAACGGAATTTTGACGCCTGCATCAAAGAGATCGAGACCATGGAAAAATCGAAAACTCTGAAGTCCTCGATCGTGGCGTACAGCATAGGTGTGCTTGGTCTTGCCGCCTTGGCCGGCGCCGTGCTTGCCTTTATCGCCGGAATGATACCATTAGGCATAATCCTCGCAATCCCCGCCACAGCCGGATGGGCGCTCCCGTATTTCTGCTATACGAGGATCACCAAAACCACAACGGAGCAGGTGACGCCCTTCATAGAGCAGAAGTATGATGAATTGTATGAAGTATGTGAAAAGGCGCATCGGCTGTTGGCATGAAAGCCGTTGTAGCGTTATAGAACAGAGGATGAGGGAATAGTCCCTTATCCTCTGTTCGTTTTGCATACAACAAAGCCACCGGCGTCTCGCCGCTGGCTTAATCTGTATTGAATTGAATCATCATATGTTCAAATATACAGTGAATGTTGAGCCTTGACCCGGCTGGCTGTCAACCGTTATCCCGCCTTCACACAGCTCAATGATTTTGTGGACAAGGGCGAGGCCCAGGCCGCTGCCCTCCTGGGAATGAGAAGGGTCGCCCTGATAGAACTTGGTAAAGATGTGCTTTCCGGTCTCCCCATCAATTCCGCAGCCGGTATCTTGAAACGCGGCAACGGCATGACCATTTTCAGCCTTCAGACTGATTTTAATTGAGCCGCCCGGCGCTGTGAACTTAATTGCGTTGTCCATCAGGTTGTTCCACACGATTTCAAGGACATACCTGTCATAGCACCCGTAGACCTCCTCGTCAATATCCGCCTCAAACGCGATTCCTTTTGCCTCCCATTTCTCGGAATAGTTAAGAGCGCACAGGGTGAGCTGCTCGCTCAGGTTATATAGCACCGGCTCGGGCAATATCTCCTTGTTTTCCAGGCTGCTCAGCTGCAGGAGATTGCTGACCATCCGGGACATGTTAATTGAAGCAGCCTTGATGGTTTCAAGATATTCAAGCCCCTGAGGGGAAAGGCTCTCTTTTTTCAGCGCATCCGCATAATTGTGGATGACCGCCAGAGGGGTTCGGATTTCGTGTGATACATTGGCGATAAAGTCGGTTTTCAGCGTTTCGGTGCTGGCCAGCTCTTCCACCATTGTATTAAAGTCTTCATTCAGAATATCCAGACGATCTTTCTTTTTGCCGTGCCTGACAGGCAGGCGGACCGAAAAGTCCCCGGCAGCGATTTGCCGGGCCGCGTTGCCGAGATCCTCGATGGGTTTCTCATAAACAATGTTCCGCCCGATCATCATCATTACACAAAGGACTGCCGCAACAAAGAACAGGAAGCCAATGATCTCAGGCACAAGAAGATTGCGAAATGATTCCTCAATTCCTAATACAGACTGGTAGATAAGAATCTGCGAGCCATTGACCAAAAGCAAAATGACGAACATCGCGATTCCTTCTACTAGCCATGTCCGCCGGTTCGTAATGCGTTCATCGCGCTTCCGGCTTTTCACTGCGGCTCCTTCAGCTTTCATTTTATTACCGCCTTATAGCCCAAGCCATGCACCGTCAGGATTTCAAAGCTCTCGCATATCCCGAACTTATCCCGCAGCTTATTGATATAAACATCGATGCTGCGCGGCGCCCGGTCAGTGTCCATTCCCCAGAACTCATCCATAAGCTGATTGCGGGTAAATGTTTTCTTGGGATAGCTGAGGAGCTTAAAGAGGATATTGAATTCCTTGACGGTCAGCGGGATTTCCTCGCCGCCAAGATAGGTCGTCATCTCGTCAGCGTCCATAACAAAATCGCCGATGGTCAGCTTCTTATCGCTGGCGATATTGGCGCGCCGGAGCAGCGCGCCGACACGAAGCAGCAGCTCATCCATGTCGATGGGCTTTACCATATAGTCATCCACACCAAGCCGGAAACCCTTTTGCTTGGCGGAAATGTCATCACGCGCCGTCATAAACAGGATGGGGATGGTCTTATCCTGCTCCCTGATATGGGAAGCGAACTCGAAGCCGTCCATCCCAGGCATCATAATATCCGAGATGATTAAGTCGATCATATTATCGACCATCTGGTCGAAGGCCTCTATGGCCGTGGTGCAGCTGATCACGTTGTAGCCGCCATTGCCAAGACGGGAGCAGACAATCCGATTGAGCTGTATATCATCTTCGAGTACCAGAATGTGAATCATAGTTGGTTGCCCCTTCCATATGCTATAGCCATCTTTGCAATGAGCATAATACAGCGTTGTTAAAAAAATGTTAAAAAAGCGGTAGACATAATTATTAATGGTGGGGAAAGTCAATTATTCCCTCTCCATCCGATAAAGATGCGTTATTATTGCAGCGTTGAGTGCTACATAGGCCCAATGGCTCACGGGCAAATCGCTAAAGCTCTCGCCCTCGGATATCCAAAAATGGTACAAGTAAAACACATTTAGAAATTCATCAAAGTGTACTTGACACACATGAGGTCCTATGTTACCATATATTTAGATGAACATCTAAATAACATTGGGGGTGACGGCATTGGGTATCGGGGATACATTCAAGGCTCTTTCCGACCCTACACGGCGGGAAATCCTGAATCTCCTGAAGCGGGGTTCCCTGACCGCAGGTGAAATTTCGGATAAGTTTGACATGACCCCAGCAACGATTTCCCACCATCTGTCGGTGCTAAAAGAGGCGGGATTGATAACTGATGAAAAAAAGGGTAAATATATTCATTATGAGCTGAGTATGACTATGATAGAAGAAATGCTTGGCTGGGTAGCCGGATTGCAAGGGGGTAGTAAAGATGAAAAAAGTGAGTAAGACTAGAATCGTTATGTGGATGTTTGCCATCGCTCCGCTGATACTGGTAGCGGTTATGTACCACCGGATTCCCGACCAGATTCCCACAAACTGGGGCTTTAACGGAGAAATATTGTACGGAAGCAAAACAACCTTGTGGTGGTTGTCAGGTATTTCACCTGTTTTGGCGGTAATGCTCATGCTCCTTCCGAAAATCGACCCCCGCAAGAAAAACTATGGAAAATTCAGAGGGCTTTATGACGGATTTGCTCTATTCATGATGATATTTATGCTGGGTTTGGTAGCGCTTGTCATTTCGGAAAGCTTGAATCCGGGGAAATTTTCGGTGGAATTTGTGATTGTCGCCGCCTGCGGACTGCTATTCATATTCATTGGAAATATGATGCCGAAGGTTAAGAGCAATTTCTTTGTCGGCATCAGAACACCTTGGGCATTGTCCAACACTGAGGTGTGGAATAAAACTCACAGGCTGGGGGGGTATCTGTTTTTCTTCGGAGGTTTGCTGACGTTTGTAATTGCGTTTTTCCTTCGGGAATATGCGCTGTTTATCACCCTAATGGTGATTGTAGCGGTAATGGTAATTGTGCCTACTGTTATGTCCTATGTGTGGTTTAGAAAGCTTAAAAGTGAGCATACATTGGAGGGGCATTGATCTCATCTCCTATCCCATAATGGAAGGCGGAGATATCGCTTCATGTGATCCTTTAATGTCTCTCTTGTATCCGCAAAAGAAGCACGAATCATTATCTCCCCACAGCGATAACAGTAAGGGTTTTTGATTTGTTCCAGATACGACCGAATGCGTTCCTCTTATCACTGGCGCGGACACAGGGACTGGCGGTTTGCCAATCCCTGTGTCTGTACCGGTTGCCCAGTGAGATTTTATTTGTGAGAATACTTCATATCCTGACGGCCACCGTGCTGGCCCCGGCGCAGCCCTGTAACGCTGCTCCGGGGCGCTGGTTGCGCCTCTCGGGGTACCAAACTCCAATATGGCATCCCGGGCGGTTCCTGTGTTTACAACGGTGGGCGTCTGGCCGGGCTCAAGGGCCGTGACTGCACCTACAGCGATGGTTGCCGGGCCAGTCGGACCCGCAGACCCCATTATTTTAGGAAAACCTTAATCTGCCATTCTATCCAAAATGAAGATCAAAAAGAACTGGGACTATCCAAATTACATGAAGCGCTACCGAATCATTTGACGATATCAGACCGCCGGACGTTTCCAGCGCCGGCGCTCCTGATTTGTGTTACCATAAGGCGGCTATGCAATCCGAATAATTTCCAGGAATGCGCTGGTTCCGGCAGGCAAGTTGACCGTGGACGCGGAGGTGCCGATGGCTATGCTGTCATCTGTGGCTAGCGTTATGATGGCAACGCCGGAAACTTCACCCACTGCTTCCCCAGTTACTATGCCGCTGTTGGGGACGATTTGAGTGTTATGCACCAGTGATATCACGGCATCGGTGTCCGTCCCCGTTGTTGTAGAAACTCTGTAGTCGATGCGGTATACGCCAGGACCAGTAACGCTGACTGTGGCGTCACCAGCGGTGTGGGTCATACCTAGAACCGTACCCAGGGGGGCGTTCAAAGCGACAGAAGTGCCAGTGGTATGGCTCTGAGTCCCGGTGGACACAAAAGTGCCATAGGCAGCCAACTCGGCCAATCCGGTGGGGCCTGTAGCGCCCACCGCCCCGTCCGCCCCGTCCGCGCCGGCCGCCCCGACCGCGCCGGGTTCGCCTCTCGGGATGCCGAAATCCAATGTGAGATTCTGTTCGCTCCATGTGCCTTCAACGGTGGGATCCTCACCAGGATCAAGGCCCGTGACATCGCCTACACTAATGGTTGCCGGGCCGGTCGCCCCGGTAGAGCCGATGGGGCCCGTTGGGCCGGTCAATACGGCCGATGCAAGCGCGTTTTGCAGTTTGTTTCTTAAAAGAGACTGGCTCTCCGCCGCGCTCTGCATCACGGCCCGGACGCTTTCATTTACTTTGAGTACATCCTCAATCGTTGCGGCAGGACCGGTTAAGCCCGGGATTGTGCCCAATACAAACTGTAATTTTTCTCCCTCGGCGTTGATGATATGGCTTATGCCGAGCTCCTCCATGGCAATGGATGAGATAATCTGGTTGATGGCGTCCTCCCGTGATAGGGTAGTGCCGGTTGCAAATTCTGGTAATGACATATTATTGATCACCCTTCAAATTTATTTGGTCGACCGCGGGGAGGTATATTCCTGTCCCGCAGTTTCTGATTGAAATCATTCCGCCTCGTGCGGATACGTAGTTGTAGCTTAGCTATGGGACCTGCCGGTCCGGCAGGTGCGCTTATTGAAAGAAAACAAGCACATCACATCATGCGTTCCTTATGGGAGTGGAATATCTTTGTAAATCTCATAGACCCAAACAGTTACCCTTGACCTAGGAGCAACGGGAGTAGGGGGAGCAGTGGAATTACCGGAAGCAAAGAGATTCACTTCGTGCAAGGACCAATTATTGGTATCCGGATCTTGCTGACGAATCCAGGTTCTGTGCATTTCTCTTGATAACGAAAATAATACATCGTCAGCATTTTCCTCTTTTTCGAGTGTATAATTATTAAAACGGGGGTCGCTGTTAACGCCTGAATCGTCATATTGAGAAGAGCGCTTCCAATCAATAAGAATCTGCGTACCGGGGACAATTGGTCTTATATACAGTCTTAAATCAGTGGAACCATTTTGCCGCACGCTATAATAAATATTCCCAACAGGGACTTCCAGCATAGTGTCCAAAGAAAGATTTGCATGGTACAGAGTAAAGGGAACTGATCCACCTGTGGCTCCCGTTGGACCCGTTGCGCCCGTGGGGCCCGTTGCACCGGTAGCTCCGGTTTCGCCTTTCTCACCCTGCGCTCCATCGGCGCCCGTGGGGCCCGTTGCACCGGTAGCTCCGGTTTCGCCTTTCTCACCCTGCGCTCCATCGGCTCCATCGGCGCCCGTGGCTCCGGTTGCACCGGTAGCTCCGGTTTCGCCTTTCTCGCCCTGCGACCCATCGGCGCCCGTTGCGCCCGTGGCTCCGGTTGCACCGGCAGCTCCGGTTTCGCCTTTCTCGCCCTGCGGCCCGTCGGCTCCATCGGCACCCGTTGCACCGGCAGCTCCGGTTTCGCCTTTCTCGCCCTGCGGCCCATCGGCTCCGTCGGCACCCGTTGCACCGGCAGCTCCGGTTTCGCCTTTCTCGCCCTGCGGCCCATCGGCTCCATCGGCACCCGTTGCTCCGGTCGCCCCGGTTGCTCCGGTCGCCCCGGTTGCTCCGGTTGCCCCGGTTGCTCCGGTTGCCCCGGTTGCCCCAGTTGCCCCAGTTGCCCCGGTTGCTCCGGTATCGCCGGTTGCTCCGGTTGCTCCGGTTGCTCCGGTGGGGCCTGTGGGGCCTTGCGGCCCGGCGGGTCCCGCATCCCCTTGTGGCCCGGCGGGTCCAGGTTCGCCTTGTGGGCCTTCTTTCCCTTCCTCTGCTTTTGTGATCAGGAGATGCGCTTTCACCTGCGTGCTCCTTGAGAACATGATGCTGTGTCCCGTAGCGTTTATCAGGGATAGTGTGGTAGGCGCCGATATTACGTCAATTGAACCATATCCCGAGAGCTGCCCTGTTTTTGTGGGAGAGCTGCCTAATATATGATAATTTCCATTTGACGTGCTTAACGCGAATTCTATCACCCCTGTGGGGGCAGTCTCTGTTGCGACCCACCAGTTGACCAAGTAGTTTCCGGTTTCATTGAATGTGATCAAGCCCGTATCGCTGTCGTATTCTATCCCTTCCGGGACCAGCGTCTCTGTGTCAAACATAACGGGACGTCCCGGCTCTACGTTTCCGGAATCTGTCCGGCTTATATCCAGTGCGCTCATAATCCATGTCTCCTATAACTAATTTGTATTGATATTGCCATAATAACCATATTTGCCTGCACATCGGTATTTTTGTAGGCTACAGGGTCCTCACTGACATTGGTAAGGGCGGACGGTTTCAATGACAACCAGACTTGAGCCAGAGACCTGCCCTGTAACGATCTTGGATGATCCGCGGGAACGCCTTGTTCCGTACCTCCGCGCCGCAGGTCAGCGAAACCTGTATTCCAAATAGTTCAGCCAGACCGGTGCCGGTAGCGCCGGTTATTTAAGAAAAATCACTAACTTACCGTATTATGCGTCATAGAGGATAAACAGAAGAGAATCTTTACGTGATTAATAAGCCGCCTTGCATAACCCCTCTCGCTTCCGATTCCCGCGATGCTGTATTTGTATTATAAAAAATGAGAAGGAGACTTGCCTGCGCGGGTACCGGCACGTTGAGTCCCGTTACAATTCCGTTGAGTACCGTTCCGAACGGGTCATTGCCCAAAACCGTACCTAAGGCAACGGTCGCGCCCGGAACAGGGATGAAGGTATTATCAAACGTTGGTGAATGGTAAAGCTGCGCGGTAATCGTATTATCAATTTGTGGATATAGGTCTGATAGTATAAATTTTGCTGATAACGCGGTAATTGTTCCATCGGTCGGCATTGAAAATGCATAATATGCTTCGAGTTCCGAGGTAGTGAAAAATTTAATTGGATCATTAGGAGAAATTACAATCTCCGTAGCGTTTCCAAAACCGAGTATCGTAACCCAACTTCGTTCACCATTGGCATCTGTTATGAACAGATTTGGACGATCGCCCGTGGAAAACGGAATGATTGTTCCCATGTTGGCCGAGCTGATCGGCGTTACTAAAAGATGCGCTTTCACCTGCGTGCTCCTTGAGAATACGATGTGGTGGTCTGACGCGTTTATCAGGGACAGGGTTGTACCCGCTATTACATCAATCGAGCCGTTTCCTGAAATCTGCCCTGTTTTAATGGGGGTGCAGGCCAGTTTATCTTCGTCCTGCGAGGTGCGCAGCGCGAATTTTATCGATCCATGAGGAGTGGTTTCCGTTGCAACCCACCAGTTGACCAAAAAACTTCCGGGTTCATTGAATGTGATCATGCCCGTAACGTTGTCGTATTCTATTTTGTCAGAAGTCTGAGACGGCGGCTCAAAAATAACGTTATTGTCAGGGTCAACACTTCCAACTGTTGATAAGATTAGTTCTAATACTGCATTGCTCATATTCTTCTCTCCATACAGTTAATTTTGTACTGGTATCGCCGCAATAACGATATTGGCCTGTACATCGGTTGCTTCAAAAGTTAACGGGTCCTCACTGACATTGGTAAGGTCAATTTCGACAGGCGCGTTTGTTATGACAACCAGGCTCGAACCCGAGACCTGCCCTGTAACGATCTTGGATGAACCGCGGGAATGCCTTACTCCGCCTACGTTGATGGCAAAGCTTACGCCATCGGTCGCTACGCTTCCGTCCACGGATACCCACCAATCAATCATGTAGTAACCATTCCGAGTAACGGTGAATTTTCCGTTT
>Ga0154000_1000477_pt1 | contig 11035 bp, 10 predicted proteins | sample TSNC084MetaG_FD_104674 | JGI IMG/M metagenome (GOLD analysis project Ga0154000, IMG submission 104674) | Attine ant fungus gardens microbial communities from North Carolina, USA - TSNC084 MetaG | ecosystem: Host-associated > Fungi > Mycelium > Unclassified | place: USA: North Carolina, Lumber... | reverse complement strand
CTTGATGCCCTTCTGAAATTGCTCCTTCAGGGTTTTGGTGTAGGGGATATATTTGCTCGCCGAGGCGGAACCACTGGTCGGCTCAAGCATGATGATATGTTCGCCAGTGAGTATAGTTTGAGCGCCATCGGCAATTTTTTCAATATAGGGAAGGTAGTCCTCATAGACCGTGAGCGGCACCTTTTTTTGGTAATCTTCGGCAGATGTAATTTCTGCAAAACCATAAACTTTTCCATATTCCGTATGCTCTGCTTGTCTTATCATAGAAAGCAAAAGTTCTTCCTGGGCAGATTTAATATCAAGGCAGCCGAAATACCGGTCATGTTCTTTTTTGTACATCAGGCTGCAAAGACTGTTGACCAGAAAGTAAAACAGGCGGATCATGCCTCTTCTCCGGCAAAGAGAATTTTATGGGATTTTGGAATGAGATTCGCTTTATCTAATATGGTGAGGCAGACCAGATCGTCTCCCCGGAGATATCCCGGATTGGAGTTTAAGAAAAAGGCAATGTCAGGGTCTTTCATCCGGCCGGGGGTGAGATCCGCAACTCCATCTTTCAGTCTGTCTTTGATCGTGTTATAGTGGATGACTCCGTCTGACTTCGCATAACAACCGGGAAAGCAGGAGGTTCCGAATACATCCATTATCTCCTTCATATCCGGTGGTGTCTGCTGTTTACAGTCGGGGTAAAATTCCCGAAAGAAGGAAGGCAGAATCTTGTAGGTTTTATAGCCTTTTGAAATCAGAAACCAGTATAGCCTCGGATAGTCTTCTGCCATCCGGAAAAAGAAACGGGCAAAGGTCCGGAACAACTCCATGCTGCCCCATTGTTTTTTGTGGATGATGGTATCACCGGAAAAAATACCGTATACCTGCTCTTCCCCAACGGAAATCTTAAGCAGTTTTTGGGTACTGAATCCAAACACCTTTCCAGCCTCATCCCGCAGCATGATGCACCAGTCTTTCTGGCGCAGGTCGGATAAAAAAACCGCCCTCTCCATATGATCGTAGAATTCTTCCATCAGCAGATACATGCTGTCAATGTCCGCATTTGAAAGTTCTCCGATATTACAAACACTTCCGGTCAATTTTTCTTTCATACTTTCTCTCTTTCATACCCACTCAGGCCCACACTACCGTTTATTTGTAATTGTATAATAAAGTACAACAAAATTCAACTTCAATTCTGGATTCCGGAAAGTTGGTTAGATAATAATGTGCTATATTTAATTCATGAAAAGATTCTCTTTTCACAGTTAAGCCTTTCTTACTTAACAAATTTCCAAAACGAAACTTTATTAACAAAAGAACTTGCAAAATGTTATCGTATATGATAACATAAGAGAAAGGAATGGTAAATATTTTTGATATTCAGCTTTACAAACGAGAAAATGGCAGGGTGCCGGTAGAAGAATTTCTGCATTCATTACCTCCAAAACTGCGAGCAAAGGCATATCTAGATATAGAATTGTTGGAGAAACATTAGGATTATAAAAGGAGGTATGAAGATGAGGAAGAACAGTGTATCTTTTAAAGAACTAAAACAAGGATTTATGAAAGACGAAGCATTTAGAGCGGAGTATGAGCAACTGAAACCGCGTTATGAAATTATATCGCAGATTATCGAAGCGAGAAATGAGAAAAACATGACTCAAACCGAGTTGGCAAACTGTATAGGGACTCAGAGGTCTAATATTTCCAGATTGGAAAGTGGGGCTTATAATCCCAGCCTCGATTTTTTGATTAAGGTTGCAGGTGCATTAGGGAAGGAATTAACGATAAAGATGAAATAACTTTCAGTTAAAAAATCAAGATTTTCTGGATCATGGAAGGTTTTGATTTTTTATTTTAGTACATACCTGTTTTTGTTTGCATTCTGCCCTTTTTAAAGCTATACTAAATAAAATAGATTGTATAGGGAGGAGATATTATGAATATCTTAATAATCAACTGTGGCAGTTCTTCGCTAAAATACCAGTTAATTAATTCGGATTCCGAAGAGGTGCTGGCAAAGGGGATTTGCGAACGGATCGGCCTTGCGGGGAGCCAGATCACATACCAGCCGGGAGGAGGCGAGAAAGAGGAAAAAGTTGTTGCTATGCCGACCCATGTGGAGGCAATCAAACTGGTCCTGGAGGTTTTGACCAATGAAGGAACAGGTGTCATTAAGAGCCTGGATGAAGTTGGTGCGATTGGGCACCGGGTGGTTCATGGTGGGGAAGCATTTACGTCATCTACGCTGATTACGGAAGAAGCCCTAAAGGTGATTGAGACTTGTAATGACCTGGCTCCAATACATAACCCGGCGAACCTGATTGGCATTCGCGCCTGTCAGGAATTAATGCCAGGCTGTCCGATGGTGGGTGTGTTTGACACGGCATTTCATCAGACAATGCCAAGAAAGGCTTATCTGTATGCCCTGCCTTACGAGTACTATCAGAAATACAAGGTGAGACGATTTGGTTTTCACGGTACCAGTCATAGTTATGTGTCACAGCGGGTTGCCAAATTGCTGGACCGGCCTTATGATCAATTGAAGATCATTGTCTGCCATCTGGGGAACGGCTCCAGTATTGCAGCGATTAAACATGGTCAGTCAGTGGATACCAGTATGGGGTTTACGCCGCTGGAAGGTTTGATCATGGGAACCAGAAGCGGTGATATGGATCCGGGACTTGTGCAATTCCTGATGCATAAGGAAAATCTGAATATTGATGAGATGCTGGATATTCTGAATAAAAAATCCGGAATTGCCGGTTTGTCCGGTGTGTCCAGCGACTTCCGTGATGTGGATAACGCAGCGGCAGCGGGGAATGAACAGGCGGCGGCGGCCCTGGAGGCATTTGTGTATCGTATTGTTAAGTATATTGGTGCTTATTCGATGGGCATGGGTGGACTGGATGCGATTGCCTTTACTGGTGGAATTGGCGAAAATGCCGGAAAAGTCCGCCGGCAGATTTGTGAGTATCTGGCATTTCTGGGCATTCAGATCGACGAGGAGACCAATGGGAAACGCAGCCAGGAGATGGTGATCAGCACGCCGGATTCAAGGGTGGCAGTGTTAGTGGTCCCGACCAACGAAGAACTGATGATTGCCAGAGAAACGCTTAGATTGATCAGGAGATGATGATGCAGATTAATTTGTCGGAGCTGTTTGGCGTAGAAGGAAAAGAAAAAACCTATATCACCGAGATTGAAATGACTGAATTTGCGGCACCGGACGGTGTTTACAAAATTGCCAATAAGGAACCGGCAGTCCTGCGGATCCGCAATCTGGGTGAGCGGAAGCTGTTGCTGGAAGGGAAAGCCGGATTGACCTTGCAGATCCCATGCGGCCGGTGTCTGGAGCCGGTTTTCTGTCCGTTCGCGCTGGATATAATGAAAGAACTGGATATGGAGCCGAAGGAAGAGGAACAGCCCTATGTTATCGGCCATAACCTGGATGTGGAACTGCTGCTGCAGTGCGAGCTGATTCCTGAATTGCCAATGAAAGTCCTGTGCAGTGAAGACTGTCTGGGGATTTGTAATAAGTGCGGCGTAAACCGTAATCAGCGGCGGTGTGATTGTGATCAAAGTGTTCCGGATCCGCGGATGGCCGGTATTCAGGACTTGTTTGATCAGTTTCACCAGGAGTAACTATGGATACCCTCGGAGTGGGAAATTCCGGGGGTTTTTGAAATTCCAAAAAGGTTTTTCGTAATTAATCAAAAAAATATTGATTTATAAAACATAATTTAGTATAGTAGTTAAGGTGAATGGTTACCGGTCCAGGCCGGAAAGGAGGAGCGGTATGATTAAAGTGGCGGTTGATGCTATGGGCGGCGACAATGCGCCTGTAGAGATTATAAAAGGTGCCGTGAATGCTGTTCTGCAAAGATCAGATATCCAGGTGCTGCTGGTCGGCCAAGAGTCAGTTGTAACTCAGATACTGACAGAATATACGTATCCGGAAGAGCAGATTCAGGTGATTCCGGCGACGGAGATCATTGAGACGGAGGATTCGCCGGTCAATGCGATCCGTAAGAAAAAGGATTCTTCCATTGTCGTAGGAATGAACCTGGTGAAGAAGGATGAAGCTGATGCATTTGTGTCGGCAGGCAGTTCCGGGGCCATTTTAGTTGGCGGCCAGGTGATTGTCGGAAGAATCAAAGGAGTGGAACGTCCGCCATTTGGCGCACTCATACCAACCGAAAAGGGAGTATCACTTTTGCTTGACAGCGGGGCAAATGTGGATGCCCGTGCATCCCATTTAGTTCAGTTTGCCCGGATGGGTTCTATTTATATGGAACACGTAATAGGTATTAGCAGACCGCGAGTGGGAATTGTAAACGTTGGAGCAGAAGAAGAAAAAGGCAATGCGTTGGTAAAAGAGACATTTCCGTTATTAACGGAATGTCAGGATATCAATTTTACCGGCAGCATTGAAGCCAGGGAGATTCCTCATGGCGGCGCAGATGTCATTGTCTGTGAAGCCTTCACCGGGAATGTCATCCTTAAGTTATACGAGGGAACCGGGGCCGTCTTGCTTAGTATGGTGAAAAAAGGGATGACGTCAAGTCTGCGCAGCAAGATTGGCGCGCTGTCAGTCAAACCGGCACTGAAAGAGACACTGAAGGCTTTTGATGCCACCCAGTATGGCGGGGCACCGCTGCTGGGGCTGAAAGGGCTGGTAGTGAAAACTCATGGCAGTGCCAAAGCCGGCGAGATAGGTAATGCCATCATCCAGTGTGTGACGTTCAAAGAACAGCAGATTAATGAAAAAATTATGGAAAGCCTGGAAGCCAAAGAACAGGAAAAATAAAAAGAATAGGAGAAAGCATTATGGAATTTGAGAAATTACAGGGAATTATTGCAGAGGTACTCAACATTGAACCGGAGGAGATCACGATGGGATCGACATTTGTGGATGATTTAGGGGCCGATTCACTGGATATTTTCCAGATCATCATGGGTATCGAAGAAGAGTTTGATATCGAGATCCCAACAGAGGCTGCGGAGCAGATCGTCTCGGTCAACGATGCGGTAGAGCAGATTAAAAGCGCATTGAGCTAATGAAAAAGCCCTGATGACAGGGCTTTTTCATTAATTTTAAATGAACCGCTAGGAAGTGAGAAGAAGATGGATAAAGATTTAAAAGAACTGGAGCAGAAAATCACATATCGGTTTCACAATCCCAGATTAATCCGGCAGGCGATGATCCACAGCTCTTTTGCCAATGAACACCGGCTGGAGAAAACCCAGTGCAACGAGCGGCTGGAGTTTTTAGGGGATGCGATCCTGGAAGCAATTTCCAGCGATTTTTTGTTTCACAAGTATCCGGACAAGCCGGAGGGAGAACTGACTAAAATCCGCGCCAGCATTGTCTGTGAGCCGACCCTGGCTTACTGCGCATCAGAGATTGACCTGGGGATTTATCTGCGGCTGGGCAAGGGCGAAGAAGCGACTGGCGGCAGAGACCGGAATTCGGTGGTGTCAGATGCAATGGAGGCACTGATTGGGGCGATTTATCTGGATGGTGGTTTTGCTAGTGCAAAAGAGTTTGTCGAACAATTTATTTTAAATGATATGGAACATAAACAGCTCTTTTATGATAGCAAGACTATCCTGCAGGAGATGGTGCAGGCAGCCGGCGGTTTGAACCTGCAATATGAAATACTGAAAGAAGTGGGACCGGATCATAATAAGACCTTTGAGGTAAGGGCGCTGCTGGCGGACGAAGAGATTGGCCGCGGCACCGGCCGGACCAAGAAGGCGGCAGAGGCCCTGGCGGCCTACCGGGGAATCCTGAAACTGAGGGAAAATGTATGTATCTAAAAAGTATTGAGGTACAGGGATTTAAGTCATTTGCCAATAAGATTATCTTTGATTTCCACAATGGCATTACCGGTATCGTCGGCCCCAACGGCAGTGGAAAAAGCAATGTTGCCGATGCCGTTCGCTGGGTTCTGGGTGAGCAGCGGATCAAGCAGCTGCGTGGCGGCTCGATGCAGGATGTAATTTTCTCGGGAACCGAGACGAGAAAGCCACAGGGGTTTGCTTATGTTGCGATTACCTTGGACAATGCCGATCATCAACTGGCAATTGAGTACGATCAAGTGACCATTGCCCGCCGCCTTTACCGCTCGGGGGAAAGTGAATACATGATCAATGGCAGTGCCTGCCGGCTAAAGGATATTAATGAACTGTTTTATGATACCGGTATCGGTAAAGAAGGTTATTCCATCATTGGTCAGGGTCAGATTGATAAGATCTTAAGCGGTAAGCCGGAAGAACGCCGGGAGCTGTTTGACGAAGCGGCCGGTATCGTGAAGTTTAAGCGCCGCAAGACGATTGCCCAGAAGAAGCTGGAAGATGAGAAGCAGAACCTGGTGCGGGTCAGTGATATTTTAAATGAACTGGAAAAACAGGTAGGCCCTCTGGCGAAGCAGTCGGAAGCGGCCAGAAAGTACCTGGGCTTAAAAGAAGAACTGAAAACCTATGATGTGAATCTGTTTTTGCTGGAAAGTGATTCCATAAAAACCCAGTCGGGGGAGCTGGAATCCCGTGAGCAGATTGTCTCCGGGGATTTGGCAGAGACCCGTATCCAGTCCGATGTTTTAAAAGCTGAGTATGAACGGCTGGAGCAGGTTTTAAATGAACTGGATACAGAGACCAATGAAAAGCGGATGCTGTTGAACCAGGCCGAGATGTTAAAAGGCAATCTGGAAGGCCAGATTAACGTCCTGAATGAGCAGATCAATACGGAACGAATGAACGCCGAGCATATCAATAACCGGGTTCAGACCGTTCAGACGGAGATGGCGGCTAAGCAGGAGCAGATTACGGCTTATACCACCGACAATGCCGGTATTACCCAGGCCGCCGAGACCAGCCGGCAGAATCAGGATGAGGCCGAAGAACAACTGCGGGCGCTTGATGAATCGATGATGCTGCTGGATCAGAAAATCGAAGAAGCCAAGAACAGCGTTATCTCCGGTTTGAATGAAAAGGCCGCTTTGACGGCCAGAGAACAGCGTTATGAAGCGATGCTGGAGCAGGTGCAGGTGCGCCGTTCAGAAGTGTGCCAGCGGCTTTTGCGGTATAAAAGTGATGAATCTGTCCAGGATGAACAATTGGCGGTCGAACGCAAAAAAATGGCAGCGGCAGCAGAACGTTTGACCGAACTGTCACTTTTGCAGACCGAATGTGAAGCAGAACAGGCCCGCCTGGAGCAGGAAATCAAGCGTTTAAGCAATAATTTAAATAACAAACATCAGGAATACCATACTGCCTATACCCGGCTGGAGTCTTTACGGAATCTGGCTGAGCGGTATGAAGGATATGGCAACAGCATCCGCCGGGTTATGGAGGTCAAAGACCGGGTCCATGGCATTCACGGGGTGGTTGCCGATCTGATAACAACGGATAAGAAGTATGAAACGGCAATTGAGACAGCCCTTGGCGGCAGTATCCAGAACGTAGTAACCGATTCGGATCAAACGGCCAAGCAGCTGATTGAGTATTTGAAGAAAAATAAATATGGCCGGGTGACGTTCCTGCCGCTGACCAGTATCGGTCAAAGAACCGATTTCAATCAGAAAGAGGCGTTAAAGGAACCTGGTGTGGTTGGCCTGGCCAGTGAACTGGTGCATGTGGAACCGGAATACCAGGTGTTGGCGCGGTACCTTTTAGGCCGGGTGGTGGTAACCGATACCATTGACCATGCGATTGCGCTGGCAAAGAAATTCCGTTATTCTCTGCGGATCGTTACCCTCGAAGGCGAATTGTTAAGTGCCGGTGGTTCCATGACCGGTGGTGCCTTTAAGAATACCAGCAACCTGCTGGGCCGTAAGCGGGAGCTGGAGGAGCTGGAAGAACTCTGCAAGAAGGCGCTGGTTTCTGCGGATCACATTCAGGAAGAGCTGAATCTGAATGAGGGGCTGTTTGGTGAAAAGAAGGAGGAACTGGAGCGGGTAAAGAATGATAAGCACCAGGCTTCGCTTAACCAGAACACCATTCAAATGAGTGTGAACCAGCTGGAAGAGAAGAAGGCCGATATTTCGGAATCTTCCCAGGATCTGGTGATAGAAAATAACCTGCTGGAACAGCAGATCAAAGAAATTGAAGAGAACCGGCAGACTCTGAACCAGGATACGGCAGCATTGATTCAGCAGAATGAACAGATCAGTGATGATATGGAAGTGATGACCAGGCAGATGGAAGGCAAGAAAGAGCAACGGGAAGAAGCCGCGGGAGTGCTGCAGACGATCCGCCTGGAAGCCGCTGGTTTGAAGCAGAAAGTAGATTTTGTGCGGGAGAACATCCGCCGTGTCGAAGCGGAAATCCACAAGCTGAAAGAGGAGCTTGCCGGTCTGTCTGCCGGTACCGACGGTTCCCGGCTGGCGATTGAAGAAAAGAGCAGGGAAATCCTGAATCTGCAAGAGCTGATTGTGAATGCATTGGATCAAAAGGAGCAGTTAGACAAAACCGTAGCGGCTCTGGCGGCGCAAAAAGAAACGATGACGAAGGAACAGAAAGGTTTCTTCGAAAAGCGGGATGAGCTGTCGGCGCGGATCAACCGGCTGGATAAGGAACTGTTCCGTCTCCAGAGCCAGAAAGAAAAGCTGGACGAAAAGCTGGAGCTGCTGGTGAACTACATGTGGACGGAGTACGAACTGACCTGGCGTTCGGCCGGGGAGCTGCGTCATCCGGATCTGACGGCATTACCGGCGATTCGCAAACGAATTGAGGAATTAAAAAGCAGTATTAAGGGTCTGGGCAACATTAATGTCAATGCGATTGAAGATTATAAAGAGATTTCCGAGCGTTATGAGTTTATGAAAACCCAGCATGATGATCTGGTCCAGGCCGAGGGAACGCTGCTAAAGATTATTGAGGAGCTGGATACCGGCATGCGCCGGCAGTTTGAAGAAAAGTTTAAAGCCATTCGGACAGAGTTTGATAAGGTGTTTCAGGAGCTGTTCGGCGGCGGTCACGGAACGCTGGAGCTGATGGAGGATGAGGATATTCTGGAGGCGGGAATTCAGATCATTTCCCAGCCGCCGGGGAAGAAGCTGCAGAATATGATGCAGTTGTCCGGCGGCGAGAAAGCCTTGACGGCAATCGCCCTGTTATTTGCCATTCAGAACTTAAAACCTTCACCATTCTGTCTGCTGGATGAGATCGAGGCGGCCCTGGATGATTCCAACGTTGACCGGTTTGCCGGATATTTACATAAACTGACGAAAAATACACAGTTTATTGTTATCACCCACCGAAGAGGTACGATGGTTGCTTCAGACCGTCTGTATGGTATCACCATGCAGGAGAAGGGGGTATCAACACTGGTGTCCGTAAATCTGATTGAAGATCAGCTGGACAACTAAAGAAAGAAGAGGAGATTGACATTTGGAAGAGAAGAAACAAGGGTTTTTCGGGCGGCTGGTGTCCGGCCTTTCCAAGACCAGAGATAATATTGTGTCCGGGATGGATTCTATATTCAGTGGTTTTTCCGCTATTGATGAAGATTTCTATGAGGAACTGGAAGAAACGTTGATTATGGGAGATCTGGGCATTCAGACCACCACATCGATTATGGACGATTTGCGTAAAAAAGTGAAGGAGCAGCATGTCAAGGAACCGGCACAGTGCCGCGAACTGCTGATTGAATCCATCAAAGAGCAGATGAATCTGGGGGAAAATGCTTATGAATTTGAGAACCGGACCGCCGTGGTACTGGTAATCGGCGTCAACGGTGTGGGCAAGACGACCTCTGTCGGCAAGCTGGCCGGTCAGTTGAAAGACCGCGGCAAAAAGGTGATTGTCGCTGCCGCTGATACCTTCCGTGCGGCGGCCATCGAACAATTGACCGAGTGGGCGCACCGGGCCGGGGTGGACATTATTGCCCAAAACGAAGGATCCGATCCGGCGGCGGTAATCTTTGATGCGATCGCCGCGGCCAAATCACGCCGTGCCGATATTTTGATCTGCGATACGGCCGGACGTCTGCATAATAAAAAGAATCTGATGGAAGAGCTGAAGAAAATCAACCGTATCATTGATAAAGAATATCCGGCAGCTTACCGTGAGACGTTGGTGGTTTTAGATGGCACTACCGGCCAGAATGCCATGGCCCAGGCCAGGCAGTTTATGGAAGTGGCAGATATTACGGGAATCATCCTGACGAAGCTGGACGGTACGGCCAAAGGCGGAATTGCCGTGGCTATCCAGGCGGAGCTGGGAATTCCGGTGAAATATATCGGAATTGGTGAAAAAATTGATGATTTGCAAAAGTTCAATTCGGATGATTTTGTCAATGCATTATTTAACCGACGTGAGATAAAGTAAGTGGGATAGAAAGGGAACGAGGTAAGAACCATGGAACAGGAATTGACATTGGAAAGGTTTGAAGATGCGACGGAACAGGTGAGCAAGGTAACGCTGGAGACGAAGCTGGTATACAGTGAATATTTTTCAGCGCAGACAGGTAATAAGGTTTATTTCAAGCCGGAAAATATGCAGTATACCGGTGCTTATAAGGTGCGGGGGGCTTTTTATAAAATCAGCACCCTCTCGGATCAGGAGAAAGAACGGGGACTGATTACGGCATCGGCCGGCAATCATGCCCAGGGCGTGGCATATGCAGCAAAGCTGGCGGGAATTAAAGCAATCATCGTGATGCCGACGACGACCCCGCTGATGAAAGTAAACCGCACCAGAGGTTATGGCGCCGAGGTGGTTTTATACGGTGATGTGTTTGATGAAGCCTGTTCCCATGCGTATCAGCTGGCCGATGAGCATGGCTATACCTTTGTACATCCTTTTGATGACCTGGATGTAGCGACTGGCCAGGGCACCATTGCCATGGAGATTATCAAAGAATTGCCAACGGTGGATTATATTCTGGTACCGATTGGCGGCGGCGGTCTTTGCACCGGTATATCGGTTTTAGCCAAGCTGCTTAATCCCAAGATTCAGGTGATCGGGGTAGAACCGGCAGGCGCTAACTGTATGCAGGTGTCGCTGAAGGAAGGGCGGGTAGTTGAGCTTCCCGGTG
>Ga0154000_1000474_pt1 | contig 11076 bp, 11 predicted proteins | sample TSNC084MetaG_FD_104674 | JGI IMG/M metagenome (GOLD analysis project Ga0154000, IMG submission 104674) | Attine ant fungus gardens microbial communities from North Carolina, USA - TSNC084 MetaG | ecosystem: Host-associated > Fungi > Mycelium > Unclassified | place: USA: North Carolina, Lumber... | reverse complement strand
TATGCCGAGAATCGGAAAAAACATCTATAAGCGCCAGGACGGACGTTTTGAAGGCCGGTACATCAAGGGTCGGAAAGAAAACGGAAAACCGGATTACGGTTATGTTTACGGCTCGACCTACAAGGAGACGGAGAACAAGCTGGAGCTTGCGCAGGCAGATCATGCCATGCCGCCGGCACCGGATGTTATGACCGTCTCACAGTGGCTGAACAAGTGGCTGGGTACGGCGGGGGTTTTCATAAGCGGGCAGACCTGCGACCGTTATGCCTCGGTGATATCGGAGTACATATGCCCTGTTCTGGGGGATATGAAGCTGCTGGTCATCGACAGCGAGTTGATCAATGCGTTCATAAGCGGAAGTGAGTTGCCCAAAAAGACACGGATGGACATCGTGTCCATTATGAAGTCCGCCATGAAGCTGGCCGAAATTGAGTACAAAATTACCGATGTGGCAGATTCTATTGTGGAGGTCAAATAGGAAGACACTCTTTACGACTCAGGAGTGGGGCTATGACCGGGATGAGTCTGTAAAGCTCTTTTCCGAGCGGGGCTATAATGCGACAGCGATACGGCAGATCGCATCGGCCGCAGGCGTCAATGAAGCGACAATCTATATCTATTTTGACAACAAAGAAGCGTTGATGGACGAGATACTTCAGGTATTTTGAGATATACCTGGCATACCACAAGCAATACAAATTTTTATTTTCCATTCTCCCTAAACTAACAATTTGCAATAATAGTCTTTTTGTTTATCAAAAATATAGCCATTTGCTAATAGCACATGAGTAGAGGAATGATTTTCTTTGTCCGGTTGTACGATAATCTGCTTAGCTAACTCTATCTGCTTAATGGTAACAGTCAGAAGTTTTACAATGGCTTTGCCATATCCTTTACGTAAATAAGCTTCATTTCCAATTAAATAATCTATGCTAAAGGTGTCGTTACGTTGGGTTACGCTGTACCAATCTTCCATATCATTGGCATCGTAGCAATCGTAATATTGGCAGAAACCAACAGGAATTTTGCCATCCATGACTATAAAATGGTGTATCCATGCAAGGCTGTTGTTTCGTTCATTTATTTCGTGGAGCCAGTCATCGGGATCATGATACCATTTCAATATATAGTCTTTATTTAACCATGTTGTAATTAAGTCAATATCCGCATTATTGACTTCACGCAAAATTATTTTATTCATAAACAAGCTCCTCTTTCTTAATCTGAATATTTCTTCATGTTCTTATTTTACTTTATTTATACACCAAAGTCAATATGAATATTTCTTCATATTTATTGACTTGCTAATCTCTTTGGTGCTATACTATTATTTTGAGAGGAGGGGTTATATTGGATATTTTGCCACCTATCAGAGAGCCGCAACAAAAGCGGTCAATAGAAAAGAAAAACAAGATAATTAGGGCCGGTTTTGAACTCTTTTGCGAAAAGGGTTATCATAATACTAATACAACGGAAATAGCAAATAAAGCTGGGGTTTCTACTGGGACGGTTTATAGTTATTTTAAAGACAAAAAAGATATTTATGTAGGTTCATTTGAATATTTTCTTGACACCCATTTGCAACCTCTATTAGAGGATTTAGCAAATACGCCCAAACCTATTGACATTAGGCAATTCGTTGACAAATGTATTGAAATTTTCAAGAATCTCTATATCAATTCAAAACAGACAATTAATGAATTGGGAACAATGCAAGAAACAGACCCGGAAATTATGCAATATTTTGCTACTTATGAAGATATGCTCTTATCTGCTTTTGTTAAATCCCTTGATAGTCCAAATATAAATCAGCGAAATTTAGATGAAAAAATGTATCTTCTCTATACTTTAGCAGATGTATTAGGACAAGAATATGCGTTTGGCTATCATAACAGCATAAATTTAGAAGCACTGCGAGAAGAAGTTACTAATATGCTAACTAACTTACTAATAGATGAATAAAACATTTACCCCAGTTTGCATCTGATTTAGCGCCATTTTCAGCCTTTCCGCTAAACGGCAAGCAGGGCAAGTGTCTTTTTATTAAAAGCTTGTAAAGCGATAAGCGGGGCCGAAACCGCTTTAGAACGTGCCAAAAGAAAAAAAGACGAACGCAAAATATAAGCCTACGCCGTAATGGTTTCTTGCGCAAATTCTGATTTTGATCCTGTCGGTAAAAAAACCGTTGTTGCGGCGGCTGAATTAGTGCACTTCGAATAATAACAGAGTAGCAAACGGCGGCCCTTAGGAGATTGCCGCCCTGCCGTTTTTTGCCGCCCGATCACAATTAGGTAGTTTGTCAAAAAAGCCTTGTTCTCTTAACGGGATACTCCGGCCAGCCATATGAAGCTGTACATCATGTAACATGCAATATGAAACCCCGCGCCCGATTGGATTTTCCGGTCGGGCTTTTTTTTGTTCTTCAAAAATATTTTTTCAGGTTACTACTCAAAGTTTGCCAATAGAGGCCACGCCCACCGTAGTAGTGACGAAAGGGGAAAACAAATCACCCGTTTTTGGCAGCTTTTGTAAAAAGGTACTCAGGAAAGAGGCCCGCGATTATTACGACGAGATGAAGCGGCAGCGTGACCGGGAAGTATCCTTTTCCGAGCTGTCGGCGCAGGAGATGGACATGCTTTTCGTTATGGACAAGTACCCAAGCGAACAATTATTCAATTATTCAAAAAGAAAAATGACGTTGGTATTTTCGGTCGGAATGTGTTATACTGGCGTTAGTAATCTTTTCTGCGTTGACTGCTGTAGTGGCAGAGAGGTGGGAGTTTTTATATTAGCGGAGTTTTGAATTATGAAGAAGAAATGGTTAATTATTGGGAGCTTCTTGTTGTTTATAGCTTTTTCTTTTATTAGTTGCAGGGCACTTCTTAATTGGTTAGATGAACCAATGAACCCCACAGTTCCAGAAAAAAGCTCGCAGGGTAAAGTGACTTTGACAAGTAGGGGATGTTGTTTTTGGGCAACGGACGTAACTGTTTCACTATTGGACAAGAACGAAGCTAAGACTGTCCTTATCTCAGAAGAAACAGTTTATGAATATGATATTTTTGATTTTGATGCTATACCCAATATTCAAACTCCAATACGAGTAATGATAGATTTCACCAGTCACTATAGCATTGAAGAAGATGTTTCTTTAATAGTTGGTGAGTTTCCTAATACTGATGAACTGCTGAAAGATGGATTGTTGTTATATTTTAGCGATGGCGGCTTAATTGTTCGTAATGGTAATAAAGAGACTTCTTTCTGGGCTGGCGTTTTTGGTAATGGTGGCGAAGAAAGCCCTTGGTTTCAAGAACAGTAGAAAATAAGTATAATACAATTCAACCCTAAAAACGGCGATAAATTGAACCTCCCTCTGCCAAGTAGACAGACGAAAAAACAAAAATATTGTGATGAAAATGGATGCCGAATGGCAGCTACTGATAAGACAGCATGAAAACAAACTGAATTAGGGTAGCTACGGAGGCGCTCCAACGTTCCGGACGAAACAAAAAGTCGAAGCCCTTCGTTAAAGAAAAATGCCTATCATCTATCCTACAAATTGTGCCAATTCTTTGTTGAATTTATTCATCTCATCATAGAATAGTCCATGACCGCTGTTTTCAAAAGGTATCAATTTTGAGTTTCTTATTCCTTGATTTTGTACAACGCCCAATTGATACGGAACAACTTGGTCATGAATACCGTGCATAATCAAAGTAGGAACATATATCTTTGGAAGATCATTAAATAATTCTTCTGTGATCCAGTCTTTGGAGATAGCAATCGTTGCATAGCTGGCCGCCTGTAATCCCATTTGGAAGAGCCAATCGGAAAGGGGCGGCGATACTGGCTTATAGAAAAATATTTTGCCGAATTCTTCTAACATTTTAGCACGGTCTTTATATGCTGCCTGAATAAAGTTTTTTTCAATGTCTTCTGTTTTCTGTCCGTAAGGAAAATTTGGACGCTGGACAAGGCTGGGCGCAGCGGCGGCGCAAAGCACAAGCTTTGAGACCCCAAAACCGTTATGGCGTGCCATATACCGGACAGCGACCGCTCCGGCTGTGGAGTGTCCTAACAGCGTAACATTATATAAATTCAATGCTTTGATAACCCGCAGAATGTCATCCGCTAAACGGTCGTAACTGTAACCACTCCAAGGCTTATCTGAATTACCGAATCCTCTCGTGTCAATGCCTATACAACGATACCCCATATGCGGCAGAATATTATATTGATATTCAAATAATCTGTAGTTGGCAGGCCAGCCATGAAGAAAAATAATTGTTTTATTACCTGATGGATTAATATCATTCACATATACCCTAACGCCCGGTTCTACCATAATCATGGATTCCATTCTAAAACCCCTCATTCATATAAATTTTTGTATATTAAAAGTATAATCCTCTTAATATAAATATGTCGTTCGCTATAATATTGCCAGTCCCTGAGCGCCCATCTGTGGTAGTTCTGTATTTTTAAACACCTGAAACAAGGTCAAATGCCCGTTCACATCAATTTTAAATGCGCTTATTGATCCTTCATTGCCATTTAAAACATAGAAATTTTGCCCTGACCGGTCAATTACACTATCCAGTGGAGCGCCCGTACCTTGCGGTGTGCTTGGAATGTTTTCGACAACAGTGAGACTTCTATCATCACTAATCCGGTAATCGGTTATTGTGCCGGAGCCTGCGTTTGATGTATACGCGTGTTTTCCCTGTGGTGAAACTGAAACCCAACAGGTAGCCTTTTGATTATTTAAAACCGAACCGCTGTTAAGAGTTAGAGTTCCGTCCGCCGCGACAGTGTAAGACGACAGCGCATTGGGGCCTGCCTCGCTAACAAGCAAAAGATCAGTATCGGAGAAAGCTGAGCCGAAAGGTACCGCTCCGATAGAACGATATGTTTTTAGACGCAATAAAGTACCATCGTTTTGCACCCCGAAAATGCTGAGAGCATTGGTTGTCTTTTCGCTGACAACGAGTTTTTGTCCAAAATTGCTGATCACAACACATCCCGGCCCGGCATTTGCTGCGCTCAGAGGCATTGTCCCGCCGCTGATCTGGCTTAGGCGGCCATCAGCGCTTACCTGAAAACCGGATACATTGGAAGGGTGGGTGGCATCACCGGAATTGGTCACATAAAGTAAATTATCGATTGTGGCAATACTGTTTGGATGAAATCCACCGGAAGAAACTACATCAACGAGCATAAGATTGTCTTGGTTCACCAAAAAACTGCTGATATTATTACTGTCTGCATTCACTGCAAAGAGAAAACGGCCGTCGCGCGACGTTATAAGCGATCCTTGAGATCCCAGAGGGTCCACAGTTTGTGTACCTGTGCCACTACCATGTGTCATATAGACTTCTGTATTGGATAACATTCCTGCCATATCTTGCTTCATAACGACAATACTGTTGTTTATTGCATTTGTCATGGAAAATACCATAGTAATTCCTCCAATGAATTTTTAAAGGATCTATCATAGTTATAATATTCAAGTGTGTTTGACCGTGATACCCTCATAGTGTTTCTTTTGCAATTTCACTAATTCGGTATCCACAATTACTCAAATCTTTGATATGATTGACTTGGGACATAGTATTGTTCGAAGTATTTAAATCGTTGGCCAGCTTTGAAAGCAAGAAATATTCGATTTCAAGTTTGGCTTTTCATAGAGAGGCGATGGTATGATATTAAGTGTTAGTAGAAGAACAGATATACCCAATTATTATTCGGAATGGTTTTATAATAGAATAAGAGAAGGTTTTTTATATGTTAGAAATCCAATGAATCCGCATCAGATTAGTAAGATTAGTCTTTCGTCAGATATAGTAGATTGTATAGTCTTTTGGACGAAAAATCCTGCAAATATGATGCCTAGGCTTGATGAGCTTCAGAATTATAAATATTATTTTCAATTTACACTTACTGGTTATGGAAAAGATATTGAGCCAAATATACCTAATAAAAGAAAAGATTTAATTAAAACATTCCAGAACTTATCTGAAAGGATAGGAAGTGAAAAGGTAATATGGAGATACGATCCCATTCTCTTAAATGAAAAATACATTCCAGAATATCATATAAAAGCGTTCAAAGAAATTGCGAGTCAATTAAATGGGTATACCCATAAAGTGGTTATAAGTTTTGTGGATTTATATGCAAAAACTAAGCGGAATACAGAGGGATTGAATATAAAAGAAATCAATAATAATGAAATAATGGAATTGACAAGAAAAATGGCTGAAATTGCGAAGGAAAATCATTTAAACATAGAAACATGTGCAGAGCAGGTTGATTTGAGGGAGACTGGCATAACCCATGGAAGTTGTATTGATAAAGACTTGATAGAACAACTTGTTGGTTGTAAATTGAAAGTAAATAAAGATAGAAATCAGCGTGAAGAATGCGGATGTTTTGAGAGTGTTGAAGTTGGCACATACAATACCTGCAAAAATGGATGTAAATATTGTTATGCTAATTTTAATGAAGAACAAGTTAAGGCAAGTGTTAAATTATATGACGTAAATTCACCATTATTATGTGGCAATATTGGAATAGAGGATAAGATTACAGAAAGAAAAGTGAAATCTATGAAGGAAGAACAGTTTAGTTTATTTGATTATCAGTAAGAACAGGAAGATGCGGAAGCTGATAGTGCCGCCGCGCCCTTTCTTTACATCATATCCACCGGTACATATCCCCATTCATCCAGAATCAACAGGTCAAGAATGCGCAATTCTCTCAACAGACGCTCCAGCGTCCTATTCTTTATGGCTTCTGCAAGCTTCAGTACGAGTTTTGTCACGGTGTAGCACTTTGTCTTGCAGCTCTAATTGCAGGTTTTTACTCTAGCAGCTATCGCCATATGTGTCTTTCCGATTCCTACCGGCCATAGCATCAAGAATACCCTATAAATAAAGTCCAGAATAAAGCATCATTTAATGTGCTGAATAACACCTTGGTACCGAGCGGTATGCCAGGTGGTGTGGGAGGTCGGCTAATCAATTAATGGTTAGCCGACCTCCCGATTTGAGTTGTAGTTAACGGGTGGAACGGAGGAATTCAATCATGAGATTGATGCATTTTTCGTTTTCTTCGAAATAGAGGCCATGACCGGAATCGGCAAATTCCACGAATTGACCACCATCAATGGATTCCGCAATTTCTCGGCCAATTTCTTGAGGACAAAATTTGTCATATTTCCCAGACATAACCAACGTAGGCAACTTTAATTTTTTAAAGTTATCACGGTTGTCGAAATTAGAGATGGCTTTATATGCTTCAGCCACATCTTCGGCGGGAAGCTCCGGATATTTATTAAACTGAGACTGCCATTTGAGGACATTGGCTCCATCAGAGAACATGGGGGCCCAGGTTAGTTTAGAGACTGCTTTCATTTGTTCCGGTGTCGCAGTGGCAGAATTGATGCCCATTGAACGCATGACGTGCGTCGCTGGAGAACCACCCACAGTATGGGAATGGGGAACAATGAGCGTCATGCTAGTAAAACGCTCGGGAGCAATGCCAGCGGCACAACCCAGAACATAAGTACCTGCAGATAGTCCTACAACATTAGCTTTTTCAATGCACAGGGTATCTATAAGTGTAAACAGGTCGTTTGCCATATCCTTAATCGTAGTTCCGGCAGGAACACGGGACTGACCATGACCGCGACGGTCGTAACAAATCACATAGTTTTCTTCAGCCAGGCGGGCGATACTGTTATTCCAATCCCATACGTGCCAGCTTTCTTTTGAGGTAGCACCTCCATTAAGGAGGATCAGAGGAGGATTGTGGATATCACCAAAGGTTTCGATTTCTTGCTTGACACCGTTGATCATTAAGTAAGGCATATTATTTCTCCTTTTTAATAGTTTTATTGAAGCCAGGGGAATCTACTATCCGCATTGTAGCAAGGGAAAGCGGGGAAATCAAATATATATAATTTAAGAATATCATAAATTAGAACTATAATGCTCAAGATTCTTTGTTCCTTTGGTTTGTTAATACAGATGTTCAAGGCAGGCTTGGTAATAAATCGATGCTGAGCGCCAGCCTAATGTAATATGTCGCTTTTGGCTATGGCGGATATATTTAATATTCCCGAAGTTTAACAAAGTGTCCATGATCCTTCCCTCTGAAAAATAAACAAAAATAATGATTTTTATAATATATATATATTTGAACTTATGAAAAGAATACAATAAAATATACTTGAAGTGAGGGAAATTTACTCGTAATCAACAAAAAATAACAAATGGATTTGGAGTAATTTATGAAACTGTTAAAAAATGCTTCTGCAGGAACGGACAATCGCGAAGACCTCCGTGTAACCGTAAGTCCGGCAGAGAGTGATATTCAGATTACCATCCGTTCCAGTGTCGGCGCATTGTTCGGCGCACATATTGAAGCTGCGGCCCGGGAAATTCTTTCAGATTACCAGATCAGTGCCTGTAATATGGAAATTGATGACCGGAGTGCGCTGGATTATGTGGTACGGGCACGGGTGGAAACTGCCATTCGGCGTGCATTGGAGGTTTGATTAATATGAGAAATATTTTGTTTGTGCCCGGTAATTCTACCAAAATGCTGACAAATGCAAACTTTCTGGGCAGTGATGCTGTGGTCATTGACCTGGAAGATGCCGTTGCCCCCAATGAAAAGGATGCAGCCAGACTGCTGGTGCGAAATGCCATCCGTGCGCTGCATTATCAGGTCAAGCTTGGTGTCCGGATCAATGCGCTGGATACCTGCTACTGGCAGCAGGATCTGAAAGAAATCCTTCCTTTGGCACCGGACTTCATTATGCTGCCCAAAACTGCCGATGTTGACAGCATCCACGTGCTGGAACAGGAAGTAGCGAAGCTGGAAAAGCAGTATGGTATGGAAAAAGAAGTGAAGTTCATTGCCTTGCTGGAGACTGCAAAGGGGGTGGAAAATGCTTATGCCATTGCCAGAGCAAGCAAGCGTGTGGAAGCTCTATTCCTGGGAGCGGAGGATCTGACTGCAAACCTTTGTGCTGTGCGAACCAAGGAAAGCAGCGAGATCCTCTACAGCCGCTGCCGCCTGGTCAGTGCTGCCAGAGCCGCAGGCATCGATGTCTACGATACGCCCTTTACGGATGTGGAAGATATTTGCGGTCTGGAAAAGGATGCCAGATTAGCCCGTCAACTGGGCTTTACCGGAAAAGCATCCATCAATCCCTGCCATATTGAAGGGATTAACCGGGCATTCAGCCCCTCGGAAGAAGAGATTGCCTATTCCCGGGAAGTTTTGGAGATCATCGAAAAGGCAGAGCGGGAAGGCCATGGAGCCGTTTCTCTCCGGGGCAAAATGATCGATGCGCCGATCATGGCACGGGCAAAGTATATTTTGAAGTTAGCCGGAATTTAATAAGAGGACAATACTATGAGTAAGATTGCAATCAATTTAAGAGAAGCAATTCTTGAAAGCGGACTGGCAGATGGCATGACTATCTCCTTCCATCACCACTTGCGTAACGGCGATATGGTCATGAATATGGTCATGGACGAAATCGCACAGATGGGAATCAAGGATATTACCATCCACTGCAGTTCCATTATGGACGTGCACGCCCCCCTGCTGGAGCACATAAAAAATGGTGTGGTAACGGGACTGGAAGCTTCCTATATCGGTCCTGCTGTGGGCAGAGAACTGTCAAAGGGTATTCTGGAAAAGCCTGTTATTTTCCGAACCCATGGCGGCCGTGCCAGCGATGTGATCAATGGTAAGTGCCATATCGATGTGGCCTTTATCGCAGCCTCTGCTGTGGACAGAGAAGGTAACTGCACCGGAAAAATTGGTCCCGCGGCATTTGGCGGTATGGGTTATGCCGTCGCGGATGCAAAGTACGCAAATTATAAAATTGCTGTTACGGACTATCTGGTAGAAGAAGTACTGCTGGATGCTTCCATCCAGGCAAAGGATATCCATAAACTGGTCGTGGTTGATCAGATTGGCGATCCTGATGGTATCGTTTCCAGTACAACGCAAGTCACAAGAAGTCCCACCCGGCTGAAAATTGCAGAAGATACATTGAAGGTCATGACTGCTGCGGGCTATGTAAAAAGTGGCTTGAAGTTCCAGACCGGTGCCGGTGGCGTGTCCCTGGCTGTGGCAAAGTATCTTCGGGATAAAATGCTTAAGGAGAACATTCGCGGCGATTTCTGTTTGGGCGGCATTACCGGATATATGGTGCAGATGCTTCATGAAGGATGCTTTGAGCAGCTTTTGGATGCCCAGTGCTTTGACCGGGAGGCAATCCGTTCTCTGAACGAAGATCCCAACCATGTGGAACTGACCAGCAGCAAGTATGCCAGCCCTACAGATCCTACAAGTTATGTCAATGAACTGGATGTGGTCATCCTGGGTGCAACAGAGATTGACCTGAACTTTAATGTGAATGTCCATACGGATTCTTATGGCCGGATTATGGGTGGCAGTGGCGGTCATTCCGATGCTGCGGAAGGAGCCAAGCTGTGCATCATTGTAGCACCTCTGATGCGCGGCAGAATCAGTGTGATTCGTGATCGGGTAACCACCATTTCTACTCCCGGCAGCTGCATTGATGTTTTGGTGACGGAATATGGTATTGCGGTGAACCCCAATAAACCGGAGCTGCGTCAGGCGCTGGTGGATGCCGGGGTGAAGGTTATGGACATTGAAAAGCAGTATGAAGTTTCACTGAACCTTGCGGGAAAGCCTGCTGCTATCCGCAGAGGAGAAAAGGAAGTAGCACTTGTTGTCTACCGCAACGGCGAAATTATTGACCGTATCTATAATACCATTGTATAATTTCTTCCTTCTTACTTTCTCCTCGCACAATAACTGCCGTTCCACCCGGAACGGCAGTTATTGTATATAATATGTAATAGGCAAGGTGGAAAAGCCTTGCCTATTGTGATTTGGGCCATATAAAATGATGTCGGGGTCAAAAGGTATTTTGACCCCTGATACCTACGGATTGCTACGCACTTTGTGCTCCCGCAATCCTAAAAACATTCGAAATCCGCCCTATTCGGGCTACTTTCTCATGTTTTG
>Ga0154000_1000473_pt1 | contig 11077 bp, 18 predicted proteins | sample TSNC084MetaG_FD_104674 | JGI IMG/M metagenome (GOLD analysis project Ga0154000, IMG submission 104674) | Attine ant fungus gardens microbial communities from North Carolina, USA - TSNC084 MetaG | ecosystem: Host-associated > Fungi > Mycelium > Unclassified | place: USA: North Carolina, Lumber... | reverse complement strand
CCAGTGGTTTTCTCCTGCGACGACGACGGGGGCTTGCAGGTATCCCAGGCTCATGACGTAATCGCGGGCCTGTGCGTTTTCGGTGATGTCGATGACGTCGTATTCGATTCCCGCTTTGTCGAGAGCGCGGTACGTGGCATTGCATTGCACACATGCGGGCTTGGTATATACGGTGATCGCCATTGTCATTCCCCCTCGTCGGTGATTCTTTATTGATTTCATTCTATCGAACATTGCAATATAAACCAATACTTTCGCGGGTATTTCTTCGATTAGTTTCCGCTTTCGTTAATGACATCTTCAATCATTTTTCGCATTCTTTCTCTAATGCCAAACCGTGATGTACGCAGCTACCTGCATGCGCCCTACCTGCACTTTCTCCCCTCTCCCCAGTATGTGCCGATATTCTGGTCTCGGCGGGAGTGGGTCAAGGTGAGTGTAGGAAAAAATATCGTAGCGCCTTTGTTCGAGCGTGCAAGTGGCGCGTGTGGATATTATTTCTGGAGCGGCCTTGATGCGCGAGTGTCGGGATAGAAGAATGTTTACACCGGGGCGGGTCGGTTCCTTTTCCTTGCGCTTTTGTCGTGGTTCGTGGCCGGCGGCCGGGTGCTTTCTCGAGTGTCTGTGGTGGTGTCCGTATTCCGCCCTTCCGGTCCGCCGGTGGCTCTGACCGCCGGCCGGAGGCGGAAGGTGCGGGGCGGAAGGGCGGACGATCCCCAACCCTTTCGGGTCGGGGATCGCCGCAACATCGGGTCAGTCGATCGCGACCTCGTCGAATGTGAGCTGTCCGGTGATGATTTCCTCAACGGCGGCGAGGGTGTAGCCCTGTCCCATCAGGAAACTGAGGTACTGGTCGGCATTCTTGGGCTTGGATCGCCATGCGTCTTTGACCATGCGGGACTCTTGCGCGGCGATCACCAACGCGAGAAGCAGCACCTGAGCGCGAGCCTCGGACACCTTCGCCACTTGCTCGGCCAACTCTCGGCCGGGGTAGTAGCCCTTGAATCCGAGCAGTTCACCGAGTGATTCCGCTGCCTTGTATTCCGAGATCAGTCCGGGATCGCGGGCGAGGGTGGCCGCGACGTAGGCCGCTGCCGTTTTCGGCGGGGTCTTGCGGGCGAGCAAGGTCGTGCGCAGAAACTCGCGGCGGACGGTGGTCGCGGCCTCGGCCTGCTTGTTCAACTCGCGGACTCGTCGCCGTTCCTGCTTGTCCTTCGCTTCCTGCTCGCGCACTGCCCGAGCTGCCTCGGCGGGGTCGTTTCCGCTGGCACCTGCGGCGGCGGGAACGGCGTCGATGATCGGTCGCGGCTCGAGTCCAGCGCCTTCCTGGTCGATGCACCAGTAGTCCGGTAGGTACTCGGGCCGGTAGTCGACGGTGTTGGCGTGCCGTAGCCCTTCCTCGGGTACGGCGGAATCGTCGTCCTCGGTGTCCCAATCGACATCGTCGTAATCGACGCGCTCGCCGGTGGCTTTGTCGAAAAACGCATCGTTCAATCCCAGAAACACTGCCCAGAACTGCGGGGCTGCGTCGACCAGCTCTTGGGTGACCTCGTCGCCGTCTGTGGTGACCAGCTCGGCCGGGGACACCTCGTCACGGAAACTGCGCCGATCGAAGGGAAAGATCGTAAATCCCTTCTCCGCGAACGGAGCTGCGGCGAGGGCGTATGCCTCCCGTTCTTCGCGCAACCCGCGTAGTCGCTCCGCTACGTGGTCGAAGTCGTAAGACCTGGTGGTAAGGAGCTTTTCGACGGCTTCGGCGTCTCCGGCTTCCTCGAACTCGGCCACTACTGCGGCGTGTGCGAGGTCGAGCTGTCCGGCGTCGAGGGCTGCGCGGGCTGCCTCGGCTTTCCCTACCGCTGCCTGGGCTTTCACGTCTTTCTTGTCCATCGCGAGGGTCTTGGACACCTTCGTGATGGATGCGCCGAATTCGAGCATCTGCGCAACTCCTCGGGTGTGCTGCGCTGCGGTCAGCCCTTCGCGGTGCCGGTTGGCGGTGATCTGCTTGCCGATCCGGTCGACGGCGCGGGCCTTGTCACTGCCTGCGGTGTCGGGGTAGATCACGACGGGAATGCTGGTCAGTCCGGTTTCGCGGGCGGCGAGGGTGCGGCGCTGGCCGTCGCGGACGACGATCGTTCCGTCTGCGGTTCGTACGGCGCTGATCGCTTCGAGTACTCCGTTTTCGCGGATGGATTCGACGAAGTCGGGGGTCTGCGCCAGATCGACGCTGTCGCGGACGTTCTCGCCGATGTCGAGGGTGTCGGGGTGCAGCTGCGCGACCTCGAGTGCTGCGGCGGGGGCGGTGTGTGTTGCGGTCACGGTGTTGCCTCTCGTAGACTTCGGGACACGACACCGGGCAGGTAACAGCTGCCCGGTGTTGTGTTGTTTCCGTAGGGTTTTCGATCTCAAGCGGTGGCCGGTTCCAAGATCACTTGATCGGCCGTGGGGTGACGGTCTCGGCAGCTATCGGCCTCGATGTGTGCGTCCATCAGGGCGGAGGCGTGGCCGTGGTAGTCGAGCGCGATGAGCAGCTCCACGAACACGTCGATTTCCGGACAGCAGTTGTGCTCGACGACGCTGCCGAGATACTCGGCTGTCTCGAACAACTTCGCCCAGGCATCTGCTTTCTCGCAGATGTTGTGCAGGTCGTAGCCGTACATCGTTTTCTCCTTCGGTCGGGCGGTTGTGGTCGGTCATGCTGCGCGTCCTTGCGTGTGACGGATGGGCGGGTGGTTAGTTGGTGGGGGTGGCGGCGGCGTCGATGTCCTCCTCGGTGTGTCCGGCGTCGCGGGCTGCGGCGCGGGCGGCTGCGAAGGCGTCGACCAGGGCGGTGACGTCGATGAACCCTTCGCGGCTGCGGTCGAACATCGCTGCATCAAGGGCTGCGGTCGCCTCGACAACGGCGACGAGCGCGGGTGCGAGGGTGTCGGTTTCGGTGCTCACGTGGTTTTCCTTTGTTTTGGGGTGGGCGGGTTGGCTGTCGTCTACTCGGCGTTGACGCACTGTGCGGCGTCGTTGTGCATGCGAGGGCAGGAGTAGTCCCCGCACCCGCAAGTCAGTCCGGCGTAGTGGTTGGTTGCTGCGTTGTAGTCGTCGCTCATCGGTGACCTTTCGTTCGTGGCTGGGGACGAATCCCGTGCCCCGCCAATTTTTTTCGCCTTCTGGCATAGGAGAGTTGGACCGGCATTAGGGGGCCGGAGTGCAACTGGTGAGCGGAAGAGTTTTTCTGCGAGCCTGCGAGTGCGGGTTGAAAAAGTCTTTCGAGCCGAAGGCCGAAGCGAAGCGGAGTCAGCGGTTGCGCGCAGGTCACCGCCGGTCAAAATCGGAAGGCCAGAAGGAGAAACAAATAGAACGCTTTTCCAGACGGAGCGAAGCGGAGTTCTCTTCGGGGGACACCGAAGGTGGCCAGGCCGCCGGGCAGGCGGATGCAGTTTGGCGGCTCAGTGCCATCTCCGGCGAATGCGGCAAGATACGTGCATGACCAATCAGAGTGGGGAAGCCCCTATCCAAATCAGCGGCAATCCCACTGACTTGATTCAACTGATGGAGTGGTTTCGACACGACAACGCATTGCGCGGGCGGATCCAGCTTCAGGCACCGCCCGCACAAGACGGACAAATGGGTGGCCTCGCCGATGTCTTGTTGGTGGCCGTTGGCTCTGGGGGCATCGGCACCGCCCTCGTCGCTTCCCTCAAAGCTTGGTTCGCTAACCGGAACTCAGATGTCAACCTCAAAGTCACGCTTCCCACCGGCGCCGAGATTTCGGTTGAGGGTAAACGCGTGAAGCAGGACAAGATTTTCTCCAATATGCAAACGATGATCGACTCCCTGGACACGACAGCATGAGCCGCCGGCCGGACCTTGACCGGTCTCGTGCGGTCCTGATCGGTGTCAGCCAATACGGGGCGGATGAAGAACCCACTGCTAGCTCCGAGACCTTGTCATCCCTCAACTCGGTTTCTGCCAACCTCACGGATGTGCAGCACCTGCTGACGGAACCGGATCTGGGCACCTTCGCTGTTGAACACTGCCAACTCGTCGAGAATCCGAAAGGGCCCCGCGAGATTGGTCGCGTTCTCGAAGCAGCCGGCCGCGAAGCCGAGGACGTCTTGTTGGTGTACTACAGCGGCCACGGTCTCGTTAACAGCCGCGGGCGGTTGTATCTGGGGCTACCTGGAACGAACCCTAGTCAGCTGCCCTGGACAGCGTTGTCATTCGAACTAGTACGCGAAGCTCTCCAGGACAGCCAGGCAGCGGTACGAATACTGGTCCTGGACTGCTGTTTTTCAGGTCGAGCCTTCGAGTCTATGAGTGGTGACACCGGACTCCAGCCCGCTTTACTTGATGTCGAAGGCACCTACACGCTTGCCTCCTCTGCTGCCAATCAACCGTCCTTTGCGCCGCGGGGAGAGCCGAACACTGCGTTTACAGGGGCACTCCTTGCCGCAGCCCGCCAGTCACCCGGCCAAACCCTCGAGGAGCTATACGGCGCAACGCGCAGACGTTTGAAAGCGCAGGGTCGACCGGAACCTCACCGCCGAAGTGTTGATGCAGCTGGCGACATAGTGCTCTTCGGTACCCCACGGCCCCCTGCTCCGGTATCCGTGATCGGGCCGCCTGAGCGCACTTTTGAGTTCGATGAAGCACGAAGGGTTGTACCCTCCGCCACCTCGAACCCGCTTGGGCCGGGATTCTGGAACGTCACAATCCACAACGGCAGCGCCACCCCAATCACTGAGCTGGACGTACAGGTATATCCCGTTGGGGACGCCGGGATCCGAACCGAGGACGAATGCGTCCCAGCAAAGGGCCAACCTGCTTTGGTGCGAGCATTCAACGAGCGCCCTCGTGCAGAGCTTCGAAAGAGGCTCGGATCACTCAATAGCGCAATGGTCGAAAATGCCGCTTTGAGCAAGGCAATTTCTGTTGCGCTGCAACACGTTGCGAGAATGCCTGATTCTTTTCCGGTATCTCTTCCTGCCGGCGAGAACTCGACAGTTCTCTATTTTGCGCCTGAGGCGTGGGCAGTTCGAGCGGACCTCATATTCACTGACGCGGCCGGAAACAGGTGGTCGAAATCCGATATTGAGCATCCACAGCCAGCCGGAGAGGGCCAACCGATTCAAACCTGATCTACAGCTTCGGTGATCGCGTCGGCGGTCACCAGCAAGTCGATCTCAACGACGTTGGTTCCGCCGGCATCGGTGACTCGCACGGTTACCCCGGCCAACCATTGACCATCGTGCATCCTCGCCCAAAATTTCAAAATACCGTCGAGGTATCCGGACATGTAGAGCGCGGACGTTTTCACCCGCATGCTCACATGATCGGCGCGTGAGGCTCCCCCACGTCCGAGCGGGAGCGCACGGCCGATGTCGACTTTCACTGCCCGCGGCGGGTCGAATGTCCTGATCACGGGGTGATCGGGCCATCGTTCGGACCAATGGTCGGTGTTGATCACTGCGCTGCCCTCAAAGGCGGCGTCGATGCGATGACGGTGTCGTCGACGGTTGCCCAGCGGAGTTGTCCGCTCTCGTCGCGGATCTCCATACGTCCGGTGCGTTGCTGGAATCCTTTGCCGGCGGCCGCGACATCGAGCTGAACGCCTGTCACTCGCCCTCTCCCCGCTGATAATCCTGAGTATCCGGAAACTCGGGACGAGATGCGCAGATCCGGACCGTCCCATTGCCCCTCGGCGACTATGAGCAGCGAACCCTTACTCCGCGCACGGGCGGTCACTGCCCGCCCGCGTGAGGGCGTCACAGCGCCACCGGACAGACCCAGGACAACGGCGTCGAAACCCTCCAGCAGAATTGCGGCGCAGTCGATTCCGGCGTCCTTTGGCTGAGGGACGAGGGCGATCTTCGCTAAATCTCCGCCTTGCTCGTGGAAGGCGAGGAGTCCGAGTCCGGGCATTCCGATCACGGCGACGTGGCCGCCGGCGGCGGTGATGGTGGCGAGTAGTCCGATCAGGACTGACGCTGCGCCGTCGACGCTGACGACGGTTCCTCGTGCAAGCCCCCCGCGTGGGAGTAGATCGCCGATCGGAGTAGGGACGGGAAGCATCCGGAGGGCGGATTGCGCGGTGGCCACGATGGGGGTCGGCTCGCGCTCGTCGACGGGGCGGAGCATGACGGATGGGGTGGCTGGTTCGGTGCCGTCGGATCGTGCGGGTATCGACGCCATTTTGCGGCGGAGTTGTTCGAGCCTTTCCGCTTTGCTGAGGACTTCTGCACCGGGCGTGACCTGGTCGGACAGTTCAGTCATGACGACCTGCCCTCCTGCCGGTTCACTACCTTCACTTACGATAGTCGAACAGACGTTCGATGTCATATGTCCCCACTCGGGTGACGGTCGCCGAATGTGTCGGCTCCGCGGCGTACCGTTTTGTTTGGTGATTTCGTCAGGGAAACGCTGAGACTCCACCCGCTGGCGGATGGGTTTCCTGTCGAAAGGTTGAAGGGCATGGCGCTGAGCAGACTTGCGCAAGAATTTGCGGACGAGATCAAGCAACACGATTGGTCAGATGCGCCGTACAGACGCGATCGGGCAGGGCACGACCGATCAACCGATACGAACCGCAGCACAGGCGCCCTCACTGACCGCGGCCCCGATTATGTGCGGTGGAATGCTGTCGTGGTGACGGCTCAGGTTTTGATGTATTCGGATCCGAATCTCGACCTGGTGGAGTTCGCGATCGCTTGTGGGCTCCCTGCGGATATGACCGGCACAAGTGAGGACGCGGACGGATTCCTCACTCAGGGCATTCGGAGGGACACTTCTGGTCAGGTCACCCGGCCTGGAACGTACGAGTGAGGGTTTGATGAGTGAGATTGAAGAGCCGGACGCGATTCAGGGGTGGAGCCCGGCGCCGGACGAGGGCCAGGCCGGCACGGTGCTGACTTCGGATGGTCGGTGGGCGTATCGGTACAAGGACGGTGCGGATCTGATCCTGATGAAGATGCCGGAGCGTCCTGCCCCGGCGTAGGAGTGCAGCAGTGAGGCCCGCACCGAATCCGGTGCGGGCCTTGCCTGTTGGTTAGCCCAACTGTGTATTCATCTTGTTCGCAAGCCATTCCGCGTCTGACTGGACCATCGGTCCGCGTAGGCAGTAGCGGCCGCGGCCGTCTTGGACGTAGTGCGTGAAGCACTCGTTCTCGTATCCGCCGTGTTCTTCGGTGCGGGGTATTACGACAAAGCGTGTGGGAGTGGCTGTTTCGGTCATGGTGATGCCTTCCTGCGAGTCGGTAGAGTCGCTCCCCTGTCACCATGTCGAGGGTGGGCGGTCAACCCCGTAGAGCGGAGCGTGGGTTGACGGGTCGGGTCCCCGGCATGGTGTTCTGGGGCGACTTGTACGACGACTTTCTTGACCACTCGGGGCCGCGGAGCGGCAACGGCGCCGGAGGTGTCGTTCGGTTCTTGGTGTGTGGCCGGCGGTGGTTGTGTGCGGCGGTGGGCACCTCCCGCTCGGTGCGCTGGCGGGGTGATTGTGCGGGAGCGACGGGACTCGACACGGGTGGTGTCGCGGTAGCTCTGATTTTTGGTCGGTGAATGAGTATCAGGTCGCCACGTGTGACCGATCTGGACGGGTTGCGTTCAGGTCAGGACTTCGGCTTGCGCTTCGGTCTGGGTCAGTGCGGCGACCTGATGCTCGTCGCGAGTTCGAGGATAGTTCAGGTGTCCGACAGTGTCGGGTAACTCGGCAGGCCTCGGATGGTTACGATTTGGGACGCTCAGCGAGCACTTTCGGTACCGAGCTGAGGCTTGTGATTGCCGCGCCGGCGGCGGGATCAATAGCACGGGCCAGTGCTAACGCTTCGTCGTGGCGGGCCGCGTGGTTGGCGTTCAGAGTTTGTTCGTGGTGACCTACTCGATTGCGGAGGCGGCGGAGGTTTTCCGCGGTGTTTCCTACGTAGTATCCGACATCGATTTTGCGATCATTTGTGTTGCCCCGGGCTCCTGGGGGCCATTCGGTGTCGATGTGGGGAAAGGCGTTGATAGTCGCGTTCAGCCATAGGTTTTCTCGCCCTGACCGGCCAGTTTTCTTGACTTTTCGGTGTGTGAGTTGATTGGACTTCGTCAGCAATAGGGATGTCAGGTTCCCGAAGGTCAGTTGTGCGACCAGGTCGTCGTGTGTGACGGAGGCACCGGACCTGGGGTGTGTTGGAGCTCTTTGTGCTGCCGCGCGACTGGCGCAGCTCTTGGCGTCTTCTGCCATTTTGGTCTTGAATGAGTCCAGTGGTCTGGCTGCATTGGTGAGCCATTCTCGGCTGCCGCCGCCCGGAAAGGTGTTGGATACGTTCCAGTCGGCGAGGGCGTTGTCGAGGGAATGCCTCAGCATCATTTCGACGTAGCCAAGCACTTCGTACCAGGCCGCGTGCAATTCCCCTTGCCATGCGTACAGTGCGGCAACATTTGCGTCTGTTGGGTCTCCGCATTCGGCTCTGTACACAGCCAATCTGGGGTTGCTCAGGTGCGGGAGGATTCGTGCTGGCATGGAATTAACCTACATAGCGGCCTTCGTCCAGGATTCGCAGTATGCGGCGCCGGGGCTGGCGCCGGACGGAATCATATTTGCGGGTCTTGGACAAGGCGCAATTCCAAGTGATATTGTCATGGAGCACAGCGTCAGACAGGATCTGTTCGCTAATAGACACCGACGAAACCCTCTGCCAATTCAGCAGAGGGTTTCGTCATTTCTGGGTGTCGTGGCCCCTGAAGGGTGTCGGCCGGAATTCGCAGGACCCTCGGGGTTGCCCGCAATCACATTCGGCGCTTTCCCCTTAGTGGTCCGCCCGTCGAGGTGCTCCACTGGTTAGTCCGGCTGCGAACCGTCATACCCTGCCTGGCCCTCCAGGACTGCGATCTCCGAGGCCAGCTGCGTCTTTGCTTCCTCGGCAGCTTTTTGGTCGGCCTTCCGCTGCTCCAAGTACTTCTTGCCCGCAACTGCACCGCTGGCCACGAGCACGGCACTCACGCTGACGAATGCGGCACCCGTGCCGAAGCCTTTCGCGAAGATGGCAGGCTCGGCCTTCGATACAGCCTCTTTCTGAATTATCTTGATGAAACTCTGAACGCCGCCCACTTGCTTGGCTGCGGTCGCGAAGTCCTGATAAGGACCCAGGTTGCCCATCTCTTGCCCTTCGTCGGTGGTGTCATTCTGGTAGCGCCGGCCCATCTTCCCCTAGTTCGGCTGGCCGAGTAGCGCGATCCAGATGAGTTCTCGGGAAACCGCTTGAGCGGCTTCCTGCGGGTTCGGGTGTGCGTTCTGACCATCGTCATCTCGGACGACGCAAACGCTCACCCAGCACGTGTCACGTCACTTGCCTCTGCGCCAGTCGATCATTTCGTTGATGTGTGCATCAATGGCGCGCACTACGTGGTGTACCTGGTCCTCTACGTCTTCGAGCGCGGTCTCCGTTGTAGCGAACTTCTCGAAGGCCTTGACATAGTCAGCGCTATGGCCGAGCTTGCGGGCCGATCCCTTCCACTGCCGCACAGTGCGATAACTGATCTTTTTCGCGAGCGTTTGCCCCGCGAGAATCTCATCGAGCGCACGGGCTCTTAACTCCTCGTCGATGACGACTCCGCAGTTGCTACCCCGCGTTTGGACATAGCTGAGGTCTAGATCCAGTTCTTCGAGCCGATCTATCAGATGTTCCGAGAGCGTCTTTGCCAGCTTCTCTGCCGTATCGATCGGTGAGAGAGCCAGTAGTCTGTCAGCGTATCGCCCCAGTTCGGAGGGGTGGTGCTTCTGCTCGGGAAAGAGCGCGTCGAGCTCGGGGGTAGGCGCGCTCATCGCAATCGGCACGCCAGACGACGAACTTCGTTGCATCAGGTCGCAGACGACATACGTGTAGATTTTCGCTGCTGCCTCGACGGTCGCCGGCCGTACCTTGTCGTCATGGTAGATCTCGTTGCGGTACAGGTGCATCCGCCTGAGAACAGCGGCGTGAGACGGGCTGAACACATCGTTGAGTTGAAGATAGGCAACCTTGGGGGCGAACTCACTCTCGATCTTCTTCAGGTCTCCGTCTGACACCAGCTTTCGCTCGAGCTCGGCCTTCACGTCTACAAGTTTTCGAGGCGGTGCATCGTCGTCATCGAATGGCGTCGGCTGCTCTTCGGTCTCGCCTCGCTCCAAAGCGGCACACACCGCCTCGTAGTAGCCCTGGCCCAGGTGATTCAGAGAGAGTTTGCTGTCGCACTCACGCTTCAGTAGCAGTTCGGCGGTGTTGTCGAGAAGCATCAGGCTGATCCGCCAGCGAGACACGCCCCCCTGATGAAGTAGTCGGTTCGATTCCGAAACCTGCACCACGAGACGCTCAACGCTGTCCATATTCGTCCGATCGTCAGCCTGCCGAGATCGCAGTATGCCCAGTGGGATGCGGCGACGCCACCGCCTCGGGGACGAATCCGACTCGTGAACCGTACCCTACAGTCTCATATTCTGGTCGACTGGCGAAATCGGACTTGCGAGATGGACCTTTCGGTATTTGGCTCTGAGCGCCTTCCTGTGGTCTTAAGTGTGCGTTTTGACCCTCGTCATACCGGACGGTGAAGAACGGGCGTCTGGATGCGACTGACGTGGCGAAATTTCGTACCAAACTGTCCAATTTGGGTGTCCGTTGGATTGGTCCGTTATGGCATAGGCTCTAGTGGACAATTCGTGTTCGGCAGTGGGGGTGGCGTGAAAATCGGGTATGCGCGGTGCAGTACGGTCCGGCAGGACACGGCGGTTCAGGTGGATCTTCTGGTGAAGGCCGGTGTGGATCGTGACATGGTCTATGTCGATCATGGTGTCAGTGGCCGGCAGGCTCGTCGGCCGGGTTTGGATAATGCGATCAACGCGGCTCGCGCCGGCGACGTGTTTTGTGTGACGAAGCTCGATCGGCTGTCTCGCTCGGCGAAGGATTTGCATGAGACGGTGGAGCGGATCGCGGAGAAGGGTGTGTCGCTGTCGATTGATGGTCAGGTGTATGACCCGGCTGATCCGATGGGGAAGATGTTCATTGGCATTCTTGCGTTGATGGCGGAGTTCGAGTCGGATCTGATTCGTTCGCGCACGCGTGATGCTGTT
>Ga0154000_1000472_pt1 | contig 11083 bp, 11 predicted proteins | sample TSNC084MetaG_FD_104674 | JGI IMG/M metagenome (GOLD analysis project Ga0154000, IMG submission 104674) | Attine ant fungus gardens microbial communities from North Carolina, USA - TSNC084 MetaG | ecosystem: Host-associated > Fungi > Mycelium > Unclassified | place: USA: North Carolina, Lumber... | reverse complement strand
CTTTATTAATCGATTGTGGTGCTAATGTGGACGCAAGATCTTCTCATTTAGTACAATTTGCCAGAATGGGTTCTATTTATATGCTTAACATCATAGGAATTATGCAACCCAAGGTAGCAATTGTCATTATAGGTGCAGAAGAAGAAAAAGGAAATGCGTTAGTGAAGGAAACTTTTCCGCTGTTAAAAGAGTGCCGGGATATTAATTTTATCGGCAGCATTGAAGCCAGGGAAATTCCTCGGGGAGGCGCGGATGTCATTGTTTGTGAGGCCTTTGTAGGTAATGTAATACTAAAATTGTATGAAGGAGTTGGTGCAACTTTATTGAGCAAGGTAAAAGAAAGTCTGTATTCCAGTTTTCGTACGAAAATAGGAGCATTACTTATAAAACCGGCATTAAAACAAACGATGAAAGGATTTGATGCCAGTGAATATGGAGGAGCTCCGTTACTTGGCTTAAACGGCTTGGTAGTCAAAGCTCATGGGAATTCAAAAGCAAAAGAAATCAGTACGGCAATCATTCAATGTGTTTCTTTTAAGGAACAGAAAATTAATGAAAAAATAAAAGAAAGTCTGACAAATTCATGCGAAGTATAGAGCTATTATTTTAGGGAGGATGATACACATGGAGTTTGAAAAATTACAAAAAATTATAGCAGAGGTTTTAAATGTGGAAGAAGCGGAGATCAAACTTACCTCAACCTTTGTAGATGATTTGGGGGCGGATTCACTGGATATTTTCCAAATTATTATGGGAATTGAAGAAGAATTTGATATTGAGATTCCAGCTGAAATGGCTGAAAGTATTGTAACGGTTTCAGATGCTATCGAACAAATTAAAAATACCTTAAACTGAGTAATTTTGTGAAGAGGCTGTTTGCAATAGCCTCTTCGTTTTCATAGGAAGGGAGGAAGAAAATGTTCCCGTTAGAGGAGTTAGAAAAAAAAATAAATTATGTTTTTGTCGATAAAAAACTTTTAAAGCAGGCTATGAGTCATAGCTCTTATATAAATGAGCAGCATATGAGCAAACTAAAAAATAATGAAAGATTAGAATTTCTAGGAGATGCGGTACTTGAATTGGCTTCCAGCGAATTCTTATATCAAAAATATCCGAATCTTCCGGAAGGAGATTTGACTAAAATGCGTGCCGCCCTAGTTTGTGAATCCAGCCTTGCCTATTGTGCCCATGATATTGGATTAGGAAGATATTTGTTATTGGGTAAGGGGGAAGAGGGTACCGGCGGACGGAAAAGGAACTCCATCACATCAGATGCCATGGAGGCTTTAATAGGTGCCATATATTTGGATGGTGGTTTTGCTAATGCAAAAGAGTTTGTGATTGCTTTTATTCTTGCAGATATTGAGACAAAACAACTCTTTTACGATAGCAAGACTATCTTGCAGGAAATGGTGCAGGGAAATTTTGCGGAATCTTTAACCTATCAGGTGATAAAGGAAGAAGGACCGGACCACAATAAAAATTTTGAAGTAAGTGCTAAAATAGGCAACCGAACCATTGGACAAGGCAGCGGAAGAACAAAAAAAGCGGCGGAGCAGATGGCTGCATATAAAGGGATTTTATTATTAAAAAACAAATGATAGAGAAACAACATACAGCAAAGTAGGTGTCTTATGTATTTAAAAAGTATTGAAGTCCAGGGTTTTAAATCTTTTGCTAATAAAATAGTATTTGAGTTTCATAATGGCATTACCGGTATTGTGGGACCTAATGGCAGTGGGAAAAGTAATGTTGCCGATGCTGTTCGCTGGGTGCTGGGAGAGCAAAAAATCAAACAACTCCGCGGAACGAACATGCAGGACGTCATATTTTCGGGTACGGAGAACCGTAAGGCGCAAGGGTTTGCTTATGTCGCAATCACCTTAGATAATTCCGATCATCAGCTGCCTGCTCCTTATGATGAAGTAACTGTTTCCAGAAGGCTTTACCGTTCTGGAGAAAGTGAATATATGATTAACGGAGGAAGCTGCCGGTTAAAAGATATCAATGAAATATTTTATGATACTGGTATTGGCAAAGAAGGTTATTCTATTATCGGGCAAGGGCAGATTGATAAGATTCTAAGCGGAAAGCCGGAAGAACGCAGAGAGCTTTTTGATGAAGCGGCCGGTATTGTAAAGTTTAAAAGAAGAAAAAATATTGCTCAAAAAAATCTTGAAAATGAAAAACAAAATTTAATCCGTGTGAATGACATTTTATCAGAATTGGAAAAGCAAATCGGGCCATTGGAAAAACAGGCAGAGGCAGCTAAAATATATTTGAAGCGGAAAGAAGAATTAAAGGTTTTGGATGCGAATATGTTTTTGCTGGAATCAGATGCCATTAAAGAATTGCTAAAAAAGGCAGAAGAACATATCCAGATTGTAGAAACGGATTTAGAAGAAAATTCAGCAAGCTCAGAAATTTTAAAGAAGGATTACGAAAGGCTGGAAAAACTGGTAAATGAGCTTACTGGTGAAATTGAAAAAGACAAGCAGGAATTAAATGAACTTCAAATACTGGAAAGTTCTATGATCGGGCAGATTGATGTATTTCGTGAACAAATTCATACCGAACAGATGAATGAAGATCATATAGCAGAACGTATGAAGACGATTAACAGCGAAATAGAACGAAAAAAACAGGAAAAAGAAGATTATAAACAAGAAAAAATCGCTGTCAGTGAACAATTAAAGGATTTGGAAGAGAAGAAAAAAGCTGCGGAGTCTGAGCTGCATGAAATAGAACGCAAAATTCAAATCATAGAAATGCAGTTAGAAGCAGCCAATGGAAATATCATTCACGCCTTAAACGAAAAAGCTTCTTTAAATGTGCAACAGCAGCGCTACGAAACGATGTTAGAGCAGATCATGATCCGTAAGTCGGAAGTTTGTCAGAAAATTATCAAATATAAAACCGATGAGGCGGTACAGAAAGAAGCGGTTGATCAGTTAGAAGAGGAACACCGTGCGGTAATGAACAAGATTGCTTTACTGACAAATGACCAAGAACTTCAGCAAAAGGAGAGTATCGAAAAAGAGCAAAGCAGCCGGCAGTTATCTGTTATGATCAATGAAAAACAGCAGGAATATCATACAACTCTGACAAAGCTGGAATCCCTAAAGAATATTGCTGAGAGATATGATGGGTACGGGAATAGTATTCGCAAAATTATGGAAGTCAGAGACCGGATTCAAGGGATCCATGGGGTTATTGCAGATTTGATTGCGGTAGAGAAGAAATATGAGACCGCAATTGAAACAGCTCTGGGTGGTACGATTCAAAATATCGTAACAGATACGGATTTTACGGCGAAACAACTGATTGAATATTTAAAGAAAAATAAATTTGGCAGTGCGACTTTTTTACCCCTTACCAGCGTTGGCAGTAAAGGTTCCTTTCACCAGGGAGCTGTCTTAAAAGAACCGGGAGTATTAGGTATCGCTCATGAATTAGTGCAGACAGATAAAATATATGAAGGTCTGCTGAAGCATATTTTGGGAAGAATTGTAGTAGTAGACAATATTGACCATGCGTTAGCGTTAGCTAAGAAGTATCATTATGGGTTTCGGATTGTTACCCTGGAAGGAGAGCTGCTGAATACAGGAGGTTCCCTGACCGGAGGAGCGTTCCGCAATAGCAGCAATTTACTCGGCAGAAAAAGAGAAATAGAAGAATTAGAAGAGCGCAGTAAGAAAATACAAATCCAATCTCAAAAATTATCAGAATCACTTCAGAAAGAAGAATTCAGTCTGGCTTCTATAAGAAAAATGCTAGAGACTACAAAGCAAAAACTTCAGGCGGAATACCTAAGTGAAAATACGCTTAAAATAAGTATTAACCAGGCAGATGCCAAGAGAAAAGAACTATCAGAAAGCTACCGGGATCTGACGCAGGAAAATGGATTGCTGGAACAGCAGATTACAGATATCAATAAAAACCAAGACTCATTAAACTCCGATGCGCTTACCTTAAATCAGCAGGAGACAGACTGCCACACTTCGGTAGAAACTTTGTCAGGCTTATTAGAGCAAGAAAGAGCAGACAGAGAAGCCTGGACGAAGAAATATTCGCAGGTGCAAATGGAATTTTCTAATATTTCGCAAAAAGATAGCTTTATTTTGGAAAACCAACAGCGGATTGTTGCGGAATCGCAAAAACTTTCAGAAGAATATCAAACACTCAAGATCAGAAGTGGGGAAAGTAAACAAATAGTAGAATCCAAATACAAAGAAATTCGGATATTAGAAGACAAAATTGCTGATGAGAAGATTCATCAGGATAAGCTTCAGGCATTAATTGAAGACAAAACACGAAACCGGGATGAAAAAGCAAAAGAGCAGAAAAGCTTTGTGGGAAAGAAAGATGAAATTTCCGAAAAAATCAATCAATTGAATAAGGAACTTTTTCGCCTGCAAAGTCAAAAAGAAAAACTGGAAGAAAAATTAGAAAACCATATCAATTATATGTGGTCAGAATATGAGCTAACCTTAACGATTGCCGGTGAATTAAAGAAAACCGAATGGGTTGATTTGGGAGCACTTAAAAAGCAGGCCGGGCAGATCAAGAACCAAATCAAGGAACTCGGAAATGTAAATGTAAATGCGATTGAAGATTATAAAGAGGTTTCCGAACGCTATACATTCTTAAAGACCCAGCATGATGACTTAGTGGCGTCAGAAAAGGCATTGGCAGGAATTATTCAAGAATTGGATACCGGAATGCGTAAACAATTTGAAGAAAAGTTTAAGGAAATAAAAATTGAATTTGACAAGGTATTTAAAGAATTATTTGGCGGTGGACGAGGTACTTTAGAGCTTATCGAGGAGGAAGATGTTCTGGAAGCAGGTATTCAAATCATTTCTCAGCCGCCGGGGAAAAAACTTCAAAATATGATGCAGCTTTCCGGCGGAGAAAAGGCATTGACAGCTATTTCTTTATTATTTGCCATTCAGAATTTAAAACCTTCGCCATTTTGTTTATTGGATGAAATAGAAGCGGCATTAGATGACTCCAATGTTGGCCGCTTCGCCGGGTATTTACATAAACTGACGAAAAAAACCCAGTTTATTATTATTACCCATAGGCGCGGTACGATGGTCGCATCGGACCGTTTATATGGTATAACGATGCAGGAAAAAGGTGTATCTACCCTGATTTCTGTGAATCTGATAGAGAGTGAATTAGATGAGTAGGGAGGCTTGGTATGAAAGAAAAAAAAGGATTTTTCGGAAAGCTGGTAGAGGGACTTAGTAAAACAAGAGATAATATTGTTTCTGGCATAGATTCTATTTTCAGCGGATTTTCTTCGATCGATGAGGATTTTTATGAAGAAATAGAAGAAACCCTGCTGATGGGGGATTTAGGTATTCGGACCACCACGGCGATTGTCGAGGATCTGAGAAAGAAAGTAAAAGAGTTAAAGATTAAGGAACCTGCGGATTGTAAAGAAATATTAATTAAAAGCATCAAAGAGCAAATGGATCTGGGTGAAAATGCTTATGATTTTGAAAAGCAAAAGTCAGTAGTATTGATTATCGGGGTAAATGGTGTTGGGAAAACCACCTCTGTTGGAAAGTTAGCAGGACAATTAAAAGATAGTGGGAAAAAGGTCATTTTGGCGGCCGCGGATACTTTTCGGGCAGCGGCAATTGAACAACTGGAAGAATGGGCAAACAGGGCCGGGGTAGAGATTATCTCAGGGCAAGAAGGTTCTGATCCGGCCGCAGTTATTTTTGATGCGGTTTCTGCCGCCAAGTCCAGACAGGCAGATGTTTTACTATGCGATACGGCCGGCCGGCTGCATAACAAAAAAAATTTAATGGAAGAGTTAAAAAAAATCAATCGGATTATTGATCAAGAGTACCCACAGGCTTATCGGGAAACCTTGGTAGTTTTGGACGGGACAACGGGACAAAACGCGCTTGTCCAGGCAAGGCAATTTATGGAAGCGGCTGATATTACCGGTATTATTCTGACGAAGCTGGATGGCACTGCCAAAGGCGGCATTGCTGTGGCAATCCAGTCCGAATTAGGACTTCCTGTAAAGTATATCGGAATTGGCGAAAAAATTGATGATTTGCATAAATTTAATGCCGATGATTTTGTCAATGCGTTGTTTCAAGCAGAAGAAAAAGAGGGATAAAAAATGATGACATTAGAAAAATTTGAAGAAGCTTCCGAGCTGGTGCAAAAAGTTACCTTAGAAACAAAACTGGTTTATAGTGAATATTTTTCTATGCAAACGAAAAACAAAGTATATTTTAAACCGGAAAATATGCAGTATACAGGGGCTTATAAAGTAAGAGGGGCGTATTATAAAATTAGTACGTTGACAGACGAGGAAAGAGCCAGAGGATTAATTACTGCTTCTGCCGGCAATCACGCTCAGGGTGTGGCCTATGCAGCTAAGCTGGCCGGGACAAAGGCGGTGATTGTAATGCCGACGTCAACACCGCTGATGAAGGTCAACCGGACAAAAAGTTACGGTGCGGAAGTGATTCTTTTTGGCGATGTCTTCGATGAAGCCTGTGCTCATGCTTATGAATTGGCGGAAGAGCATGGATATACGTTTATCCATCCTTTTGATGACCTGGATGTGGCTATTGGCCAGGGAACGATTGCGATGGAAATTGTCAAAGAACTCCCGACGGTCGATTATATACTAGTCCCCATCGGCGGCGGCGGCCTTTGTACGGGAGTTTCTACGCTGGCGAAATTGCTGAATCCGAATATCAAAATTATTGGCGTAGAACCGGCGGGCGCTAATTGTATGCAGGAATCCTTAAGGCAGGGCAAGGTTGTTACGTTACCAAGTGTCAATACCATTGCCGATGGAACGGCGGTAAAAACTCCGGGTGAAAAACTTTTCCCTTATATTGTGAAAAATGTGGACGAAATTATGACCGTCGAGGATGAAGAGCTGATTGTCGCTTTTTTGGATATGGTTGAAAATCATAAAATGATTGTTGAGAATTCCGGACTGCTGACGGTAGCAGCATTGAAACATCTGGCTGTGGAAAATAAGAAAATTGTGTCCATTTTAAGCGGCGGAAATATGGATGTGATTACGATGTCCTCGATCGTCCAGCATGGCCTCATTCAGCGGGACAGAGTGTTTACGGTGTCGGTGCTTTTGCCGGATAAGCCGGGGGAATTAGTAAGAGTATCAACAGTTATAGCAAATGAAAACGGTAATATTATCAAATTGGATCATAATCAGTTTGTCAGCATTAACCGAAGTGCCACAGTAGAGCTTCGGATTACCATGGAAGCTTATGGGACAGAACATAAAGCGGCGATTGTAGATGCTTTACAAAACAATGGATACCGTCCTAAACTAGTACATTCAAAAGCGATCTACAGTATGTCGTAAATTTCGGTTAATTTCAAAAAGATGTCAAGAGAAAATACTTGACAGAACCTTTTTCCTGGTGTATGATAGCCGAGGTGATAGGCGATGGAGAGAATAGTAGAACAGACTTTACTATATGATTTTTATGGAGAACTTTTGACAGAACATCAGAAGAAAATTTATGAAGATGTCGTTTTTAATGATTTATCCTTGAGTGAAGTCGCACAGGAGCAAGGCATCAGCAGACAGGGAGTGCATGATTTAATTAAGCGGTGCACTAAGATCCTGGGAGACTATGAAGAAAAGCTTAAGCTGGTGGATAAGTTCTTAAAAACTAAAAAAATGGTGGCTGAAATTCACACTTTGACCAGAAAATATATGGATACCGGTGATATTACCCTGCTTCACCAGGTAGAACAGATATCCAGTGAAATTAGCAGACTCTAAAGGACTGCCGGGAGGTTTTTTCAATGGCTTTTGAAAGCTTATCTGATAAATTACAACATGTTTTTAAAAACTTAAGAGGAAAAGGCCGTTTGTCGGAAGCTGATGTAAAAGCTGCATTAAAGGAAGTTAAGATGGCTTTATTGGAAGCAGATGTTAACTTTAAAGTGGTAAAACAGTTTATCAAAACCGTGCAGGAGAGAGCGATCGGACAAGATGTAATGAACAGCTTGACGCCGGGGCAGATGGTCATTAAGATAGTAAATGAGGAGCTTGTAGCTCTTATGGGTTCTGAAACCACCGAAATCTCTCTGCTGCCGGGAAATGAGATTACGGTTATTTTAATGGCAGGCCTTCAGGGCGCCGGTAAGACAACCACGACGGCAAAAATTGCCGGCAAGCTAAAAGCGAAAGGCAGAAAGCCATTATTGGTTGCTTGCGATATTTATCGCCCGGCAGCAATCCAGCAGCTTCAAATTAACGGAGAAAGACAAGACGTTCCGGTTTTCTCTATGGGCGATAAGAACAGTCCTGTGGATATTGCGAAAGCAGCGTTGGAACATGCTTCTAAGAATGGCAATAATGTCGTTATCTTAGATACGGCAGGACGCCTTCATATTGATGAAGCAATGATGGATGAATTGGCAGCCATGAAAGCTGCAGTGCCTGTGCATCAGACAATTTTGGTCGTCGACGCGATGACCGGACAGGATGCTGTGAATGTTGCCGGTATGTTTCAGGAAAAAATCGGTATTGACGGAGTTATCTTAACAAAGCTGGACGGTGATACCAGAGGCGGTGCCGCTCTTTCCATCCGCGCGGTAACCGGAAGGCCGATCTTATATATTGGTATGGGCGAAAAGCTATCCGATTTGGAACAGTTTTATCCGGATAGAATGGCCTCCCGAATCCTTGGAATGGGCGATGTTTTATCATTAATTGAAAAAGCTCAGGCAGAGGTTGACGAAGAAAAAGCCAAAGAGCTTGAGAAAAAAATCCGCAAAGCCGAATTTGATTATAATGATTTCTTAGAACAGCTCCACCAGATCAAAAATATGGGGGGAATGACCAGTATTCTAGGCATGATGCCCGGTATGGGGCAGATGAAAAATGCTGCGGAAATGGTTGATGACAAAGCCATGGATCGGGTCGAGGCCATTATTTATTCGATGACGCCAAAAGAAAGGGCCAATCCTGACAGTATCAACCTTTCCAGAAAGCAAAGGATCGCCAAAGGCGCAGGAGTGGATATTAGTGAAGTCAACCGGATTGTAAAACAGTTCGGCCAGATGAAGAAGATGATGAAGCAATTGCCAGGAATGATGGGCGGTAAACCAGGAAAAAAAGGCAAGTTCAAACTTCCTTTTTAATAAATAAGTATGGAATGTAAATTGAGGAGGTGAAAGTAAGATGGCAGTAAAAATGAGATTAAAGAGAATGGGACAAAAGAAAGCTCCTTTCTATAGAATAGTAGTTGCGGATTCCAGATCTCCCAGAGATGGCAAATTTATCGAAGAAATCGGTTATTATGACCCTAATCAGGACCCCAGTGTAATTAAGATCAATGAAGAACTGGCAAAAAAATGGTTATCTACAGGGGCTCAGCCTACAGATACTGTGAGTAAGCTTTTAAAGATTGCCGGTATTGAGAAGTAAGAGGTGATATTATGAAAGAATTAGTTGAAGTAATCGTTAAATCATTGGTTGATTTTCCGGATGAAGTAGTAATAACTGAAACTGTGAAAGATGACACTACATTTATTGAATTAACAGTAGCATCGTCGGACATGGGCAAAGTAATCGGAAAGCAGGGCCGGATTGCCAAAGCGATTCGTTCCGTCGTAAAAGCAGCCGCCTCTAAAGATAATATCAGGGTTAATTTAGAAATCAGATAGCAGGTTATCGTATGATATAATCTAGGGATAAAACCGCCAGACTCAACCGAGAAGGCGGTTTTTATTCATGATAATAGGAAAGTTCGCAAAGCGTGCTTTCGACTGTTTAATCGGAAACAGGAGGATGAGAATGGTAGATATGCTTCGGGTGGGAGTTATTGCTTCTACCCATGGGATTCGTGGCGAAGTAAAAGTATTTCCCACAACAGATGATGTGAAAAGGTTTGAAATATTAAAAGAAGTTATTTTGGATTTGGAACAGTCAAAAATAACGTTAAAAATAGAACATGTTAAATTTTTTAAGAATATGGCTATCTTAAAGTTTAAAGGCATGGATTCGATTAATGAAGTTGAAAAATATAAAGGAAAAGACCTGCTGGTAAGCCGGGAACATGCGGTAAAGTTAGAAGAAAATGAACATTTTATTGCCGATCTTCTTGGACTTCGCGTAATAACGGATAAGGGTAAAGTCTTAGGAATATTGGATGACGTGTTGCAAACCGGGGCTAATGATGTTTATGTCGTAAAAGATGAGCAGGGAACTGAAATTTTATTGCCTGTGATAGAGGAATGTGTTTTGGATATAGATCTGGAGCAAAATAAGATTTTAGTACACATAATGGAAGGGTTGCTGGATTGATGAATTTTTATATATTGACATTATTTCCTAAAATGGTTTTGGATGGATTAAATACCAGTATTATTGGCCGGGCGGTCGAAAAAGAGCTTTTATTTATAGAGGCGATCGACATCAGGGACTATTCCGATCATAAGCATAAACATGTAGATGATTATCCTTATGGCGGGGGTGCCGGGATGGTTATGCAGCCGGCACCGATTTATAATGCTTATCGGGACCTTGAAAAGCGTCTGGGAAAAAGACCAAGAGTGGTCTATTTGACCCCTCAGGGGAAAGTCTTCAATCAGCAGATTGCAGAAGAGCTTTCAAAAGAAGAGGACTTGGTATTTCTATGCGGTCACTACGAAGGCGTTGATGAAAGAGTACTGGAGATGGTGGTTACTGATTATATTTCTATTGGCGATTATGTCCTGACCGGCGGAGAGCTGCCGGCGATGGTAATGATTGATTGTATTTCCCGGTTAGTTCCTGGTGTATTAAGCAATGCCGTTTCCAAAGAAGCGGAATCTTTTCAGGATAATTTGTTAGAATATCCGCAATATACAAGACCGGAGACATTTATGGAAAAAAAAGTACCGGAGGTATTATTGTCCGGACATCACGCGAATATCGAAACATGGAGGAGAGAACAGTCGGTGAAAAGAACGCTCGAAAGACGCCCTGACTTACTGGCGAAGGCAGTTTTAACTGAGGAGGAGCAACGATGTTTAGAAAGGGATTAAATGGCATAATTTCTAAGACGCTTGATTT
>Ga0154000_1000471_pt1 | contig 11084 bp, 13 predicted proteins | sample TSNC084MetaG_FD_104674 | JGI IMG/M metagenome (GOLD analysis project Ga0154000, IMG submission 104674) | Attine ant fungus gardens microbial communities from North Carolina, USA - TSNC084 MetaG | ecosystem: Host-associated > Fungi > Mycelium > Unclassified | place: USA: North Carolina, Lumber... | reverse complement strand
TACGGATTCCGAGGAGAGGCATTAGCATCCATTTCTCATGTCGCCCACCTCTCGGTAATCACAAAAACGAAGCAAGCCTCAATTGCTTGGGAGTATGTCTGCTCACAACCTCGATCACATTGGGGAGGCTGAGAATCGTCACACAGAGCGGCCTACATCAACGGGGTATTGGTAGATCCAAAAACACGCCAACCCAGTGAACCTAGAGTATGCGCAGGAAATGATGGAACGACCATAACCGTAGGTCTCGTTTTCCTCATCTTAGGACAAGTCCAAATCTCAAGTGCAAAAGATAAAAGACCTTTTCTACAATACCCCAATGCGCCTTCAGGCTCTCCGCAACACCTCGGAGGAGTATTCGCGTATTTTAGATGTGATCACCAAGTATGCAGTTCACAATCCCAATGTGTCCTTCTCATGCAAAAAAGTGCGCTGCGTGTTTTCAGCTCTTACTCACCTTTGGCTGATTTGTTTACCCAGGCAAGCTCAACTACCCCTGAAATTGCTACCCCCGCTTCAAAGACTGTCCAACAAGCAATCCGGCTATTATATGGCCATTCCATTGCTACCCAACTCCTCGAAGCTAATATCTCCTCGAAGGATAAGAGGCTCCCTTCCGAGGACGAGGATGAAGACGAAGATGCAATGGACGTTGATCTTCCCAAAGGCCCAATGACCTGGTCTGCTGAAGTTTATTTCAGTAATGTCAATTACCAAGCGAAGAAAATAGTTTTTCTGCTTTTTATCAACCGTTTGCACTGTTTTCATCATTCAACCGTCTCACGTCTGACGCCCTAAACAGACCGTCTCGTAGAATCTCAGCGCATGAAACGTTCATTAGAGGCAGTCTACCATGGTCTGCTTCCCAAAGGGACATCGCCATTTGTGTACTTGGGGTATGCTGGTGTAAATCGTTCCTGAGAGTTGTTCAATCTGAATTATGAGCATAGCCTTGAGATAGATTCCCGTTGTGTGGATGTAAATGTACATCCGACAAAACGCGAGGTCCATTTTTTGAATGAGGAAGAAATTACAGAACGTATCGCAGATACTATGCAACAAAAGTTGGCTGCACAAGGGCAATCGAGGACTTTCGAGTATCAGGTGAGATCTACCATTTGTATTTGTAGTGATTTTGTTTTAACCTTGGGATTGCAATAGACACTGCTGACATCGAATATCAGTGGTCCTTCTATTTCTAGGAAGCGAAGTAGGAAGGAGACCGAGGATGAGAGAGAAGGTGAAAGTGGAGAGGAAAAGGCAGAGGATGCCGCAGGATCAGCTGGAACAAGTGAGCTTTCCCCCACAATCTTTGGACACCTCTAATGGGTTTTCCAGAACAGGAAAAGAAGAAGACATACTCGTATCAGAAAGTTAGAACCTCTGTTGAAGATAGGACGCTCGATTCAATGTTCCCAGTGCGGAAACCTACTCAAATACAAGACCATGGAACATCCACCAAAGGGAAAGAGAAAGCATCTGCCGAAGGGACACCTGCACGATTGAGAGATGTCAAAGAGTCGGAATGTATTTTAACTTCAGTGAAGACTTTGAGACAAAATGTCGCCAAGATGCGACATCGACGTGAGTATCTTGTTGCCAGATCGTGGCTCATGAATTCAACCTATATGTGTCTTTGTTTTGTTTTCTAGAGTTATCTGAGATCTTGGAAAAACATACTTTTGTAGGCATCGTTGATACGCACAAATGCCTTTCTCTCGTCCAATATTCCACCAATCTCTATCTTGTGAATCACAGCTCTCTGGGGTGCGTTATAGTCATTTTGGTTCACGTCTCCATCAATATCTTGACGCGGAATATCTAGGGAAGAGCTGTTTTATCAGCTTGGACTACGGCAATTTGGGAATTTCAGTAAAATGAAACTTGAACCTGCACCTTCTCTCAGAAATCTTATAGAGATTGCTGTAGAAGCCGAAGACTCGACAAAAAACAGTAATCTGACGAAACCTCAGATTGTCGAGGTAATGTTACAGTTCTATTTTCGCAAGTCTTGGGTATCAACTGATCATGGCTTTCTTCCTCCCCAAGAAAATTACTCAGATTCTCATAGTACGACGTGAAATGCTTACAGAGTATTTTTCTCTGAACATATCAGAGTCTGGGCTCGTGCTGAGTCTTCCGGTCCTGCTTCGCGATTTTATTCCCAATCTCGATTTTTTGCCCATGTTTTTGATGAGATTGGGGCCTCAGGTGCGTCACTAAAAGTCTTTTTCATGCTTCACAGTACGTTTTTGATAACGACAAACCCAGGTTGATTGGATGTCCGAGATGAAGTGTTTTGACACCTTTCTCCGTGAACTTGCGTATTTCTACAGCCTAGGTGCTACGTTTTCACAGAATCCTGGATCGGAGATGTCAAATGGAGATGAAGCTCATGATAAAGCTGAAAGATGGCAAATTCAGCATGTTTTGTTCCCTGCTATGCGCCATTACCTTCAACCTCCAAAGACGTTGTTGGATCGTGATGTTGTTCAGGTTGCTAGTTTACATGACCTCTACAAGGTATTTGAGCGTTGTTAAATCGGCTATACAATCCATCATCCCTCATTTCCTGCTTTCACCCGCGTATTGAAATCTTAATGAGTACCTGTATTATAAGTCTCAAACCGTTTACTGACACACCTAATCTAAAGCGTACATTACATTGCCTTTGCCGATACAGTAATACAAATGTAGATCCAGTCTCTTTTGTGATCAGATATTACTGGAGATAAGAAAAATGAAAAACAGAGCAAGTTAACAAGACAAAGACAAGAATATGGATAGATGATCAAGACCATGAGCCATTCGCTGTGATAATTCGCTCATCGGGATATGAGAGAGGAGAATCAAAAACAAAAGCATCTTCGTCGCTGTCGGTATCGGTTTCATGGGTAGACTCCGCAGAGTCGTTGGTGTGCCGAACCTCAAATACGTCCAGGAAAGGTGTCTGAGGAACATCATTGATTGTGTCCACAGCGGTGGATTTAGCAAGAATAGCAGCCACACGGGCTTCAAGTTTTCTGCTTGGCATCGAGGAAGCCTGGGTACCTGAAGGGTCGCCGCCGTCTTGGAAGTAGCTCGTCAAATCATGAAGATTCTTGACGAGTCCTCCGAAATCATCGCTATTGCCTGTGTGAACGATAGAGGTAATCGCCTCCAGCTCTGGCTCGAAGATTATCTGAGATGGGCGAGTAGGCATACTACATGTATCGAAGACAGCCATGACATTGGTCCGACATGCTTCTCGGAGGGTATCAATCTGTGCGATACACCAGCCCGACTCTTCTGGTACACCAAAGACTGTTGTTGTAATTGTCGTAGGGATCTGCTGCGACAGGTGGCTGTGCATACTCATTCGGAGGACGTGTTTTGCAGGTGTCCCGGCATACATGGCCATTGGCTCTTCCAGTACATCGAGAGCTTGAGAAGCAAGATCAGTCTCGAGAAGCCGGAGAAGAGGCATGAGAAGTTCTGAGCCGAGAAGTTCAACAGGGTTCCAGGTCTCGCGTTGCTGAAAGAGAATCTTAACGATCTGCATCGCTTGTGTGCGCAACCAGCCTTCGCTATTGAGAACGAGTCCTAAGAGGAGAGTAACGATCTCCGTCCAATACTGACTTCCATAGTGATCGCGGAGACACGAGATGGACTGTCGCATAAAATCGTCTTTGGTACGGAAAGCACCTTTGGAGAAGGAACCCATGATTCTGGCGATACTCTGACGCCCATCTTGATTTGCAAGTTTACTGATATTCTCCGTGAAGGCAATGAGTGTGCTATCTCGACGATCGTTTACCATGGCATTTAAACACCAAGGAAGTGAGACTGTATAAAGATCTCGGACACGGCCCCCACTTGCATCAATGAGACGATCGTCCTGAATCTTCGCTAGTGTTTGCAAGATTCTCATCGTAGCTTCGCTCGTCATAGAAGATCTGAGACCTTTCAGTAATGTTTGTTGAAAAAATGGCTGCCCTTCCCAATCTATGGGACAGTGTGATATAAGGAGATCAGACATGGAGGGATCATCAAGGTCAATCCTTTGAAGGACTGCATCCAATAGTGCCAGAACCTGCAAAAACTCCTTCTCGACTGTTGTTGAGAGGCATGCACAAGTACACCAGAATAACTGGGGAAGAACAATTCTGTCAATATCACCAGTTTTCGCTATCGCAGCGATCGTCAGAAGGATTTCCGATGTGAAGGATTGGATGTCATCGTCTGATGCAGCGATGGTGTTGGTGAGACGGCCCAGGAGGAGAGCGAAATCGCTTTGCCTGACACGTGGCATCAAAGCTCTGAAAATTTGTAGGGAACGGAAGGCTATGCTTCGTATCGAGCAAGATGTACCCCACGCCAAAGCAAGGGAACCCCAATGGTTAGCGATTTGAGGATGCAGAGGCTCAAGGAAACTAATCGCGCTAGAACAAAGCCATAACATCTTGGATTCACACACTTCTGGTGAATCATCCTCTGTCCAACAGTGTTCGTCTATTTCACTCATCAATTGGATGATCGCCCCTTTGATGGATGGCTGCGCACGAGCAATAGAACGATCGGCCAACTCGGAGTAACCTGGGGTCCATGCACGGAGGATCTGGAACAGCATACGACGAGCTCGTTGCCGAACAAACTCGCTTCGATGGTCTATATGAGTGAAGAGGGAGTGGAGCAATACTGGAAGGTGGACATTGCAGTCCCAACACCGCTGCAAGGTGACATCGGACAGGAAGAGCCAGGCATACTGAGCAGAACCGAGAACGAGTCGAGGCTCGTCTGAGAATAAATCGTTCAGGTTTGACCAAAGGTCGATATCCTCTTCATTTGGGAAATGAAGTTTATGGTCAATGGCAGGGAGCATCCTGGCAGGCTCAATAACCGAACACAAATCCTCAAAGATCTGTCGTCCGACGTGAGTTTGGCACAAACCAGTGACGATGTTGGTTGCGCAGTTGATGAATTTCGTGTTCCCAACTTTGTTTGCTTGTTCAAGCAGGAAACGAATCGCAGCATGGCCATTTGAGAGATGAGGAGGGTCAACCAGCTTGACCCACATCACTAATATCTGCTCAGGATGGCTTTCATTGTAACGCAGAGTAAGAAGTGTGAGGTAATACAGGCAATTAATGCCTTCAGGGGACAAGCTTGTCCGGTCATCTGTCATAAGAATGACATGCGGCAGCCAAAATTCTAGGCTTTGCAGAAGGACAAGGACAAGATTTGAAGTTCCGGGGGTCGCTGGTAAACAGGGCAGCCATTCTCCCACCTGCTTAAGCATGTTCATGGCTTGATCTGGGTGTTCTCCGGCCAGGAAATCGGAAATAGCTCGATGTGCGTGGATGTACGCACAAGATCCAGAGCCAATGGCCGTTGCTTCAAAATTGGACATTGTTAGAAGTCCATACGACTGCTGGTGGATCGCCTCAAGCATTCTGAATGTTTGATCTCGAATGTCTGATTCAGGATGTCGTAGATTTGAAAATCCCAAACAAACAACTTGGCTGAAACTGAACGGCCTTGCTTCACTTGAACACACAGTATCTACCACAACTTCAAAAAACTGTCTGCTGCTAGAGCTTGCTTCATTTACAAGGACCACCGCTCGGGACATTAATGCTGTGATAACCTCAGATGTGATCTGGGGCGACGATAAAATGGCCTTGATCGCTTTCCTGAGGTTGGAAATGAGTCAATGAGATCTCTGTGTGTAATATATCACACTAACCTTCCGCGAGCCTGACTACGCACATGGGCAGAAGCACAAATTGCCTTGAATCGATCGAGAACGGCAGTTCCACTTAGAGGTTTGAGCATCTCCATTGAGGGCCTTTCATCTGCACGCTCCGTTGGTGAGTTTGCAGAATATTCCGGAGGAAATAAAGCCTTTGCCTGTATCGGCCCCATGAGTCATATCCTAATTTGAAATTAATGAAAAGAAGACTCACACACAGGGAGGCTAACGCTCCAGTGGCAGCATACGACAACAATGTCGTTTCAGTCTGGAACTTCTCCGTTGCATTAACAGTATTCATCTGCTGAGTACCACCAGTTGCAGCTGCCATCTTCTGCATCAACCTAACTCTCCTCACCGCCGTGTGACTTTGGGCCCCAAATTGACACCATTCTTCACACAACCGATACAAAGTCAGATGCATATTCGCCGCCACGAATCGATCCGAATCCTTGATCGATGCCAACGCATCAAACACCCTCTCAATCGTACCACAGAAATACCTCCTCAACTTCTGTAATGAATAATTATCTCTCATCTCTGGTGTACACAAAAATCCCTGTGTACTCCGTATAAATGTTAGAATGTTCATCAAACTCGTTTGTCTCCCTGTCGATCGCTGATCTTTCAGAAGATGCGCAGTGTAGAAGTAAATTCCTGCCACGGCCGAATGCAGCCTCTCCTGCCTCCTACTCCGTTCCATACTAGCAAGACCACCGGCAACAGCCTTCATCCTCGTATCCTCAATCAATTGTCTGCTCCCCAACAATCCGATGTTTGTTTCAGCCACTGGTATAGTCATGCCTGCATTGACTTTAATCCTCGGGTCATAATCCGTCTGTCTTCCTGCCAACGATTTGAGATCTTCCAATAGCTGCGGATACACATTCGAAGGGAATGAACTGATGCAGGACACAGCAATATCTCTGAATAGGGTATACTCTGAATCCAAGAAGGGTGTGAGGCGTTTAAATAGGTATCGTGAGTTTGGATATTTCCGAAGCTCTACTTGAGGATCGGCAGAGACATGGGCGGAAGTAGCTTGAGGTGGTCCACCAGAAGGATTAACCTCAGGCAAAATCGAAGTTGAACAGATAGTTTTCATCCAAATATACCACTGTTCAATCAATTTTTTACTCTCATTGATCAATCGCAGCCCATCCTTCTCGGTGATCACTCCTACGCCTAGACCTCCTCGATTAGCGAGTTTGGAATGGCTCAGTCCGGCAAGTTGAGAGATCTGTGGATGGAAACGAAGAGCTGCTGCTGCGAGAGCTTCACGGAAGAGTGGAAGGGACAAGTCATGCTGATTCATGCAAGCCTGCATGAAACTAGGGAAAATGTATGACCAAAGCTTTTTGTCGAGGTCATCCGGGCTACCAGCAAAATCAAGTATGATATCAGACTTTCCGGTGCTCTTCCTTTCTATCAGCCGATTGAGTTCAACATCCTCCAGAAGATCATCGAAACCGTCAAGATAGTACTGATCAGTCCCGTTAAGCAGTTCGTGCGTGATACCAAGGGCCAACTCGACACCTGAATGGAGTTTCGCCACTTCCTCAACCAAAGATCCAAGAAGCCTAACTACCTCAATTCCAATCAACCTCGTCCCCACTGCAACATGAGCGAGCAAGAACAAGCTCGCTGCCTCAACTTGTAGACACTGGTCCTTGATATCCTCAAACTGCTGAGCAAAACTCGCTGCATCCACTTGTACCACATACATCTTCCACTTCTGCACTGTCATTTTCCACAGCTTCAAAAGTTTGATGCATTGCACTATCAAGTCCGATCCTGAAGCCTGTAGAATTCTGGCAGGATTAAATAGGGATGCAGTAAAATGTCGAATCACTGTTGATACATTTATCGGCTCATCCACGATCCTCTTGATAGCATCCACAGAGGTATTACTAAGACTCGGCTCGACATGTAGAACGCCACGTAAAAGCATCTCTACAGCATCACCCAGTAAGATAGATGGATGTAAAAATCTCGGCCATGTGGAATAACATGTTTGTAAGAGGTTGATCTGGGGTGCATGGTGAAGTGGATAGGCAATAACGAATGAGTCGTCATGTTTGCGAATGACATAGTTGGATGACTCTTCAAACGAGGGATTGACACGAGAGTAAGAGTATTGATCTTCCATTACAGACATGTTTCCGACATTGTGATCGCAAATACTGGCAATTTGATTGAGAGTCGTACCCAATCGATTGACATACTCTTGGATGATGGATTTACTGGAAAGTGAGGATGGAAGGATAGTTGAACAAGTAGGATAATCGGATTTCGGCGGTACGACAGAAAAATCGGATGTGGATGGCCATACAGGGATACCATTCTCTTTTTCCATCAGCTGGAAGGAAAGAAGTGTTGCTTGAACAGCAATGGCGATCCTGTCAGGAGACAACAGGGCTGCAGCCCCGCCCCTCGTCATAGCAGCTATATTCGCCTCTTGTAGTAATTCAAGGCATAAATCCCGACCAACATCAAAATGACGAGAGAGGATGAAGTGTACGACATAGGTGAGAAAATCGAATCGATCTGGATCGTCCGGATGGAAGGCGGATAGCTGTTTGGCGTTGAAAAAGTGTTTCATGAGTGTGTCTAGTTTCGTGGCAGTGGTGGAGGGGGACTCTTGGCAGCGGTAGAGGTATGTCCAGATAAGACGCAGGATTCCATTCATAACCATAACTCGATTCGGTTTCTCCTGCTTGATCGTGAGGCTTCAATAGCAGACTGTCGGGGAAAATAACATACCTTAAGCTTGGTGATTGATATTTCAAAACATGACACCCAGTGCTTCAAGAAGAACACTTGAGGCGCAACACACAGACTCGTAATTGTAAGTGGGAAAGCAACTCGCCAATACCGAGGTTTGGCCATCATTTCTCGAGCTCTCGGGTAGATGATCTCAATCGCCTTGGCCCATTGAGGGTTGTTCGTTTCTGCTTGAGCAGTCTGATATACTCCGCCATGGGTGACCGTCGAGTAAGAGGAAAATATGAACGTACCTTGCTTATAGGATGTAAAATATGCACAAGAGTCTCTGCAAAGGTGGACTTGAAGCGTAAACCATGGACATTGGCGAACACTTTTGCAAGAGGCTCCATGAATTCTGCTCCCTCTTCGAAAGCTTCGTATGGCCAAACCTGCGATCATCGGTATCAGTTCTTAGTTCGCAAGAAGATATCAGGTTTATTTACTTTGATCTTGATGTGCCTCAGTGCTTTGACCAAGTTCTCATACTTGAGATCAATATCCTTCGATACCTGACCAGCCGTAACATGGCCGAGCTCGGCCAGAAAACGATCAGTGACACTCATGAATCTATGCAGATCATTGGGTCGAAATTGGTCGACGGATGACCATATTGCACAAGACACACCTGATGCTAGCAATATGTCCTAACAATGTTGCATAAAGCTCCGCATTCGTTCTATGATTCACAGACTGAATCAACAACCTCGTGTCTGGTCTCCTGAGCTGCTCAAATGTCGTCTCTTCCAGATTATAACCCAACATCTCTCCAAGTGCGTCTTTTGAGATTAAGGAAAGCACGTCTATCAACGCTCGACACATGATGTATATCGAGGCCATGGACTTTCGCTCGTTGAGAATGGACGGAACATCGAATGCTTGTTGATGAAAATTGCTGCGCGAGGAACTGGGAGATCGACCGGAATGGGCATGAATAATGTCAGCGCTGACAGATTCGTGTTGACTTCTTCTCCAGCGCATGATGGAGTCTATCACTTGCTGAGAGTGTTTCTGGGCTAATTGACCGAGAGAGCGGAGGTTATCATCAAACTTGATGTCTACGCCGGGACCCATGTGGTCAGGAAGCAAAGGGTTTTGGTCCTATTCCACGACCATTGACATAAGGAACCAGATAAGATAGAAATAAGGGCTTACGAGAGGAGCACGGAGGAAATTGTCAATCTTGCGCTCTGCAAGAGCAACAAATCGAATGAAGACCGCATGGAGAGCAAATTCTGAAGGTGTTTTCGGGTCCATAACCACTTTCTCTTCCTCCATATCTATCGACATACTATCACTCTTCATCATTTGACCGAAAGGTAGTGGCGGCATGGGTGGCAGTGAAGAAGGCGTTCCAGGGCCTAGATCAAGACCGAATTCCGACACTCCATGAAACATCGATCCCGAATGCGAGTGCTGCGATTTAACATAGCCTTGGGTTTTTGATCTACTTCGGTTGAAACGGACCTCTGTCGATCCTGGCGTAGGTGGTCTGTGGAAAACTGAGGTAGAACTCTTAGCACTGGGAGGATGGACATGATTCAAGGAAGATGTAGAACGATTGAAGGAATTCTTGAGTACCGGATAGGATGTGTCTAGTTGTGGGACAGGAGGAAGGTCATTGTTGTTATTGTTCTTTGTACTGCTTTTAAAGGCGGCACGTATGGAAGCAAATGAAGGTTTTTTAGTAAACGCGGAACCTGCATTGCTGACAGATGGCTGTGAAAAATGCCCAAAAGTAGCACTTCGTTTGGCTGCGAAGCCTTTCGTTGTAGCTGAACTGGCAGAGTCGATAGAAGTGGAAGAGTGCGCCCTAGAGTGGGAGAAACTTTGTTCGCCCCCGAAAACTGCTTGCGGGCTAGACGGAACCCAGCCAGAACTTGCTCCTCCAAAGCCTCCTCCAAAACCGAATCCAGCACCAGAACGTCCAAACAACGTGGGTGTAGATCCCGCATTTCCTTCGTCAAAATCTTATGATCATGCAAATGAATAAGATGCCCTGGAAGCGGGGTTCTCTGAGCCCACCTGGTATCGTAATCTGTACCCCTTCGCTCATGACTGTGCCAAGTCGATATCAAGCTCTCCAGAACGTCGAAGGCTAGCCAGAGTGAGAGACTTTGACAACACTTGACCAGAAGTGCTGTCCCGACGCGAATAGGACGGAGATGGTCAGACAAGAAAAGCTGTCCCAAGACGCCGTTCGCAAATTCGTCCCTGATTGTCACCGGAACTTTTCATTACCACGCTTCTCACCGGCAACTCAGAAGGCATTGTGCCATTGTCGAATAGATACATTTCTATTTAAGCAGATATTTTCCAGCTAAGAAACTGATATCCTTATTCCAAATCAAACGGCGGAACGTATTTATTTTACTCCACTCCTGACAGTGGGTCTCCAGCGCCACCACATCTCAAACTAACAGTTTACGCGATCCGATTGCTTCTCTGCTCACAGTACTACATCACCAATCTATTCTGTTTTTGTCATCCCAAAGAACTACTGATGAGCATAATGAGAGATGGAGTGGTGCATCACAACTTGAGCAAAGTCGAGAATGATGATGCATTCACAAGCGTGTAAATAAATGCT
>Ga0154000_1000470_pt1 | contig 11086 bp, 12 predicted proteins | sample TSNC084MetaG_FD_104674 | JGI IMG/M metagenome (GOLD analysis project Ga0154000, IMG submission 104674) | Attine ant fungus gardens microbial communities from North Carolina, USA - TSNC084 MetaG | ecosystem: Host-associated > Fungi > Mycelium > Unclassified | place: USA: North Carolina, Lumber... | reverse complement strand
ACTCCCATAGAATCTAGCAAAGTTCCATCCAAATCAAAAATTGCTCCTTTGAAATTAATCATTTTTCTTCCTCCCGGTTATTCTATATATTTATATTTTAATCATTTTTTATTTTAATTCAATAAGGAAGTAAGTACTGTACATCTTTCCTATATAATGCTATGATTTATCCAAATAACTATTTGGGGAGGAACAAGCCATGATGAGAAATGCAGTACAAACAATCGGAAATTTAATTGACAAACAGGGGATTGCCTTGATCAGTTCTATTGACCAGGAGGGTTACCCTAATACAAAGGCTATGCTCCCGCCAAGAAAACGGGAGGAAATCAAGGTTTTTTATTTTACCACAAATACGTCCTCTATGAGGGTAGCCCAATATCGTAAAGATCCGAAAGCCTGTATCTATTTCTGCGATAAAAGATTTTACCGGGGCGTTATGCTAAAAGGTACTGTGACCGTATTAGAAGATTCAGCCAGCAAGGAAATGATCTGGCGGGAAGGCGATACGATGTACTACCCTTTAGGTGTTACGGATCCGGATTACTGTGTATTGAAATTTACGGCTCAATCGGGAAGGTACTACAGTAACTTTCACTCGGAGGATTTTGACATAGAATCCTGACACAATAGGAAATAACTGTCAGCCTACTAAATAAGACCAGAATTGTCAATAACAGTTTTGAATTAAAAAGAGATATTGACACTTTCCTTAATATATGTTATCATTAACCTATGTTACGAAAGGAGAATTAGTAATTATGTTGATTAACCACGCGATTTTAGGAATATTAAGTTATAAATCTTTAACTGGCTATGACCTAAAAAAAATAATGCAGGAATCGCCTTTCATGTACTGGTCGGGGAACAATAATCAGATCTATAAAGCACTGGTCGAACTGCATAAAGAGGGATTTGTTACAAATGAAGTTTACCATCAAGATAACGCGCCGTCTAAAAAAGTATATACCATTACCGATGAGGGATTAGCGGAATTAAAGAGATGGTCACTATCAATACCAGAAGAGCCGGAAATAAAAAAACCGTTTCTCGTTCAACTTGCCTGGACAGGGCAGTTAAGTAACAGCGAATTGGATGATCTGTTAACACAATACGAGCAAGAAATCAAAGAGCAGATTTTACTCAGACAAGAAAGAGGGCGAAGAGGATATTTTGCACCAAATAGAACGCCCAGAGAAACTGCGATATGGGATTTGATATACAATAATGTTATGAGTTCATACACCAATGAATTAGATTGGATCATTCAAATCCGTCAAATCGTACATCAGTTTGATGATGCCGACTATAATAATAGAAATGAATGGCAAACTACATCGGTATCGACAAAGGAGGTAAAGGAAATGAATTATAAACTTGTTGAGAAAAACAATCAAAAATACATTCTGTTGGAAACAGCCGGAAAACTGATCCAGAACGAGCAAGACGGCCTGGAGCTTATATCGCTTTGTGCAAAGAACGGAGTCAGCCGCCTGCTTATTCACGGAGAACGTCTATCTGATGATTTTCTGCGGCTTAGTACCGGTGTTGCGGGAGCAATATTGCAGAAATTTGCAACTTACAATGTGAAAGCGGTTATTATTCTTAATGAAGACAACGTTAAAGGTAAATTCAAAGATTTTCTGTCTGAGAGCAATAGCGGCAATATGTTCAGAGCCTATACTAATTATGAGGAAGCTGAAAATTGGCTTTTGGGATAATAGGTAATTGCGAAACAAGTTCGTTCCGCTTACAATTTTCACAGTTCATCTTCCACGGATTTTCCGCCCAGTTTTTTCTCTGCGAATCCCAGCAACAAGTTTGCACCCACAGCCAGGCCAGCCGAGAGCAGGCTGCCCCAAAGGATTTTATTCATATTAAATGTGCGCAGGCCATCAAACAGTACCGCACCGAGTCCGCCGGCATTGACCTGGGCGGCGATTGTCGCAATACCAATCGTTGAGACCAGTGCCAGCCTGATTCCCGCGAAGATCGCCGCCCTGGATAGGGGCAGCCGCACTTTGGTTAGAACCTGGAACGTAGTCATTCCCATTCCGGTTGCTGCTTCCACAATCGCCGGTTCAACCTCGTCAAGTCCGGTGATGAAGTTGCGCAGCAACAAATATTGGTTGTAGACCACCAGTACGAGAATCGCCGTTGTCCTGCCTAATCCTGTCAGCGGAATCAGCATGGCAAACATGGCAAGGCTGGGGATCGAATAGATCATGGAGAACAAACTGACCAACAGCTTTGACATGAGGCTCGAATAACTGGAAAGTAAAGTCAGCAGAGCTGCCAGCAGCAACGAGAAAAAGAGGCTTATCAGAACAAGGCAGACATGTTCGGCAAGAGCGGTCAATAGCTTGTCGGAATACTTTACAAAATATTCAATCATTGATATTCCTCCCAAAACCGATCTTTTTCCCGTGCGGCATTAACCAGGGAGGTCACATAATCGTCTGCCGGATTTTTGACGATTGCCCGGGGAGTATCGAACTGGCTGATTCTCCCCTCATTCATAATCATCACCCGCGTACCCATTTTGAATGCTTCTTCTATGTCATGCGTTACAAACAGGAACGTCTTTTTGAGGCCCCCATGAATCTGTTTTAGCTCATCCTGTAATTTGAAACGTGTAATGGAGTCGATAGCTCCAAACGGCTCATCCAGAAGCATAATCTTAGGGTCGGTTGCAAGCGCTCTGGCCAACCCCACACGTTGCTGCTGTCCGCCGGAGAGTTGGCTGGGATACCGGTCCTTAAATTCCTTCGGTTCCAGTCCAACCAGCTCAAGCAGTTCATCCGTCCGCCGGTTGATTTTCTCCCGTTCCCATTTTAACAGGTTAGGGACAGTGGCAACGTTATCGGCTATTGTCATGTGGGGGAACAATCCTACCTGTTGAATCACATAGCCGATTCGGCGGCGGACTTGAATGACATCTACAGTCTGGACATCTTCGTCAAAAAGAGTGATTTTACCCTCATCAGGATCATAAAGCCGGTTGATTAATTTTAGCAGTGTCGTCTTACCGCAGCCCGAAGAGCCAAGGATGGTAACAAATTCCCCCGCCTTGATTGTCAGGCAAATATTATGAATCGCATAATAACTGGCTTTATTAAATTTTTTACTTACATTCTGAAATTCGATAGCATGTGGCATACAAAATCCTCCAGCACTATTTAATAGAATTAAAATACTCCAGTGCCACTTCCTCGTATTCTCGCTTATCCACATCAACCTTTGCGTTAAGAGCGGTGACGGTTTCAGTGTCCAGTGCCTGGCTGACCTGGTTTAGCACCCCGGCAATACCGGGATTAGCCTCCAGTACCTCATTGCGGACGATCGGGGCGAGATAGTAAGGCGGCCACATTTGCTTGTCATCTTCAAGCAGGATGTACAGATCGGTATTGACCAACTGCCCTTCGGTAGTGTAAGCAGGAGCTGCATCGGCTTCGCCGTTAGCAAGTATTTCGTATTTCAGACCATTATCGTATACCTTGGAAGATTTAAAATTAAAATCGCCATAGACCTTTTCCAGGCCGGGGATACCGTCTTCGCGCTGGTCAAATTCTCCCTGCGAGGCAAACCGGATTTGACCGGCCTTTCCCTGCAGATCGGAAATAGTGTAGATATCAAGTTCCTCTGCAACAGAGGTGCGGATTACAAGGCCCTGCCCATCATTTGCCTGCGACTGGCCGAGCCAGGTGATGTTGAACTGCCGGTCATACTCTTCCTTGACTATCCGGTAAACCTCTTCCGGATCAGTAATCAAATCATGCTTTAGGATTGACAGAAGTCCCGTCCCGGTATATTCGGGATAAAGATCAATTTCATTGTTAGTGATAGCTGTATGTACCACCGTGCCGGCGATATTCAGCTTACGTGTGACGGTGTACCCGGCATCTTCCAGGGCCAGCGCATAGATTTCAGCTACTATAAGATTCTCGGTAAAATCTTTGGAGCCAATTCTGATTGCATCCCCGCCGGCTGGTGCCGCGTTGGCGCAGGCTCCCAGAGAGAGTACCATAAAAAGGCTCATTACAAGTGAAAATATTTTTCTTAATTTCATTTTTATTGCCTCCGTTAAATGTATTTATAGCGTAGTATAATTCTATCAAACAGGCCAAAGAGCAAGCCTGAGGATACCGACAATATTGCCACTGTAAGTCCACCCACAAGCAACAGATCGATACGGTAAAGCCCCAGACCGGTGAAGATAATCTCCCCAAGACCGCCTGCGCCAATTTTAGCGGCAAGGGTTGCACTGGCGATGATCTCAATGGCCGCCGTTTTTATGCCGGCGCTCATCATTGGCATCGCCAGCGGGACACGTATTTTCCACCAAATCTGGCGATTTGTCATTCCACAGGCCAATGCTGTTTCCAACAGGAAATCAGAAACCTCTTCCAGACCTGTCACCGTATTTACCAGGATCGGCGGTATAGCCAGAATAATAAGCGCTGTCATAGCCGGACGCACACCTGTACCCATTATCGGAATCAGTAACAGCAGTACGGCCAGGCTCGGAATGATCCGAAGTATCTGAAAGAGCAAAACAATATATTTCTGTGAACCTTTAATCCGCACGCTAAACATTCCTGCCGGAATCCCGATCAGTATTGCAACAGCCAGCGAACCGGCGCTAATACCCAAATGCCCCCAAATAGCCAATAAGTAGCTGTCTGTATTATTCTGCAAATAATTAACCAATTGCCCGAACATCATACACCCCCCTCTTGAGTTTCAACTTCATTTCGATTCATAAGCTTGTTTCTGCCTGTTTTTGAGTTCCTTTCTAATATGCTCCGGTTGGATTACCCGTGCGTTGGCTCCAAAGGACAGGAGAAAAGAATATAGCCACTCATCCTCTGGCATTGACGCAGTCACATAGATTCCGTCTTCCTTGTTTTCAATATAGGTAAATTCAAATACATCATAAACGCGGTGGGCATGACGGCGGGCGAACCACAGTTTTACCTCGGCCCCCGTTTGCATCCACTCCTCGTTCAAATAGCTGGTTCGCTGTACGGCGCTGTACTCCTGTAAATAAGATTGGGTAAGGATGCGCAGGTCATTCATTCTCGTTACCTTGAACAAACGAAAATCTTCCCGCAGATGGCAGTAACCATAAAGATACCAATCACGGTGCTTGTATACCAGCTTCAGGGGATCTGCTTTACGCTCGGAGACGATTCCGCCGGCATCAACATATTGAAATTGAAGGGCCTTCTCATTAAATATGGCTTCCTTAATGGCTTCAAACTTCCTGGAATCCTCGCGATTGGCGCTTCCCCAACGGCCAAAATCCACATCAATCCAACTGGTTCCTTGATCAAACAGGACTGCCATTTTCCTCAGTGTATTGCCGTCACCCAAGAATGGGACGGCAATAAGCGCCTGTAAGCCAAGTAATATTTCCCGCTTTTCATCCTCGGTGAGTACGGATTTATCCAGTACGAAATTGTTCATCAACTGAACGCCTCCATTACGTCCTTTCGTGATATAAACAGGGATACCCGCTGCACTTAGGGCATCAATATCCCGGTATATTGTCCGCACAGAAACTTCAAACTGCTCTGCGAGTTTTGGGGCAGAAATGGAGCCTTTCTCCATAAGTAACAATAGTATTTCTAACAATCGACTGTTTCGCAAGAATTACACCTCCTATGGTTTTTTTAATATAGCACACAAACCTTGACATATTACGTCAAGGTTTGTGTGCTATATTAAAAAAATGTAAATTTCCCATTCATCCTGATTCACAAATTGCTGCCCTGAATTTGTAGTCCAATCTCTTCTCCGCTTATTTCGGAATCAAATAGAAACCATTTGTCTCCTGATGTTCCAGACAATAAAATTCCAGTCCGTATACTTTCGATAAATTTTCGCAGGTCAGCACTTCTTTTGGTGTTCCCTGCGCAAAAATTTCTCCTTTGTCGAGAAGTATCAGCTTATCACAATACCGGGCCGCCAGATTCAGATCATGGAGCACAGCCAAAATCGTCTTACCCTTTTTTTTATTTAACAGACGCATCGTTTCCATTAGTTCCTTCTGATGGCGGATATCCAGATGAGAAACCGGTTCATCCAAGATAATAATCGGCGTATCCTGCGCAATTGCCCTGGCCGCAATTACCCGCTGAGCCTCTCCGCCGCTGAGCGTATGAAATGCCTTGTTCCGGAACTGCCAGCTATTTGTCTGCTCCATTGCCTCCTGCACCAGCTTCAAATCTCCCTTACTCTCAATTTGAAATGGTCTTAAATACGGAGATCTTCCCATCATTACAATTTGATAAGCCGTATAATTCACGTCTATGCTGGTATTCTGGGGAACCCACGACATCTCCCGGGCCAGATCCCTTTGCCGGACATCATGGATATCTTGTCCTTTTAACTGTAACGCCTGCCTTTCCGGCTCAATCCGCTTCATCATGTGCCGAAGCAGTGAGGTCTTCCCGGAACCATTCGGTCCGATTATTCCATAAAAGCTCCCTTCATGGAAATTTACCGACACATTTTTCAAAATATACTCGGCTTCCGGCTTCCAATTCAATCCTCTGATATTAATAAATTCCATCAAAACACTTCCTTCTTATTGCGATATAACAAAAATATGAAATACGGGCCGCCCAGAAGCGCCGTAACCGCACCTACCGGAATTTCTGCCGGAGATGCAACGATTCGGGCACAGGTATCACATAGAATCATAAATACAGCACCTCCAATTGCCGAAAAAGGTAATAACTTTCGGTGGGAAGCTCCTGTAAGTATTCTTAGAATATGTGGCATCAGCAAGCCAACAAACCCAATGATCCCGCTGACCGATACACAACCGGCAACCAATAGCGACGCAATCAAAATAAGGGATTTTGTCGTATGAATCGTATCGACACCCAGGCTGGCGGCAGCTTCTTCCCCGACCGTCAAGGCATCCAAATCTCTGGAATGCCAAAGCATCCCCGTTCCGCAAAGAACTACAAGAATAAGTAAGAAGGCCGCTTTACTCCAGCTTGCTCCGGAAAAACTACCCAATGTCCAGAAATAAACCTTCTCCACCTGAGCCTGGTTAAAAATCATAAGAATACTGATTGCCGCAGATAACATCGAGCTAATCGCCGTACCTGCCAAAACAATATGGACTGCCGATACCCGGCCGCCGGCGCGGGCAATGTGATAGACAAGAAGCGTAGTCAGCAGAGCACCGGCAAAAGCAAATAAACCGATTTGACCCATCTTCGGAAACATCATCGGAATTTTACCAAAAATAATAGCGATCGTAGCTCCCAGAGCCGCACCGGAAGAAACACCTAATGTATGGGGATCAGCCAAAGGATTTTGGAATAAACCCTGAAAAGTTGTCCCCGCCAGTGCCAGGCCTGCTCCGGTCAAGCCGGATAAGAGAATCCGGGGCAGCCGCACCTTCCAGATAATTGTATGATAAACTTCAGACGCTTCGGAGCAGCCAATAATAATTTTCAAGCTTTCCCAAGGGGATACGTTAGCAGAGCCGATCGAAACCGATATTAAAATTGCTAATAACAGAAAAATACAGAGCATCATAACCTGCATGAGTGTTTTTCTCTTGGACTTATTTTCCATAAACTTTTATCTCCTGTTATCCGATTTAATTACCTGAATATTTCCGGGTGTAAAATCTTTGCCAGGACTTTTAAGCCTTCCGCATTTCTAACGCCCTGCCGGTCCAGCATATTGTTATCAATTTCATACACTCTGCCTTCTTTCACCGCAGTCAACTCCGAGTAGCTTCCCGTACTCTCAAATTCTGCTTTTGTGTCATACTGATTGGAAAGTATAATAATATCCGGGTCCGCCTCCAAAAGGCTTTCCAAATTGTATGCCCACCCCTCTATATCTGAAGCGATGTTATTTCCGCCGGCCATTTCAAGCATTTGCCCGATGAACGTATTCCCGCCGGCAGTATAATCACCATATTCACCAAAGCTTACGACATAGTATACGCTTGGTCTTTCTTCCTCCTTCACCAGTAAGGTGATCTCATCCACAACGGCTTTCATGCCTTCGATCAGTTCTGCTGCTTCCTTTTCACAGTTTAGCACCATTCCCATCTTTTGTATCAGCGCATAAGAACCATCAAAATTTTCTCCTTCATAAAGCGTTAAAACAGGAATATCCATTTTTTCAAGCATTACCGCATTTTCCTCGCTAAAATGCGTAGAAGCAATCACTAAATCCGGAGTAAGCTCCACAATCCTTTCAATATCCGGTGTCCTGATCGAACCGATCGATTCTACTTCGGTTACCTCTTTCGGATAATCACAATAATCTGACCTTGCCACCACCTTATCTCCAACACCCAATGCATAAATAATCTCTGTAACATTAGGCGCTGCTGAGATAATTGTTTCAGGCTCTTCTTTAATCGTAATTTCTATGCCATTAGAATCTGTAATTGTCATCGGATAAGAAACTGTTGTTTCTCCTGCTCCCACGTTGCCGGCTTGTTCATCCGGTTTGCTGACATTTATTCCGGTACACGCCGTAAGTCCTGTGATTACCATAGCTGCAACAAATACTGCCACTAGACGGTTAATACTTTTTTTCATAACAAAAAACCTCCAATAATAACGTAAGAGAATGTAAAAAGGCCGTACCTTGTTGGGTACGGCAAACATGCAAAATATAGCCAATTATTTATGGCGGTTTCGCTGCTTCCTCTTCCCTCCGAAGAAATAACAATTTTATCCGGCCGGTATCCTGGCTTATGGATCTTTTTACTCTCTGAACCTTCTCAGGCATCCTGCCCAATGGTATCGCTCAGATTTCATCCCCATTTACAGTAGCGGGGGCTGCAACGGATTTCTACCGTTTTCCCTGCACCGCATAAATTGAAATTTAATTATACATGAATTTATAGATCATCGCAAGCTATTTCACCCGATTGGTAATCTTTCCGATCCCTTCAATAGCACACTCGACAATATCTCCCTGCTTTAAGAATTTAGGCGGATCAAATCCCATGCCGACGCCGCCGGGAGTTCCTGTCGCGATAATCGTTCCCGCCTTCAAAGTCATTCCCTGGGACAGCTCGCTGACGATGTGATCAATATCAAATATTAAAAACCTCGTATTGCTGTTCTGTCTTAATTCCCCATTTACACTGGAACGCAAATCAAGCTTCGGCGGATAAGATATCTCATCTGCAGTAACAATCCATGGACCCATGGGAGTAAAATCATCTAAGCTCTTTCCCAGATACCACTGCTTATGACGGTTCTGTATCTCTCTGGCGCTTACATCATTCATAATGGTATAACCGAATATATAATCCTTAACGTCTTTTGCTGCTACATTTTTCGCATCCTTACCGATAATAAATGCCAGCTCTACTTCATAATCCAATCTCTCTGCATAACCAGAGTGGCTGTCGATTAGCTCCCCGTCACCTATGGCGTAATTTACCCGTTTTGAAAAATATACTGCATGAGGTCTTTCTCCTCCGAAATCTTCCTCCTTATATCGGGCGGATTCCTCCGCATGGTCCCGATAATTAAGGCCAAGACATATAATATCCTGATTCGGATAAGGGACAGGGGCCAGGGTTTTGACAGAAGAGAGTAATACTCCGTCCACAATTCCATCTTCCACCCCGTCTTCCAGTGCTTTTCGTTCTCCGGCTGTCAAATTTACAATTAGCTCGTTCATCGTCGTATATTTTAGGCCAAAACCAGAAATAGGATATATGGTTTTTTCACTGCTTGATAAGACGCCTATCTGCTCTTTTCCCTGATAATAAAATGTCAATAATTTCATACCACCACTCCTCTCGGTGTTTTTTACATAGTAATAATTATAACTGGTAATTTTCTGTAAGTCTAGTACAAATACATTGATGAGTACAAGAAAAGATAGGACAAAATATAACAAAATAAATGATTTATTTTTGACATGCAAATTTTACCACACTGTGCTATACTTAAAATAATTGATATTGCAGTTAATTGCAATTTCTAAAATATGTAAGGAGGAATTATAAACAATGAGTATTTTAAAAGATTTTTCACTGGAAGGCAAGATTGCTCTAGTTACCGGTGCTTCTTATGGTATTGGTTTTGCTATGGCAAAGGGAATGGCAGAAGCCGGCGCTACTATCGTTTTTAATGATATTAAACAAGAATTAGTGGACAAGGGTATAGAGGCTTACAAAGCAGAAGGTATTACCGCTCACGGATATGTTTGTGATGTAACCGATGAGACAGCCGTAAATGCACTCGTTGCTCAGGTAAAAAAAGAAGTAGGCGTAATTGACATCCTGGTAAATAATGCCGGCATCATCAAACGTATTCCTATGTGTGAAATGACAGCTGCCGAATTCAGACAGGTAATAGACGTAGATTTGAACGCTCCGTTTATTGTAGCAAAAGCTGTTATTCCGAATATGATTGAAAAAGGACATGGGAAAATTATTAATATCTGTTCCATGATGAGTGAATTAGGACGCGAAACTGTATCTGCATATGCCGCAGCTAAGGGCGGTCTTAAAATGCTGACCAAGAATATCGCATCCGAATATGGCGAATTCAATATTCAGTGTAACGGTATTGGCCCTGGCTATATTGCCACTCTGCAGACCGCTCCGTTAAGGCAGCCTGGTGTACCTTTCAATGATTTTATTATTTCCAAGACACCGGCCGCACGCTGGGGGGAAGCAGAAGATTTAACCGGACCGGCAGTATTCTTAGCGTCTGATGCTTCTAATTTCGTCAATGGCCATATTCTTTATGTAGACGGCGGCATCTTAGCTTATATTGGGAAACAACCTAGTTAACCAGCCAGATCAAGCGGCAAGCCGCTTGGCTCGTTGCTTTCGCGCAAATAAAAAACCCCAAAAGCTCAAATTAATGGGTATTTGTAATCGCCTAAATCTCGTCCGTTTACAAACACCTATTAATTTGAGCTTTTGAGGTTTTCACTATTCCTTTTTTCTCTACCTGATTCTATCAGGGAATCCAACCTTACGCTGGACTTTCCTTAAAGTCTTACTTGCAAAATAATTGGCTTTTTCGGCATTTGCTTTGATGATCCCGTCTAAGTAATCTTTATTCTT
>Ga0154000_1000464_pt1 | contig 11154 bp, 12 predicted proteins | sample TSNC084MetaG_FD_104674 | JGI IMG/M metagenome (GOLD analysis project Ga0154000, IMG submission 104674) | Attine ant fungus gardens microbial communities from North Carolina, USA - TSNC084 MetaG | ecosystem: Host-associated > Fungi > Mycelium > Unclassified | place: USA: North Carolina, Lumber... | reverse complement strand
TATTTGATTTATCTCCCCAGTGCCTACTTGTTTAGTGCACAATTGTGAAGCAGTTTGGAGATTTTGCCTCTCTGACCTTGCTTTCACCTTTGTTTCATGATCAAACCTTTTGATCCCCATCACCGTAGATAAGTAAGATAGGCCCTATACCTATCTAGGTTTGACTTCATGCTAAAGCATGTTCCAGGAAGTAGAATGGGAAAAGTGGATAGTCTCAGTAGGAGACCAGACTAGAAAGTAGAAGTAGAGAGAGACAACAAAAACCAGATGCTGATAAAGCCTGAGTGGCTAAAAGCAAGGAGAATAGAAATAGTAGAAATTATTGTAGAAGGAGTAGATCTACTAAAGAAGGTCAAACAGTCCAAGGTAAAGGATAATGAAGTAGTAAAAGCAGTAGAAGAGATAAAGCAGGCAGGAGTGAAAATGCTAAGAGATGAAGAGTGGAGAGAAATTGACAGCATAATGTACAAAGAGGGAAAAGTATATGTACTCAGAGATGATGAGCTTAGAACAAAAATTGTTAGACTACATCATGATATGCCTATAGGAAGACATAGGGAATAGTAAAAAACAGTGGAGCTAGTCACTCAGAACTTCTGGTGGCCAGGAGTCACTAAGGAAGTAAAGAGATATGTGAAGGGATGTGATGCCTGCTAACACAACAAAAACTACACAAAACAGCCAGCAGGAAAATTAGTGCCAAATTCAATTCCAGAAAAACCTTAGATACATATATTGGCAGATTTTATTACCAAACTGCCCTTAGCACAAGAATATGATTCAATCCTAGTAGTAGTCAACAAACTAACAAAAATAGTCCACTTTATTCCGACTATAGAAAAAATGATGGCAGAAGGATTGGCTAGGCTGTTTAGAGACAATGGATAGAAACTACATAGTTTACCTGAAAGTATGATATCAGATAAGAGACCACAGTTTGCAGCAGGATTAATGCAAGAGCTGAATAGGATATTAGGGATTGAAAGTAAAATGTCGATGGCATTCCATCCTCAGACAGATGGACAAACAGAGAGGGTCAACCAAGAGCTAGAACAGTACTTAAGAATGTTTATCAACCATAGGCAAGAACAGTGGCCAGACTAGTTAGGAACAGCAAAGTTCATATATAATAATAAAGTGCACTATTACAGACAAGATCCTAGGATGGGGTTTGAAATAAGAAAGAAAGGGAAATATGAGAGAGCAGAGAAATTTGTCGCAAAGATAAAGGAAATTCAGGAGGAGACAAAAGCAGCACTAAGGAAAGCACAGGAGGAAATGAAAAAGTATGCAGATAAAAAGAAGGCAGAAGTCAATGAGTATAAAGTAGAAGACTTAATGATGCTGAGTACTAAGGATCTGAAATATCAAATGGTTGGGAGAAGGACAGAGAAGTTGATGGAGAGGTATGTAGGGCCCTATAAAATCAAGAAAATCATATCATCGAACACAGTAAAACTAGAACTACCTAGTGCAGTAAAAATATACCTGGTAGTCAATGTTAGTAGGATACAAAAATACATAGGGCAGGTAAAAGAACAGAGGAAGGAACAACCAACTCTAGTCATAATTAAAGAAAAGAAGGAATGGGAGGTAGAGAAAACCTGAATAAGTAGCAAATAAGGGGAAAGAATAAATACTTAGTAAGGTGGAAAGGTTTTACAGCAGAATCTGATACCTGGGAAGGAAGAGAGAATTTAGAAAATGCAAAAGAAGCAGTCAAAGAATTTGAGAAAGAATATTGGAGGGACATGGAAGAAATAAATCAGCAAGAAAGAGAGGAAGGAACATTTAGAAGAAGAGAATTGCCAGAGAGGTTCATGGCAAGAAAACTATTTAGATAGTCAGACTAATGGTATGACCAGGAATACTGGAGAAGACTAGAAAGAAACTGGAAAAAGTGGAAGGGAAAAAGAAGAATATTAAAGAAAGATAAAGATGAAATGGGCAACATAGTGGACCCCTGCTATAAACTGTAAATCCTCAGGATGAGGAACCTTGAGAGGGAGGTGGTATCATGACTTGGCAAAATGGCTAAGTTATTATTTATATTTCTTTTCTTTTCTTTTCTTTTTCTTTTGGACTTACTATATAAGGAAGGAGTGCAGGAAAGTGTTACATGACAAAGTCACATGTTACAATGTCACAGTGTGACATCACACAAAATGAAATCACATGACAACTGTGGGAAAGTAGTGCACAGACCATGTAGTAATTGTATAAGTAGTATACAAAAAATACATGAGGACTCTATCGAGTTCTTCTTGTCAAGCACTGATAAAGGAGCAGTTGGCTTTATTCTGGCTCAGGAGTTAGCTATTCTGACACAACACTGATGGCTAATTATATCAAGATCAAGAGAGTTAAGCCAACATAGAGTTACATTACAACTATAGTGGAAGAAAACTGGATCTTAGAGAAGTGGAATGATATAAAAGATATAGTGAGAAGAGTAAGGAAGTTAGGGAGAGAGGTAGAAGAGAGGCCTAATAAAGGCAACATGCTTGAGAGTAAGGTGACTCAAAATCACTATGTTACAAACTTCATTCAGCCATATCTCCATCAGTTCTTTGACAATTCCCACAGTCTCAGTGGCACCCAAAAGCCCTTGAAAAGACCTTTCGATTGATACCAGTCACATCTTAAGGCAATCAATATTGGCCAAGATACTAGGCAGATCAACTAGTAACCACCATAGTACCATTTATTAAATTGCTGATATCTTGGAAACAGCCATGATTGATGCTTTGGTTCTAGGCTCATCAGAAGCCCTTTTCATACCTCTCAGAATGAGCCTAGAACAACCTCAAGACAATTAATAATATTAGTGGAGATATGAAGATCTTAATGTTTGCACATGAACTTCATTAATTACCCATAGATAGTCATCTGTCCTTTTCTTAGAACAAAGGACAGCCTCCATATGGTTAAGTTATCACTATTTACAGTACAAAGGCACTACCATATGTAGAACAATAGGTAGTAGCATGTGATGATCTGTCCTAGTGCACAAACTATCACAATTATATATATAAGAACTCATAGTCTGAGGATTAGACCTCAGACTTAACAACTTCCTTTGTCACTGTCTAAACTTTGTATTTTTGAACCTTTTAAGTTCTAAAGAATCAATCACAAATAAGTAAGTGACCTTTTGTGATAGTAAGCAAATACCCAAGTTTATTGGAGCTCGAATTTTTCTCCAAGGGAAGGTTTGTTGGTTTTTAGAGATTTAAAATAAAAAGCTTAGAAAACTAGAGGCTCAGTCACTCAAATAGCTGTTAAGCGCTAGAGCAACAGAGAAAGATAGTAATTGGAGTATAATGATTGATTTTTCTTCTGTGCCCTAGAGTATTTTATTAAGATTACAAAGCAGTTAGACAACAAAGAAAGTGAGACAAAGAAAACAAAGATTGTAAGGCTGAAATGATAAGGTAGCACTCCTTCTGAACACTTAGTGACTACTCTTCACTCTTTTAATCCTACTCCTGGAATCCTTCTTGGCACAATGGATGTCTCTCAAGTCTTTTGCTGGGCCATAGAGAGAGAGATGGTAGTCTTGAGTTGTCTTGCTCTCAAGTACATTGCCTTCATCAAATCTCTCTTCCCAACTTCCCTAATCTTCTTACTGCCTTTTCTATATCTTTTTACTTCTCTAAGTTCCAGTTTCTTTTATTGTAATTGCAATGTAACTTTGTGTCAACTCATCCTTCTTGATCTTGCTATAATTAACCATCAGTGATGATGGCTCAGATCTGATAGTAACTGTGCTTGACATAGCACTGCTGACTGCTAAGGTATGACCTCATTCTGTTAAGAGTTAGTCTTTGAAGTTTCTCTCTGCTCTCGAGAGTATTCTAGAAGAGAGTTCCATTATAAATCCAATATAGGGTGCCTGAACAAGCATCTATGAGGTCTTTGTAGCAGTGGTCACAGCTACTACTCTGCTACTCAAGTGATATGCTCAAGTCTATGATAGGGTGTCTAAGAAACATTGCTAAGAGATCGAACTCATTTCTCAAGTTGGTTATTTTTGTTATTATGGTAAAAATAGTCACTTATTCCACCTAAATGGCTGTCTAGCATAACACTATTGTAAGAAGAAAGCAAAGCAACCTGATAGACAATACTATCTGTAGCTGTGTAGACTATTGTAGAAAGAGAGTGTAGTGGACTGACTTCAGCACAATCTTAATAATGCAGAATTAGTAGAGGGTTCAAGATAGGCTAAAGGCCCAAATGAAAACCTCATCTAGTATGTATGCTGCACCAAACACAGGAAGATGTCACTGATAACTCATATACCTAAGTGTTCCCATACTCTCTTTTTTCACTCAAAAATACAAATAAATTCAGGAAAAATACAAATAAATTGGGATAAATTGGAATAAATTGGAATAAATTGGAACAGACAGTGAGCAAAGTGAACTGACTATAGCCTTACTGTTGTAGAAAGGAAGTAGCATAATCTAACTTATAACAGTGCAAATTACCAGTATAGAAAGAGAGCACAGTGACCTGATACATAATATTGCTCACTGTGATACAGACTATTGTAAGAAGGGAGCAAAGCAACCTAATAGACAACACTATCTGCTGTTGTATAGACTATTGTAGGAAGAGAGCATAGCAGACTGACCTCAACACAAACTTAATAATATAGAATTAGTAGAGAGTTCAAGAAGGGCTGGAGGCCCAGATGAAAACCTTGTAAGTTGTATCAAATGCTAATTTCTACTACAAATTTTCTGGCAGCATAACAGTGCAAGAAGAGATAAAAAATATATATAGATAGGAAGAGAACAAAAGTAGATGAATACAGAATAGGAGACTTAGTCATGTTAAGCACTAAGAACCTGAAATATTCAATAGTTAGGAGAAGGACAGAGAAGCTGACAAAGAGATTTGTTGGTCCTTATAAAATCAAGAAAATTATATTATTAAATGTAATAGAATTGGAGCTACCAAGTACAGTAAAAATACATCTAGTAGTCAATGTTAGTAGAATACAAAAATACATAGGATAGGTAGAAGAACAGAAAAGGGAGCAACTAGCTCCAGTCATAATTAAAGAAAAAGAGGAGTGGGAAGTAGAAAAAATCTTGAATAAGCAAAAAATAAGGAGAAAGACCAAGTACTTGGTACAGTAGAAAGGTTTTTATGGTGGAATCAAACACTTGGAAAGAAAGAGAAAATTTAAAGAATACTAAGGAGGTAATCAAAGAATATGAAAAGGAATACCAATGGAACATAGAAGATGTGAGATAGCAAGAAAACCTTGAGAGAGGGATAGTATTATGACTTGGCAAAACAGCTAAGTGATTATTTATATTTCTTTTCTCTTCTTTTCTTATTTGGACTTACTATATAAGGAAGGAGTATAAGAAAGTGTCACATGACACTGTTATACATCACATGAATAGAGTCACATGATGAGTATGAGAAAATAGTGCACAGACCATATAGTAGATATATAAGTAGTGTACAGAAATTAAACAAGAACTCTATTGAGTTCTCTTTGTCAACTCGGACTTGGAGTGTAATTAAGTCATCTCAGGCTAAGTTGTTATAGCACCCTTTGAGGTTGTTCTAAGACAAAAAAGAATACTGATTCCTCAGAGTAGATTTTACAAAGGAAATACAGAAAGAGAGAACTTGCCATTCCTTTTTTTTTCTAGTCTGTATTTATCCTAACTAGATACTGTGACAATGTTACAATGTGGTAACACTACTTGTAACTAAAGCTAAAGGTAACTAGTTAAGTGACAGTCCAGTGACAGAGGTAACAAGTTAAATCAATGTCTAAGAATAGGTTAGTTTGGTATTGTCCCATTTAGTTTGAGTCTAAAGATGGAAGAGAAAATATCCAAGGTTTCTCCAAAGAGTTCTATCCATACCATAGAGTCCAATATTTATGCTGAGTCCTCAGACATTCAATGTATTACTACATTGTAATGTCTTTATCAAGCAATGCCAACATCTCATCTACTAGCCACTTGTTATCAGACCATGGCTGATAATAGTTGTAGTCCCACTCAATGTTCATAACAGTGCTCTCTTCCTACAATAGTCCATATCACAATGGGTAGTGCTGTGTGTCAGTTTGCCTTCTTATAATAGTTTGCATTGTTAAATTAATTATTATATTGTGTATTACTATAGTTTAATATACAAGTTGTGCTTACCTAAGCATGGTGCTTCTTCATCTCAACTGTTATGTCACAAATCTCTCTGCTTCTCTCAAGATCTCCCTTTCCCATCAGGCTGTCTATTATTATCTGTTGGATAACCCGGTGAGTAGACCATCATTTGTCCCCACTGTAATTGCTACTCTCCATCCTTCTAACAGGTTATGGGCCCTGGTTTGCCCTGATCTCCTTTGGTGCTCTCAAGCTGCCTCAGTTGATGGAAAGGACTTGACTGGCTTGCCAATCTGTTAGAGATTGAGATGATCTCCCTATTGAATCCCCTCATGCCCACAGGATCCTCTGCTTCTTTACAGATGCTCTGGCCCATGGCTGTTTAGGATAAAGTGCTGTGCATTCATTGCTGCATCTGCTCCCTGAACTAAGCTGATTTCTTGATGATAGCTATGAAAAGTCTAATATCCATTATTCCTTGTCTCTTCAGCCCTGCTGTTTACCCATCTTGGGCAATCACTGTGCATTCCTCTACTATCTTCTCCCACTCTCTAACTATCTCAGCTCAGTCCTCTACAACCTGCACCAATGTAATGGCTGCAACTAGGGACTTTGTAGCATTGAGTAGTGTAGTCTATATAGCTCGATGTGACAATAAATTTGTGTTGCCTGCATCGCCTATAGCTGAGAATTTACAAAGATGTGATAGAGCACTATATACTACATGCAAGGGTAAAGAAGCGCCATATGGCCGCTCTTATAATGATGAATGGTTCTTGGACTCTGGTGCCTCTGCCTATTTTACTCCTTTCAAGTCTGACTTTGTTTCTATGACTCAAGGAAATTATGGTCATGTTGAGACAGCCAATTCTAAAGCACCTCTTTTTTTGGTTGCTGTGGGAACTGTCCTTATAGAACATGAAATCATTGACCCCAAAGATAGGACAACCAGAACTACTATCTCTAAACTATAGCCAGTGTACTGTGTTCCTGGTATGACTATATGCCTCCTCTCCACTGGGCAGTTGCTTCAGTCTGGATTGAGTATAGAAGGCACAATGGATGGTTCAACCTTTTGTGACTCATCTGGTGATGTTGTTCTCTCTGCCCTACCTAATCTATGGGGGAGCATCCAGGTTGTGAAAACATGTATCATTAAGAATAATGTTCCTAATCCTATGAGCCTTGTTACAAGACACCCAGATTATGAAACAATTCATTGTCGACTTGGGCACATCTCTGATAAAGCCATGAGACATATCTCAGACAATGTTGAAGGTGCTAAGAAGATCTGCTTCCCTAACAAGAAGCATATATACCACGGTTGCGCTTTAGGAAAGCTACACCAGCGCAGTTTCTCTGAGAACCCTAAGCATTCTAGTAAGACCCTTGGATTGATCCATTTAGATCTTCTTGAGCTCCCCACTTTATCATACTCTAAGTATAAGTGGGTGATTACATTCCTTGATGACTATTTCTTCTATTGTAGAGTTGCTTTCTTGCACAAAAAATCAGATGCTGCAGAAGCAATTAAAGCTGTTTTCCAGTTGTGGTTGAATACTACTTCCTACTCTGTTAAATGCTTGCATACTGATAATGGGGGAGAGTATATGACATCGGAATTGCAATCCTTTTTACGTAAACAGGAAATTGTCTATGAGACAAGTACACCATATGTATACCAGCAAAATGGTCAAGCAGAATGGTTGAATCGAACACTGCTAGAAAAGGTGCAATCTGTAAGAGGACATCTAGGGTGATGCTTAGTAAGTTCTGAGGGTCTGAATCTATTAGTGGCCTGTTGACAGATTGTGTATTGCATTCCCACTATTCCTTACTTCTCCTGTCTGTGTTATGCAGTACGATGCCTTCTATCTATATTTAGAACAATTGTGATTACTGATCCATGTGCATGTGACTGCCCATGTGATCATCTGGTGTAGTATATATACTAGCAATGTGTTGTAGATCTACTTCACTTGAATCTCAAACTAGCTTCCAGGACTATCTACTAAGCTTAAGGGTGATCGCCTCTGAGTGGTTCCCTAACACAATCTATGTGACTTGAAGCATGCTTACCTGATTCCTGGTGGGAGTTTGCTTTTGCAACTGCTACTCATGTCTATAACCATACTCCCATTAAATGTCTCAAATGGAAAACACCTCAGAAGATCTTCACAGGTGAAAAACCTAAAATATCGTACCTCTGTGTCTTTGGTTGTGGAGCATATGTGTACCTCCCCAATGAAGTTCACGCAAACAAACTTACACCGCACTCTGAACTCATGATATTTATTGGGTATGAGGATGATGGCTATAGATTTATTCGTCACACACAAGGGAATGTTATATTCCACTCCACCTAGGCTATCTTTGATGAAGGACACTTTCCTAAATGTCCATTGTCTTACCCCAGAGAGCAAACGCCTCCTGGTAGACTAATCCCAGAGATAAAGTCGTCAGCACCTGGACCTTCTGGTATAAATGAACCTGCTCCAACACCTGCACATCCTAGACCCTTTACTCCTCCAATCTCTCCTAATTTGCCAACTCACTCAGAATCTCCATTTCCCTCTCCTCCACTGACACCATCTAAACAGTCCTCAGTAAAAATTGAAGAGGTTGAAGATATTGAAGATAAAGATATTGAGATGTACTCCCCAAGCCCTTCTCCTCCTGAAGCTGGTCCCTCACAGTATACTTCTCCTCAGGTTTCAACTGTAATACCTCAAAAATGAGATAGTGACTCACAGCCAGGAGAAGATGTTCTTCTTCTGAGATATGGCTTGAGAAGATCAACCCGTGAGACTAGAGTCCCTCACAGAGAAGGCAATATATATGGAGAGGATCGCCATCCTACAGATGTCCTAAGGCGCCCTGAGTAGCGACAACATCCTGGTGAGGCTGATCCAGATATGGCATGCAGAATGCTTGAGAATGCTTGCAGACATATTTAAGTGCAGCCTGAAACTATTCCAATTGGAGAAGTATACTATCCATATAGTCAATAGGACAATACTGCTGAAATAAATAGAATCTGCTATAAAGTTGATTGGGTAGGACAATGACCTATCATAATTGACATAGAGGGAAATAGGATGGATGCTCCACCTCCAGCAGGTGAGTCAGCTACCACAGCTATTACCAACCACATAGTACGCCTTGCAAGAGAAGGGGGAGCAGAGCATATTCACTTTCTCTTGGCACTCAGAGCAACTGAGACTCATATTCTACCAAAAACCTTTAAAGATGTCACTAAACTACTAGCTAACTCTAAGAAAAGGTGGCTTGAATCTTGCCTTGAGGAGCTGGAATTGCTCAAAGACAGAGATGTTTATGAGATTGTGGACCTTCCTAAGAGAAGAAAAGCGGTCAAGAACCGCTGGGTATTTAATATCAAGCCTGATGGTTGTTATCGATCTCATCTTGTTGCCAAAGAATTTTCTCAAGTTGAAGGCATTGACTTTGATGAATTATTCTCTCCAGTTGTCTGCTATGAGACTATATGACTGCTTCTTGCTGTTGCTGTACTTGAGGATTTAGATATCCAAAGCATTTATGTCAAAACAGCCTACTTATATGGTGATCTGGATGAGGAAATCTATATAGAGCAGCCAGAAGGTTTTAAACTACCTAGGAAAGAAAACAAAGTCTGGCAACTTTGTAAAGCATTATACAGCCTTAAGCAAGCTGGCTTATCCTGGTGGTGCACAATGACCAAGTCAATGCTTGCCCTAGGATTTAAGAGATGTAAATCCAATACTGGTGTATATTACTATCATGACAAAAAGACTAAAGCACTAGTTATAGCCATTGTCTATGTTGATAATGTTTGCTTTATGGGTACTAAAGGTTCTCTGCTCCTCAATGAGTTGAAGCAGAAATTTATGGCCAGATGGGAATGTCGTGACCTTAGTGAAACCACAGAGTTCCTAGGCATGCACATAAGCCATAATTGTAAAAATCGAAAGATATTTATTGATCAATGTGAGTATTTGGAGAAGGTACTGGCATACTTTAATGTTGTGACTAATCCTACTCATACTCCACTGCCATCTGAGTTTAGCTTTAAACCAAATAAAAAGCAGTGTGATCCCAAATTTTACCAAAAGTACCAACAACTAGTTGGTTCTCTAATGTACTTGATGATTGGCTCGAGACCAGATATTGGCTTTGCAGTTGTCAAGTTAGCTCAATAGATGGCAAACCCTTCCAACGATCATTATCGAGTTGGGTTACATCTCTGTAGATACTTGCTTGCCACTTGCAGATATCGGCTTGTCTATAATGGATTAAGCAATGAATCACTTGTAGCATACTCTGATTCTGATTGGGGCCAAGACTATGAGCATCACAAGTCAACTACTGGCTATTTTACTATGCTGGCTCAAGGAATCACTTTCTGGTTAAGTCACAAACAGAAATCAGTAGCCCTCTCTTCCACTGAGGCCGAGTATATGGTGCTCTCTGATTGTAGCCACCAGCTCATCTGGACATCAAATCTCCTGTGTGAGATTGGTTTTGATATTCCTGTCCCTCACCTCTATGGTGATAACCTTGGATCACTCTTCTGGAGCATGAACCCAGTGCAAGAAAAAAGGTCCAAACATATTGACATCTGATATCACTATGTCAGAGATGCAATAGAGAATGACAAAATCAAGCCATACCACATTGATGGAGCCAGGAACCCTGCTGATATCTTGACTAAGAATCTTGGTCAGATACTGTTCCACCAATTCCATCCACTCCTTGGTTTGAAGGTTCTATGAACTCTCCTTTTAATTTATATTGTCACTCAATGACTACTACTTTGAGTGAGGGAGAGTGTTAAATTAATTATTATATTGTGTATTACTATAGTTTAATATACAAGTTGTGCTTACCTAAGCACGGCACTTCTTCGTCTCAACTACCATGTCACGAACCTCTCTGCTTCTCTCGAGATCTCCCTTTCCCATCAGGCTGTCTATTATTATCTGTTGGATAACCCGGTGAGTGGGCCATCATTTGT
>Ga0154000_1000463_pt1 | contig 11154 bp, 5 predicted proteins | sample TSNC084MetaG_FD_104674 | JGI IMG/M metagenome (GOLD analysis project Ga0154000, IMG submission 104674) | Attine ant fungus gardens microbial communities from North Carolina, USA - TSNC084 MetaG | ecosystem: Host-associated > Fungi > Mycelium > Unclassified | place: USA: North Carolina, Lumber... | reverse complement strand
TCAAACCTATGTATGAAATACTGCCGACAACAACGACAATAGCGGCGGTAATCACGGCCGCAATAGTCAGTCCCAGGAATAACACTAAATTATAATTTACGCCCAGGTTTTGCGAAAAGTCCCTTCCCATTCCCACGATGTTGAAATGGTTTGCAAAGAGGAACGCCATGACCACCAGCGGAACTACCAGATACACAATTTCATACCGGCCGCGCAGGATCGTCGAAAAACTGCCCACCAGCCAGCTGGACAGGGTTTGGGTCATCTCGTACTTATAGGCAATGAAATTGGTGACACCGCCAATGATATTGCCAAACATAATACCTACGAGCGGTACCATTACTGTATCCTTGAACCGGATACGTTGAATGAACCAGACAAATATCCACGTTCCCAAAATAGCGCAAAGCGCGGAAAATACCGCTCTGCTCCATAAGGTGGAAGCAGGCATAAATACCAGCGCCAGTAAAATCCCCAATTGAGCAGATGAGATGGTCGCTCCCGTAGTAGGTGAAACAAACTTATTCATGCAAAGCTGCTGCATGATCAGGCCCGCCACGCTCATTCCGATACCGGTACACAAAATAGCAAGCAAGCGCGGCAGCCTGGAAATCATTAAAATTTCCAATTGTTCAAAATCACCCCGAAGCAAGCTTACAGGCTTTAAATCAAGCACCCCGATAAATAGGGATGCAACGGATAAAATAACTAAGATGACAGCCAGGACCACCGTAAATTTTTTTCCTGTCATCAGAAACACCTCCTTTAGTTAGTTATTGCTAACTTGTAGGTGAAAAGAAAATGGTTAGCAACCGCTAACCATAATAACACATCTTTATATTGTTGTCAAGATCTCAATTGGTATTTTACGCTTTCCGGAAACCTTCCTTCGGTATATTTTTCAGAAATTCTTTCATTTCTTCAAAATCAGCCGGAAGATGATCCCGAATCAGATCTAGCACCACAATCGTATTCAGGCACCATTGCGCCGCAAAATTCGTGGATATCCAAGGAATTTCCAAAAGCTCTTTTTGATTTCCTTTCTTTTTTATCACTGAAACTTTAAAACCGTCTAAATTTTCTGCATGAATAATCGCTCCCAGAAGATTTTGCCATGTGGTTTTCGCCAGTTCTTCATCCTGCCCGTATTTTGCTCCATAAGCCCCCATTGCCGCTGCCATAAAAGGAAGGGTAAATTCTCTGTCACCGATGATTCCTCCCGACTCCTCCAATTGACGCTCCCTGGACAGATAATAGAATCTCCCGTACTCTGCAAGCATCTGTACCCATTCCTCATCTTCCAGCAAATCAGCAAGCTCCATCCACACTTGCGGTGCACCCATGCAAATCTGTAAATGCGTTCCCCCTGCCGCATTCTCCCCAATATAGCGAAGATGAACCGTTTGCGGATCAAATTCAAAGTCGGGACCTGACACCAGTCTCAAGGGTGCTTTCTTAATGTCTTCTATCCCTGTTACGATTTTTTCTTTATATTTCTGATCGTTAAATCGCTCCCATCTGGTCATCCAGTTCGCACAAAGAGAAGACCAGTCTGGTCCGCTTCTGGCATGGGAAGGATATTGCATCTGCTCTTTATTATAAAACGCTGCCAACGGATCTTTACTCAGAAATGACATTTCATTGTCCTTTAATTCTTCAAATATCTCTCCCATCCGATAGTCACCGGTCATATAGTAATAGAATCGATGATGAGCCGCCATGGCAATCCGCGCCTCTTTACAAGGACAACCCCAATGCCTGACATTATGTCTGGAGCCAAGGCCTTTTAATTTTCCGATATGATAAACATCTATCTCTGAAGCATGACGAGACAGTTTTTCTGCAATCGTAAAGATATCTTCTCTGCCGGTCCTCATAAACATCAGCCATAACCACAAAGTAGGAACCAGCTCTGTATTATCCCAGGCATATCCGCCCATGTCATAACGCCACTGGTGGCGCTCGTTGTCATAAGTATGCATAAAATCCCCATAATTAAACATACCATACCAGTTCCGCTGTTTGATTTCCTGCTTATAAAAATCAACTGCCAAATTAAGCTGTAACTCCAGCCACTGCTCTATCTGCGTTGAAGATGCAGGAAGGGACCAATATCCAAAAGCTCTCATCCGATGATAAAATTCCGGATCACCCGTATACTGTGCCGGATCACTGACAGCTTCTGAAAATGCCGTCAATTCTTCATCTCCTGGTATTACAGCGTCCGAAAACATAATCGAAAATTCGCTGGTACAAGCAATCCCATATGGGGTTGCCCCTTTATTATCATATCCTTCATAATACACCTGATGATATCCCCGGTTAGCATAATGGCGAAAATCCATGGACTCAGCTTTTGGCGGCCATAACCATAGATCAGCTTCCGCTTCCTTTTGATCCATGTTTTTAAATGTATAACCAGAAGGATATCTTTCTCTAAAATCCCGAATCGAAAACAGAATCGAGCCATTTTCCGAACCAAAGGCTGCCCCGCCTCTTGTCTTACATCCGCTTAAACAATCTAAATAACAGCAATTCTCATCAAATATTTTCTTCCTTATCGAAAAATGACTTGAACTGTCCTGACACAACTCATATTCGCTCCAATACGGCATCTCTTTCAAGATCCGGTTAACGTCATCCAATTCTTCCCCTGTAAGCTTCAATTCTTCCCCATTCATTTGCGAATGATAGACTTGTTCAGGAAGCTTGGGACGCCAGGAAAGCAACTCCGCCGCCGCTTCATGAAAACACCCATAATCTCCTTCAAATTTCACATGACGATTATAAATGGGACCTGTAAGCGGTGCGTGGAGCCGAACGCCAAGACCCTTAAGGTAATCCTTCTCCTCTTCCCCGTCATATAGAAATGTATGGACAAAATCAATTTTCCGGCTATCCAACCCTACTTTCATGCGGATGATAAAAGGAAACTTCTTCTCGCCATTTTTTCCCACGTGAATACCCTCATACCGTATCACCAGAAAAAGAGGCCCTTCTTCCTCCATCACGATATGGGTAACCTCTGATACATATTCTCTTTGTATCTTGATTGGGTTTCCGTCTAATATAGAAGGTTCCTCTAAGTTTAAGACAGCAGCGGCATCTGTCAATACCAGCCGGTTATCTACATATAGGTTTTGGAACAGAAAACCAGAGGAAGCGGGAATGTCAAATTTTAGACATCCCGCAGTAATCCTCATGCCAAATTCTGTTGTTTCAATGTTTACCGATTTACTGACTGCATCTTCCTTTAAAGGTAACACTTCTATTTTGTCACTTAAATACGTTGAATCCGCCGTATGGGCGGTCCATTTTACTGAACCGTCCGGCCACCACGCCGTCACCCTGGATTGTACCGGCGCCTGCTTTTGATTATCATTATATAATCCATAATAAGTATTTTGGGTACAGCGTCCTTTTTCCCACATACATCCCCATGTGGTATACCCCATTTTTTTCCTTCCCTTAAGGTTATGCAGTTTCATTCTGTTAACTCCTATTAATCCTTTTGTTCTATTTTGAACTATCCGCCTGATAAAGTTGATTGACTTCTTCAATGAGCCTGTCACCACCACGATCCAGCCACTGCTTCGCCGCCTTTTCAAAACCGGCATCATCAATCTGTCCGCAAATATACTGGGTTCTTGCATCATCAATAATTTGTTCAATATCGGTTCCCACTTCTGAATTCACTTCCGAATTTGCCAGATACCCAAGCGCCGGATTAAATACGGCGACTTCGATATTGCTTGCATAAGCCTTATCCTGTGCCAGCGTGCTTTCTGTCTTTACAAGACTGATCGACTGTGGTTCCAGATTAGGGATATAACAGATCGACTGATTCAAACCAACCTGTGGAGTCTGGGATACTTCAAGTTCCTCTCTTAGTACTGCATTACCATTTTCATCCAGATCATAAGTAATCCCTTCCAAGCCCCAGTCAGCCAGAACCAGCATCTCATCATCACACATTTTATCTAAGAAATGGAGACAGTTTTTCAGATCTTCCTCCGTCTTGGCGCCTGCCTTTGTAATTAAGTAATAACCATTAAATCCACTGGTAGCAAGAGTCTTATTATTAACCGCTCCAACCAGCGTCATCGTTGCCGTGACAGAAGGATCCGTTACCGATTTTACATCATTTAGCGTATAATAGTTCCAAATTCGTTTTGCACTATCCATCACATCAATAAACATACCGGCTTCGCCCTTCTTGCATCCATCTCCAAATGTGCCGGAATCGACGGTAGCCCAGTCCTGACGGATCAGACCATCCTCATAGATTTTCCGCATCCATTTCAATGCCTCCCGAAATTCTTCCGTCTGATGAACCGGAACTAATTTGCCATCCTGCTCCACCCATTCATTGCCACAGCCAAACCAAGTCTGGATAATATCCAGTGGTCCCACATATTTGGTCATTTCCAGACCATAGGTATCATCTACTCCATTTCCATCCGGATCTTCATATGTAAATTTATAAAGCATATTATAGATATCTTCCACCGTCTTTGGTTCTTCTGTAATTCCTACTGCCTCCGCCCAGTCGGTGCGGTAAGAGCAGCCATAACGGCCGATTTGTCTGGCACGATAGATTCCGATCACCTGTTCCTCTATCGTAAGCGCCTTAATGACATTTTCATTTGCCTGAGAAAGATTCGGATAGCTTTCGGAATCCTGCAAATAAGGCGTCAAATCCCAGAAAGCATCCTTCTTTGCCGCATCTACCACATTAGAAGTCAAATCCCCGCTGGCTGTTACAATCATTGGCATATTGTCCTTGTCCATCAATGTCAGACCAAATTTTTCCTTATAAGTATCATTGGCTTCCCATTGCCACTCCACATGAGTTCCTGTGTATTCTTCATATTTCTGAATTACCAAATCAGCATTGTCATTCTTCAAATCAGTACCATAGAATGATGGCGCCATAATCGTAATCGTCGGCTTCTCTGTAGTCTCCACTCCTGCAGTAGTGGTAATATTTGCGGATGAAGATTCATTGCTGCCGCAAGCCGAGCAGGATAATGCCATGACACCCGCCAATGTAACTACCACTATCCTCTCCCATAATTTTCTTTTCATTTTTACTCCTCCTCATTATTTTTATTATCAGTCAGAATACTGACCAATCAGCAAATCTCTAACCCTTCACAGAACCCACCATAACTCCTTGGGTAAAGTATTTCTGGACAAATGGATAAATCAACAAAATCGGTATTGTTGCAACCACCGTGGTCGCCATCTTAACGGCCTTCTCTGGCGGCGTACCAAAAACCCCCCAATCAAACCCGCTGTCCATAGCCACTGATGAAGTTAAAAAAACGATTCTTCTCAGCACAATTTGAATTACCTCTTTACTCTTATCGGAAATATACATCATCGCATTGAAATAAGAATTCCAATGAGTAACCGCATAAAATAGCGATACACTGGCAAGCACTGGTTTAGAAGTTGGAAGAATGATCTTTAGAAAGATCTGAAAGTCATGACATCCGTCTATTCTTGCTGCCTCTTCCAATTCGGCAGGAAGTCCCTGAAAATAATTTTTAATAATAATCATATTAAATGGATTAATTGCCCCGGGAAGCCATAAAGCCCAAAAGGAATTCTTTAAATGCAATACATTGGCAATCAGCATATAAGAAGGAATCATTCCGCCAGAAAAAAGCATCGTTACAATCACCATATTGGTAAAAAATTTTCTTCCTTTAAAATACGGTCTGGATAAAGGGTACGCCAAAGTACAAGAAAACACCATATTAATGATCACGCCTACTACCGTTACATAGATGGAATTTCCTAATCCTCTTATGGCATCTCCCGTTTTAAATATGTACTGGTAGGCATTAAAGGAGATGGTCTTTGGAATCAGGAAAAACGCCCTTTCCGTCAGCTCCCTTTCCGTAGCAAAAGATCCGGCAATTACATAGATAAACGGCAATACCGTTACCAATGCAAATAAGCCGACAACTAGATAAATAATAACCTGCACCAACTGGTCGCCAGGACTTCTTTTAATTTTCATACTTTTCGTAACAGCCATTATGATCCTCCTTATTTAATAAAATCCTGATTCCCCAAATAATTTGGCAATCTTATTCGCTCCCAAAACCATAATCATACTGACTATGGATTTAAACAGTCCCGTAGCTGTTGCAAGAGAATAATTACCATTTATTACACCCTTTGTGTAAATATAAGTATCAAACACGTCCGAAACAGAGCGGTTCATGGAATTCTGCATTAAGAAAATCTGTTCATACCCGGTACTCAAAATTGAGCCAACCTTCAAAATTAACATGATTATAATAGTTCCTTTAATGGCAGGCAGTGTGATATGCCACATTTTCTGCCAACGGTTTGCGCCATCCACTTCTGCCGCTTCATAAAGCTGCACATCTACTCCGGAAAGAGCTGCCAGGAATACAATCGTTCCATATCCTGTCTCTTTCCAGATATTCTGTCCCACAATCATAGGTACGAACAAGTTAGGGTTGGACATGATATCCGGAGCATTTGCCTTGCCAAATATCTGCACAAGCCAATGATACACAATCCCGTCCGTAGTACTAAAAAGCTGCGCGGTAAGAGCCGCCGTAATAACGATGGAGATAAAGTGGGGGATATATACCAGTGTCTGTGACAGCCTTTTATATGCCGTACTTTTAATCTCATTTAAAAACAGCGCTAATATAATCGGTGCGGGAAAGAAAAAAATCAAACTGGTAATAGATATAGATAATGTATTTCTTAATAACATGAAAAAATCCGGTCCGGTAAACAATTTCTTAAATACATCCAGTCCCGCAAAAGGACTCTGGATAAAAGCGCCTATGATAGAATCCCCATTATAAGGACTAAAATTCTGAAACGCCATCACCAGCCCACCCATCGGCAGATAATTGAAAATCACCATATATAATACACCGGGAATTATCATTATATACAACCATTTATGAGCTTGTAAGGCATGTTTCCAACTCTCCGTCTTTGGTTTTGGTTTTACCAGCGTTGCATCTCTTGCCATATTTTCCCCTCCATCATTGTTTCATTGGATTTTTCATCCTTTTAATTTACAGGAATATCCTATGCCTTCAAACCGGCTTTTGTAAATAATCATTATCTAACCTGTTTCATAAATAGAAAAAGACCTCAAAAGCCACTGATTCTGTGGCTTTATGAAGTCCATAGAGTAAAATTATCATTTTATGCTTTACTTTTTTTACTCTTGATGCTCTTTTCTGAATACTGATGGAGTAGTTCCTAATTGATTTTTGAAGAAACGGATAAAATTCTGCACATTGTTATACTGTAATTTTTCTGAAATTTCAGCAACCGAATAGTCTGTCGTGAGCAGCATATATTTTGCCATTTTTATTTTTTCTGCATTGGCCATATCCGTAAAGGTAATGCCCTTTTCCTTTTTAAGTACTTTGGAAATATAATTGGGATGATAATTCAAAGTCTCCGCACATTCATTTAAGGTGATATTTCCTTTATTTTCCTTTATCATCTTCATGATCTGTTTTACAATATCAGAAACCTCTGATTTCCGATGCTCCTCTAACGTCACTACGATTGGATGAACTACCCCCTCCTCAATATAATGTAACAAGTCCTTTGGATTATAGATCTGGGCAACCCGGCTTAAAATATTATATTGTTCATCATCAAATATATCCGACAAGGGAATGGATGACTTTCCCGGAATAGAAAGAATTGCCATCATCAAACGGTTGATATAATAATTACGTTCAATGCCAAATACGCCTTTTAATTCCATCCGCCATAGGATCAGTTCCAAAAGCCGCCTTGTCTCTTCTTCATTACCTCCCTCAATAGCCCCGCACAATTCATTTTCCATAATAAGGTCATAAACATTAACCGCTGAGTTTAAAGTAGCATAATCATCATAAAGAACCAACGTAGAATTACTGCCGTTTTCCAAATTATTCTCTGTATGCAAAGCTTTTAAACATTCATTGTATGCTCTGGACACATGGGGCAGTTCATGAAAGATCCTGCTAATTCCAGAAGCAATCTGGCAGCCGAAGGTTTCCGCTACATAATCCTTAACTTGTTTATAGACCAAGGCCGTTTTGTAATCAATTGTCTCGTCACTCTCCTCCCCGATGATAAAAACAACCACATTTTCATAGATAACAGGAATGATGAAAAGATTGTCTCTGATCGCGTCGGGAAGCTTTGTCAGGATCGTCCTGTTCGTCCACTCTCCCAACCCCGATGGGTTTTCCGGTCCTGGTTCTTGTTCCTTCCGTTTACAGACGATCCCGATGATCCGATAACAATGACATGGCAATATATTGTATTTCTTAGAATCCGAATCTATTTTTTCATAATCCAACGCTCCCTTAATTAAGTTAGTAACAAAGAGTTCTCTAATCTGGATCGTTTGATCTGCCACAAAATTCTGCAGCATCACAAAGGGTTTGGAAAAATATTTGGCCATAATTCGAAGAACAAGCAATAAAATCCCAAAAAACGCAATCAATAACAATGCCACATACAAAAATACGATTGCATCTCTTTTTTCCTGGTCAGTATCATAACCCACTACGTAAATCAGTCCGCTGGTAGTAGGTTCACTTACTCTTATATTATACTGTTTCCCTTTTGGAGAGCGGTACAAGCCACTTTGATAACTTCCTGACTCCAGATAGGTATTTGTCAAGTCCGATTCTGTCTCTATCAATACAGATTCCCCGCTCAATACCGTTACATGATATCCCAACTTCTGATAGGAGCCGGATATACTATTAATTTCTTCCATATCCAGCTTAATCATTAACAGATACGCAATATTACCGGAAGAATACTCATTTTTAACCACCAGCATTTCCCCTGAAGTATCTACTAGTGCCGATTCCTTGGCAGTTTCATAGGGAGAAGGAATTTCACTGCGATTCAGCCAATAAATAGAAGCTGATATTTCTTTCTGCGCTTCTATAAATGCGTCCGTATCTGTTTGGTTTTTGAGCTGGTCATATGGATACATCCCATAGTTGTTAAGCACCCACCCCTCCTTCATATTAATAAAATTATACATGTCAATATACTTTGTCATGAAATAATTTCCCTGAAGCATAATCTGCGCCTGATGAACTTCGCTGTAACTGGAATAAGGAACTTCCGTCTGTCTCACTAACCAGGTGAAAGCGGAACTACTGGTTCCATCAAGATAATACTGCCGAATGGTTGAAAAAATATTTTCGTACTCATTGACCACATTTTCACTATAGGAATCCAACTCAAGCTTATTCCTGGCCGATTCCCCGTTAATATAAATGTGATAGGAGAGAAGTCCCATAACAATGAGAGGAAATGTCACCAGAAGCATAAACTGTTTAAACAAGCGCTCCTCATATCCATTATTTTTTATATGGAAACCAATCCTTTTAATCATCTATCTCCTTTGTCTTACTCTTTTTAGCCGCAGTCCAGTATCTTTCATCATCCTCCGCCATCTTGCGATTAGTAATCAGGCTTAAGACAGCAATCTCCGCAAAGGCCTCTCTTTTTTGGCGGACCCGGACCCATCCGTCATAGGCCTCCGTCCATACCTCTTCTTCGGATTCCAAGAAGCCTGAAAGAATTAGAAACTTAATATTCTTTGACTGATACTCTCTGTCAAAGAATATCTTTTGGGGTTCATAAGAAGATGATAATTCGCCCGCTCCTGCATTCTTCCAGATTCCATCCTCCTCTGCCAAAACCTGATAGCCTTTTACATTACCAAAACGCATCCGGTCTTTTTGATCCGGCATATAAACAAGACCAGAAACCGGTGCTGCTTTTTTCAGACGAATCATTATCTCAATGGGGTAATCCTCTTTTTTGAAAGAAGCAGATGTATTCGGGTTTCCGTCCAGGAGATTAGGAAGTCCGTTTACAGTAACCCCACTGCCAACTTCCGGCTCTGCCAAAAGCGCCTTCATGACATGATTGGAAAACAACTGCTTTTCTATCACATCTTTTGCTACTTCCACGGTCGGATGAAACTCGGAAGATTCTACATAAGTAAATGCTGCCTGTTTTAAGCTGCAGGCAGCAGGCCTTTTAGCGAACTCCCCTTCCAGATCCGCACTCACCACAAGCAGATTCCCGTTTAGAACCCGACATTCAAAAATCAATGCCAGGGGATAGTTTCGATTCCAGTCATCAATTGCCTCCACAACCGGCACCAGTCCTTCAGGCATACCCGCCATATGAAAACCTCTTGCCCGGGCAAGGATATCCTCCCACTGCCAGCCGCCAAAACTATCTGTAGGGAAGTCATGAAACAGGGGATGCTGCACATCCACTGCCAATCCAAGGCTTCGTATCCAGTTAGGTCCCATCTGAGCATTCCAGAATACAGGACGCATGGATAATGGCGGACAGGAATAATACAGCGAAGAAAGGAACGGTGAATATATGACGTTTTTCCCTTCTAAAAGCGCCTTTTTGGCATCTTCCCAATCTTTTGTATAAAAAGTTTTTTGACTCCCGTCCTTTTCCTGTTTCTTTTCTTTATAGATATACAAATCCCAAGAATTATACTTTCCTTCCATTTCTAATTCTAAGGTTAGTTTCCGATTCTTTTCCACAGTCGAAAAATAAATCTCTGCTTCACCAAATTCCACATTCTTGCCGATCGGAACCAAATCCCTGTGAAATTCCCCGGAAAGCATTATTTTATCTCTGTCTTTCAAATTCCAGGTCAGAGTAACGTCTTTCATCGGCTCCTTTCCAAAATGGCATACTTCCATAGGAATTCTGACACTTTCTGTACTCCGGAATACATAAGAAGGAATCCTTGCCAAAAGAACCGTTTCGTCACAAAACTGTTTCCATTCTTGTGGCATCACATATCCTTTATTTTCCCAAAAAGGATCTAAAACCCCTATCAGAGCAGTTCCCTGTCCCAGATAATCATGCAGATCCAGCATCTCAAACCCAAAAATCTTCGGAGTTCTAAAATTAGCCTCCATCTCTTCTTTATACATTAGAACCTGGTTTTTGCCGGAAGAATAGGCATACTCTCTGTTTTTGTGAAGTAGTCCATGCTGTCTGGCACTTTCTTTAAAAACCTGATAATTCCCAGGCTCCAGATATCCCGTGAATTTATCGATAACCGAAAAATCCGGG
>Ga0154000_1000462_pt1 | contig 11167 bp, 9 predicted proteins | sample TSNC084MetaG_FD_104674 | JGI IMG/M metagenome (GOLD analysis project Ga0154000, IMG submission 104674) | Attine ant fungus gardens microbial communities from North Carolina, USA - TSNC084 MetaG | ecosystem: Host-associated > Fungi > Mycelium > Unclassified | place: USA: North Carolina, Lumber... | reverse complement strand
AGTCTAAGTCCACTCTAGATTGAAATTATCTCACATTCCAAAGATATCTCTGAGCCTCTGATCTCTAGAGCTTCAACATTGATAGTCTGTATCTGAGAAACCTAATGCTAGCTCATTAGTCTTGCCTCCCAAGGTATATGCTATTCTAGCATGTGGTAGCTTGGTCACTACTTAAGAGAAGTACCCAATCTTGGGTCTAGATTATGGGGCTTGTAGGAAGTCTCTAGAGTGGATTCCAATAGTGAAATCCAGGGGTATAATATGTATCTCATGCTACATTTCCACAGAAAATTCTCTAGCGGCGTAACACTGCCTCCTCTTCTTCTGCCCTTCTCAACTTCCTCTCTCTTTTCTGTGCTTTTTCCCTAGTGGGACATGCCGGCCTCCTCTCTTGCTGCACCTTTTGTGGCCTTGCCACATGCACTACCTTTTCTACTCTTCTTGATCTCCTCTCTTCCCTTGTCTTCTTCCATAATGGGCACTCTCTGCATTTATGCCCTTTCTCTCCACACTTAAAACATTCAACCTCCACTACTCCTATTCTTCTTATCATCTTCTCCTTCACTCCACACTGCATCACTCTACTCTTTAACACTTCAAACTTATTTTGGGGTATTGTTACCCCTTTTTCTGCCTTCTTCTGCTTCCTGCAATTTCAGGCCAGGTGCCTGAACCCCTTGCAGTTGAAACACAACTTTTCTCTCCTCTCTTCAAGCTCTTCCCTCAGTTTTTTGAGGGCATGTTTTTCTTTGAGCAAGTTTCTCATCAATGAATTGTATTGTTCTTGAGACATTATGGTGACATCTTAAGATAGGTATGGAATTAATGGTTTGATCTTACTACTGTTACATCTGTTGGGGTGCAAGATCTTCATCCAACCAGACACCTACTGCCCTACTTACTACTGGCCTAGTAATATAGTTATACGATCACTCTATGGGGAAGATCCTTACTCTAGATGGCCTTTTAGAAGTAACCGTCACTCCTCTGCATGTACCAACTCACAATGGAGTGCAGCACAAGGTTTATACTAAGAAGAATAGTAGCTAACAACACCACTTGATTGTGAGGTCAGGTCTCAGTAGTAATACCTGTAAGGGGGCACTCAGAGGCGTTCCAGAACATGCTCGACTATAGTAGAGGAGGCATCTTAAGTTAGATCAATGAATAGCCCAGGAGATCAAACTAATGTTGAGGTAAGGTATTCTACCATACATCACTAGCTACTTATACTAGACTAGCCTAGTCTGTGTGCCGGTCACTATGGGAACACAGATCAAGACACTAATAACTACACTACCTAATAAGGCTATGTAGTATGCACCATGGTGACAAGAACAAGAAGGAAGGGAACTATTAATAGTGGACTCCGAGGATCCAAGGGCGAGCTAGATAATGCTTACTCATACCAGGTTATCTAAGCTACTATAGGCTGTCCCCTTACAATACCCAAGCTTGGTACTACACTTCCACTGTCAATTCCTAACTGATTGACAAGTCCCCTTAAGCCAAAGGCCTGGCTATGTATGGAGGTAACTGCCGATCATGATGATTAGCAGCTGAGGGTTGGTCTAAATGAGATAAAAGATTGAGCAAGGTCCAAGGCAGATGGTGCTTGGATATGAATCAAGTTCTAGTATAAGGAAGCTAAACTCCATGTCATGACTTGGCAAAATGGCTAAGTCATTATTTATATTTACTTTTCTTTTTCTTTTCTTTTGGACTTACTACACAGGAAGGAGTGTCACATCACAAGTATCACACAATCACAGTCACATGATGAGTCACATGATAAGGGTGGGAAAGTAGTGCACAGACCATATAGTAGTTGTATAAGTAGTGTATAGAAAATAATGGGAACTCCATTGAGTTCTCCTTGTCAACTCAGACTTGGAGGGTGATTAAGTCATCCAGGCTAAGTTGCTACACTCCAAGCCAGAATTAAGCCAACTACTCTTTATTCAGCATTTGACAAAGAGAACTTGATAAAGTTCTTGTTAGATTCTGTACCCTATTTATACACAAATGATAACCCTAACCCTATACTAAAGTCCCATGCTTCCCTATGAGTCATTTTCCTCTCATGCGTCCATCGATAAGAAAATAAATGAAAAGAAAATGAAAAGAAATATAGATATTGACTTAGCCGTTTTGCCAAGTCATAACATCTGAGGTCTAATCCTCAGACTATGAGTTCTTATATACAGAATTGTGATGGTCTGTGCACTAGGACAGATCATCACATGCTACTACCTATTGTTCTACATATAGTAGTGCCTTTGTACTGTATATAGCAATAACTTAATCTTATAGAGACTGTCCTTTGTTCTAAGAAAAGGACAGATGACTATTTATGGGTAATTAATAAAGTCCATGTACAAACATTGAGGTCTTTATATCTCCACTAATATTAATTGCCTTGAGGTTATTCTAGACTTATTCTGAGTGGTATGAAGAGGACTTCTGCTGAGCCTAGAACCAAAGCATCAATCATGACAGTTTCTGAGATATTGGTGATTTAATAAATGGTACCATGGTGGTTACCTGTTGATCTGCCTGATATCTTGGCCAATATTGATTGCCTCAAGATGTGACTGGCATTGATCGAAAAGGTCTTTTCAAGGGCTTGCTGTAGCCATTGAGACTGTGAGGATCATCAAAGAATTGATGGAGATATGGCCAAATGAAGTTTGTGACACTATCAGGTTGTCATGACTGATGCAGCACTCCCTACCAGTAGCAGCAAAGCTCATTGCTTTTGAAGATAACCCAACAGCAGGTGTATGCCCTATCCAGGCTGTAGCTTCGACTGCTGCTTTTATGGGGATTTATTTGAAACAAACAGCAAGATCAAGCAACTTAAGATAGTTGCTAAACAAGTGAGTGCTTCTGTCTTGTTTTTCTTATGGTAATTGATGTATTCTTTAGAGAGGTATCATGGTCATATTGAAAGATTTATTCTAGCCTTCTCTTGAACATGGTCAGAAGCTTGAGCAGAACAAAAAAACAAGAGTTTTCAAAGGCATTCACCCTTGTGAATGCTTATGTCCTCCTGCCTTGCATTGTTAGTCCAGGGGTTCATTTGAGTGCATCCAACCAGTCAGACAAAAGCGCCAAACTTATTTGATTGCCTCTCAAGGGGTACCCTTCACCAGATACTCCATGACTACCCTTTGTGGCCCAAAAGCACTTGATATTGTTCTTGATTTGGACCTTAAATGGAAGTGAAAAGGGAACAAGGAAACAAGCAGTTCTTGTGAATTTCATTTTTATCATCAATCATACATTGGTTTTGAAGTACTCTTCTTTCATTCCCAGGTGCTGTCAAGCTCATGCTTTTGCCTTTCATCTACAGTACTGTTGTAATTGTCATGCCTTGCTTTGTCTCCATTGAATTCTTTTCTAACAGTGAAAAGTACCAGAGGACTGTTGGATTGGTCATACCATGTAAACCCAATCTATAAAGCTATCAAACTGTGTGGGTAAAACTCAATGAAAGCATGGGTCAATGAATTATGAAAGTATCAATAATGAAATTATTAAACTTCGATATCTACATATGACAAGCTATGTGCTTTTGCTGTTGGAAACCAATTTGCTAGCCGATCAATGAGTAGTAATGCCAAATCTAATTTTCCATCAGCAGACAGCTCCCCTAGTTCCTTAGCATTATATTCTACCTGGGTAAAGTATTGACCAGCACCAGATTCGTACAGGACATGAGCAAAAGCAGCATGAATCTTAATAAATTCAGGATCGGGCAGCTTCACTCCTGATTCGTGTTCTGTTCAGAACTCTGCATCATAACTGAACTCTCTAGTACTGAATTGATAGTTTAGGAGACTCCCCCTTATACTTGTTTGTATTATCAGAATACTGCCAATAATTAATCAATCACTCAGGTAGAATAAATTGAAAAGACAACTTACTGCATCCTTGTCAAGATACCACAGGAAACGTCCAAAACCTTTATGTTCTCCACTGGTCATCAAAATAGCATTTTCTGGTGCATTGATCTTTGATCCAGCAGCTTTTGCCACATCAATTCCGGTCCATGACTGTAGCATATCCCATGCTATAGCAGCATTATGCTGTGGGACAGGTCAAATATTTGAAAGGGACAAAATGTCAAGACCTACAAGTTCAGAAGCCGCTTGAAATTTATTCAATGAGACTGGAAGAATATGGGCAGCTTGGAGGGGTAGATTCAAGCCCGAGGGGATAGGTTTTCCTTGGTGATTTAGCATCATAAGAAGGTCGCTATCAAATGCACCAGTGATGGCACAACGATTATCCTCCCGCTTTTGAACCTAGAAGACGGTCAGAAATGAGAAGGAACATACTATCATGTTCCTCACAGAAATTCGGAGTTTTGTCTGCTCTGCGCGAGTATCTCAATTTCTTGTGCCGCATGGTCAAGAGTGGGGGTGAGACTACTTGCGACTTCGGTTGTGGTTTTCTTTGAAATGGCTAGCACTATTGAATATCAGATCAGGTACCTGAAGCAGGTGGATAGTCGATTGCTCACTCTTCATAAACATATTCTCCAACCACGCATCTGCCACTTTCTTCACATTTTCCAGACCCCCACCAGTGTAAGCAATGTGTAGAACAGTTGCAACATATCTCTTCCCAGATTCACTGGGAGCATGTTCCAGCATGGCAGTAAGGAGTTTGTATGTAGAAATTCCTCGATGATCGGGTTCCAAGTCTCTGAGGTGCTTATCAAGGAGATCTTTTTGGACATCGGAAACCAGTTGGGCTGTTGTGTATCCACCTTTGTAGAAATCTTCAAAGTCGTCTGACTTGCATGAGAGGATGCTGCAAAATGACTCGTAAGAATATTGACGCTGGTGGCCCATGATGGATGCAGTAACCATGTAGTCAAATGTCCAAATTTGAACTTTAATTTAATTCTCACGCTCGGTCACTGGAAGATAACCATACTGTAATAATCATAGCTTTTTCATCTCCCAAGTGAATTTAGGTGCATAAACCTTTCTCATAACCCAGAGCCTAGGCCTTCTCCCAACTACAGAGTTGACTATATATGGTTTCTTCAACAACAATAGTCCTTGTAGGTATATCACTTGACCTGATCCGGTCTGGAAGGAATTTGTTTGCTCAATCTTGTGTGGCATTGCATGCCTATCAGTATTTGCTGCTCTCCTGTCTGAGTTTCTGTCTCAGTATAATCAATGAATATGAATACGGTATCATAAAACTATGACGACATTTTATGGCAAATTTACTGATTCATTAGATCAACTGTCTTCATTGAATTCTGATGCTGTGTCTAGGTCTGAAACAAAATAAAAGATCACGTGCACGTCAGCACGGTTCGAATTTCATCGTATTGAGAAAAACATTTTTCTTGACTATCAGCAGATTAACTACATATGGAGCCTTCAGCACCCCCTCGCAGGAGGACATTTGATCTTCCCAAGCCAGAAGCTGGACTTGCAGAGTGGATGACTAAAATCAAGGCACTTCAAAGCGGAGCAAAGGAGACTAGAGGAGGAGATTGCACCTGCCCGCCGAGCAAGGCTTCAAAGGACTCGAGGTGCTAGCTACGGTGGTGACAGTGTAGATTTCTGTGAGTCATGCACTCCGACCATGAAGGTACATGAAAATTTTATCACGTTTCCTGCGCGCATCAGCGATATCTCCGACTAGTATCAAGACCCCCTTCACACAAGTCGCCCTCGACCGAAATCTTCAGCTCTCCAGTGGACAGGTCGATTGGTGAAGATGCTCCGAGGAAACTGACCGGCACTTCATCTTCCTCAAATATCGATACATCATCTATTACTCACAGAATTTTGCCTAAATCAAGTCATCTTCCTGCGACTCAACCTCCCCCATCCCAGCAACCAGAGCCGATTTCCCTAGCTACATTCATCGGGCAACTGGACCTCGACTCAACCGCCATGCGCCGCAACAAAATGTTCATGATCCTACACAGTTTGAGCAACGGATCCTCACCCTGTTTTTGGGAAAGGAATAGTCACCAAGGTTGGCAATTCTGTTCGTGATTCAGTCAGCGCGTCTGGGGTTATGGAGCGGTATCAACCCCGTTTGACAAAGCGAACATCAGTACCTTCGTTTACAAATCAGAAGGGAGAAAGTTTACCTCAACCCATCTCTCCTCGAAAGTCAGGTCAGCGCGACAGAACTATAAGTACATCTTCAGCTGCCAAATATTTGCAGCAGAGTCGGCCACGTCCACCATCCCCTCAAAAGTCAGGAGTCCATGAATGAACTTTAAGTACGCCTGTTCCATCAACACTAAAGCCAAGTGAGAATGCACCAATCTTTTCTAAACTAGAGATTGGAACATCAAAGGTCGGGAAATGACCAGCATCTTCGACCAAAGACCGACTATCGACACCCTCACAACCAATGATTTCGTCTAGAGGCATGTCCGAGAGACCAACCACACCTCGCGAGCCTCCATCCAGTGTTATCACGCTGGTTTCACCAAACAAATCTTCAATCACTATGCCCTCTCTTGCCCGTGCCATTCTACCTGAACCTCGTTCATCGCTTCAAATCCCTTTCATTCCCGATAACACGATCCCTTCGCCTGCCTTCCAGAAATCCTCACCGCCCAAGGACTTCACCCCTTCGATCAGTCGGCTTCAAGGTCGCGGTTTCGTGCAAAACATGGTCAGAGCCAGTATTCAGCTGGAGAATGCATCAAAATCTTTCCCGAGTCCCTCGGCGTCGAGGCCTAGCAGTGCACGCAAGAGTTCCGTCGGCAAACAAATATTAACCCATCTTCTCCAACACCAACGACCATATCTTGCCCTACTACCCCACCTCGTAAGGCTCAATCAGAGGCATCGGTAAGATTCAAAACTCGGCAGTCGCACATCCCCACCCTGGTGTCTACGATGCCCCCGCTCTTGCCAAGCAAAACCTTGAAACCAAAGGCATCTCGTCCACATCTGTACCCTGATCTTTTGTCGCCTCAGGAACCTCTGAGCCCTCGTCGCGCCAAACTAGCTGAGCAGATGCTTCCTCCTGAAGGTGGCCCTAGTCTTGGTTTGGCGACAACTTATAAACCAAAGACTCCAGGATCTTTGGCTGCAAATCCACCTTCTGCCGTTGACGGGCTTGGTGTCAGGCACGATCATGATTCCAGTTCAGATGGGAATGGTAGACCAAGGTCGCTTGTTCCCTCAGAACTTCCCGGTCCTTCGGGAAAGCCGTTAAACCATGTGCGTTCATTCTGGTGATATCTACGTCGGTGCTTACTTACAATGTATTACCCAATTATTGGCATTTGTAATTATAATTGTTATGTTGGGACTCCAGCCAACCAAAGATCGAGCCCGAAAACCTAAGAAGAAATGGTGTTTCGTCATCAAAAGCTAAGTTGACTCAATCTGCGAGAGGCTTTGGGCCAACAAGCGAAACTATCTTCTCGTTCCCACAAGTGTCACAACTCTCCCCTACACAACCCTCCAAATATGAGGATGATCCTTCACCTCGATCATCGTCTTCTACCCCTTATAATGATGACATTTTGTCAATCCCGACGCGATCCACAGAGAAAGAACCTGCCTCCAAAGTTATTCAACCCATCCAAGAATGGGGTGTTAGCATGCCCATCGACATCGATACTTCATTTCAGTCTAGAGTCCAAGGTTTCCATCCCGAGACCAGATTCAAACCTGGCCCGAATCTGATGCGGGCTGCATCACCTGGGATAGCGGATCCAGATAGCCTGCATACTCCATGGTCGGTTTTCCCATTATTTAAATCGACTCTCCAACCGGCCAACGATTCTGCACAGCGTAGTTCCAGCAACCTTAGTCCTTCTGATCCACCCGGAGACACAGGTTCACTCGTAAGTACTAAGAGTCAACCAAGATCATCAAGTGTTTTGATGAATGATCGAATCTCAAAATCTCCTTCACCTGCGCACATATCAATTTCTGGCGCAAGAAATAGAGCTCGTGCAATGGACTTCACCCCAGCATCTAATGGCGATAATGCAGATGTTGCTAGTAGAAATATTCAATTCAAAAGGGAGGCAATGTCTCTTGATGCCAAATTAATGCCTGGGACATCCCTCGAAGCTACTTACGATAGAACATCTGTCGGAACGATTACGCGGACACTTGACACTCATCAATCTAGATTTCCAAAGCCTGGAATTTGCGCTGATAAGATGGGACAAGGAAAAATACATTCAGGTCTGTCTCAGGCCTCAGGTTGCTGTGATACAGCTCTCATCCATGTTCTAGAATTTGATGATGGTCCATTACCTTCGATTGATATTTCTCAGCTTCTACAACCGCAACAAACATCCCCGGTATCATCTTCAGGCTCTAAAACCATTTGTGTAGATGTATTCTCTGTCGATGGAAGCTCTTGCAATGCTGTTACTCATGACACGGACGTATTCTACGATTCAGAGCTTCTGGCTGTTGCTCATCGTTACATATCAACATCGAGTGGATTGAATTGACACGACTCTGGGTTTGGTATGGAAAGAAGTGCATTTCTGGAGAAAGAGAAGAATGCAAGGTACAGGAATTTGCCAAGCGATATGATACAGAGCTGGTAAGCTGTCGCTAAAGATAATGGATCCTTATCCCTTAGTTTCTTCAGGAAATTACTCATCAGAACTCGGGACCACCCACACTTGTACGCTTACTAGGAGGCAGCCTGATTATCAGACAGGTTTGTCAGCCAGAGTAGATATAGCGTCAGTCAAAGCCTGATCTGGGTCACTAGGGTACTCGTTTGTGTTGGTCTGCAGATAACACTGCGATGTACTCGATACGAAGTCTCGGAGGGGTTGGATTCATCAACGAACACAATCTAGTGAGTTTTTTTCAGCCGTTTTACTCGTTCTCATGATCTCATGTGTCGTATCGTCCTACACTTCGAACATCAGTCTTCATCGCACCTATGACTACCGGACAGGCTCAACCTGCTTCTCAGAAACAACAAAAACAAGTCAATAAACCACCTTTCGCTGACTGGCAATCAAGATCCTGACGCCTCCTCAAGGTGAAAATGTTTTCTATTTCTGATTCATATCAGAATATTGACTCGTGCTTGGGTATCTAGGCCGATTCTCATTAGAAAATAATGAATGGTGTATGACGTACTGCTCGCAATCTGTTACTGGACACATACACGGCAAGGAGCCATACTGCCGTTCGCTATGTGTGCGCAAGGTCTTCCCGCATGAGGTCTGTAATGTCATTGCGTTCAAGCAACACAAACAAGTGGATCAAAGTGGGAAAGCAGCATACCCTCTGCCCACCGAAGGTCAACTAGCCAATTTACCTCATATACTCGGCGGAGAACCTCCAGAGGATGATTCGAATCATAAACCTCAACTACGTCATAATTCAAAGAACTGGGACAAAGGACTCTATCTTTGGACTGGGAAAGGACCAATGGCTGCTCATCAGAAGATAAATTCGATGTCCTTGGACTTTGAACACCAGCGGCAATTCGTAGAAATGAGGCAGCGGCGGAGGGAGATGTGGCAGGATTATCAAGATAGTCTTCGACAAAAAAATGATGCTGGCAAAGAGGATGTCAGAACGTGGGTGCCTAATGTTCCACCTCGACCGCTGCCAGATACAAGGTGCGCTTCGCCTGTGTTTCTAGATGTAGGGCAGGTAATGAACCTTTGGTGCTGCAGTTTCCAGTCGTTGCTTGTGCCCTACCTCCCAGTTCCTTGTCCTTTTGGGAGAGGATCAATAAGTTACTGACCCCTTCTGCTCATGTCCTCGGTATATTGAGAGACAGCGTCAAGTCAGGGGAACAGAGGCAGTTCGCTCAACGTGTCTGGGAGATGGCCCGATCGAATGAGCCGTTTATACTTGCAAGTCGTGCGCTCAATCAAACCTACGAACTTTGGAAGGAGAATGACGAGACAGCTGATGAAGACGATAAGAAGAATCTCTTTTGATGCTTCCAAACCCTTGAAGATACGTCGGATACCTGCTGTATGCACTGAACCCTCACACTGTCATCTGATACTTATTTTGGAGATTTTCCTCTGCTACCAATGCATCATGATTTTAGTGCACTCAATTCTAGTCTGCTGTATAGATAGTTATACAAATAACATAGTTCAACACTCTAAATTTTTTCCTGGTTGCAAGGTACTGAAAACTTGAGGTAGGAAAAAGGTCATCGTAGCTACCACTGGAGATGTTACTGTGAAGAAACTCTCTGACTCTTTTTATGAAAGGCCATGGAAGCATGATTTATGTTTCACCACCACATAAAGCAAAGCAACGATGCAACAGCAGACCTAAGATGATTTTGGACATGCTTGTTATGATTTGGCCACACAGCTAAGTCATTTCTTTTCTATTTTCATTTTTCTTTTCTGTGTTCAAAATAGTGCTGGAGTATGCTCATGCTCATACTCCAAAACAACATAGTGTTAGGGTGATTAAGTTGTCTAGGCTAAGTTGCTACAGTACTATGGTTATTACCTGTTGATCTGCCTGATATCTTGGCCAATACTGATTGCCTTGAGACATGACTGGTATCAATCAAAAGGTCCTTTTGAGGGCTTTCCATAGCCATTAAGACTGTAAGAATAGTCAAAGAATTGATGGAGATATGGCTGAATGAAGTTTGTGACAGAGGTAAAAGCAACAGTTTAATTCTAGGCTAAAGGTACATCTTATATACTAGTCTAATAATGTATACGAGGTTTTCATCTGGGCCTCCAGCCCTTCTTGAACTCTCTACTAATTCTGTGTTACTAAGTTTGTGTTGAAGTCAGTCCGCTACACTCCCTTCCTACAACGGTCTGTGCAGCTGCAGATAGTGTTGTCCATCAGGTTGCTTTGCTCCCTTCCAACAACGGTCTGCGTCACAGTGAGCAATATTGTGCATCAGGTCACTATGCTCCCTTCCTTCACTGTTAATTTGCACTGTTGTAAGTCAGGTCGCTGTGCTCTCTTCCTACAACAGTAAGGCCACAGTCAGTTCACAAATTGTATGTCAGGTTGCTCTGCTCCCTTCCTACAACAGTGAGGCCACAGCCAGCTCCCTTTGCTCACTGCCTATTCCAATTTTATTCCAATTTATCCTAATTTATTTGAATTTATTCTGAATTTATCTGAATTTTATAGAGTTTTTGAGTGAAAAGAGGGGTCATGTGACAAAGTTGCTT
>Ga0154000_1000461_pt1 | contig 11171 bp, 10 predicted proteins | sample TSNC084MetaG_FD_104674 | JGI IMG/M metagenome (GOLD analysis project Ga0154000, IMG submission 104674) | Attine ant fungus gardens microbial communities from North Carolina, USA - TSNC084 MetaG | ecosystem: Host-associated > Fungi > Mycelium > Unclassified | place: USA: North Carolina, Lumber... | reverse complement strand
GATTCTCCTGATATGGGAGAGTTAGTCAAATCATTGGCAACTTGTATCCATAAAGATGTCAATGTCAACTGTGTAATGGTCGCTGCCAGCTGCTTGGAGGAATTGGTTAGGGGGCTGTCGAGTGCGTTTGCAAAGCACCGGGAATCGCTTGTTCCGCCTATGCTTGAACGACTGAAGGAAAGGAAGGCCAATATTACGGATGCCATTGGAGATGCACTTGATGCTATTTTTGAAACGGTACTTGTATCGTTTTTGTCTGTCATATTACCGGTATTTACTTATCTCAGACGACGATCACTGAATTACTCCCGGATATCATATCTGCCCTGTCAAACAAGAATCCTCAAGTGAAGGAAGGCACTCTCAAATTCTTGGGACGTTGCCTAGCTACAAGCAAAACGCCCGTACTCCTTGTTCAGATCAAACCACTAGCAGAAAATCTTGCGACATTACTAGAGGATGGCTTCGAAGGCGCTCGAAATGAGGCAGCTACTTGCCTTGGGACACTGATGAGGATGGTGGGAGAACGGCCCCTTAATGCAATTATGGAGAATGTAGCGGACGTGCGCAAGACAAAAGTAAAGGAGGCCTTTGAAAAGGCTACAGTCAAATGCAAGGCAGGTGTAGTATCTGCACCTCGTGTCCATGCCCCCGCCCATACGGGGAACAATATCGCGTCGGCCAAAGTCAAGCCTAGCATGCCAAAATCTGAAGAAAATATGACATCTCCACCAAGTCAAACCTTGCTTCCTGACGATGATCCGCCGAAGAAACTTCTTGGCAAATCTCCTGCTTGCCCCATGGTGAGTGAGAGAACTGAATCCACCAAAAAGTGACCTTATCTCTACAGGTCAAGAAGGTACCAGAATCAGCTGCGGGTAGTGCATCTTTAGTGTCTTCGTCACACGTGGTCAAGAAACCTCCACCATCTGCTGTCAACGGAAAAGCTAAGCCACCACCACCACCACTGGTGAGTGGTCTTGATTCTTTCAAGTACAAACATACTGCAGAGGATGCGGAGAGTCTTGCCCTCGAGTTGATACCTGCCAAAATTACTGCGGATTTTATTGATTCAAATTGGAAAACTCGACTGGCTGCACTGGAAGAGATGGCCTCGTGGGTTGAACAAGAGGTGGAGCATTTGGACGCTGAGATTATCGTGCGCTTTGTCGCAAAAAAGGGATGGACGGAAAAAAATTTTCAGGTTCGTCCTAATCCTGTATTGTCATTTATCGCACTGATTCATATTTTTAGGTGTCATCGAAGATATACGGGATTTTCACTACCATGGCTCAGCAGAGTTCGATGTTTGGACGATCATGTTGTGCTCTCTGTATACCCCATTTGACGGAGAAACTTGGTGATTTGAAGCTCAAGAAACCTGCTGGAGACACACTCATTGCCTTTGCCGAAAGAACATCACTTCAATTCGTCCTTAGCCAGGGTATGTTGGGACACTGAAATTCAATATGGTTAATCTCATTTCAGAAATCAGCTTACGAGCCTTTGAGCAAAACTAAAGCACCAAAAGTACTCGCAGATGCGATCACGTGGATAAATACAGCTCTACAGGAATTCGGAATTGCTGGTTTAACACTCAGGAACCTAATTGATTTTTTGAAGACTGTGCTTGGCAATTCAAATGCTCAGGTTCGCACTAGTGCCACGAAAGCACTTGTGACCGTTAAATTGTTCGCTGGATCAAGTAAGTAGAATTCAGTGTCCCCTCTATTTTGTAAGTTGATGACCCAATTTTCAGCGATCAAGGACCTTGTTGAAGATTTAAATCCTCAGCTGCTCAATACTATCATTACTGAGTTTGAGAAAGTCGAAGGACTACCTGCTCCTGAGCCTACTCGTAGTTCTGTGGATCTAACGAGCATTGCGGTTACGCCAGATGGTTCAGGGAAGGTAGCAGTTGGTACAGATCCCCTGGATGATCTATTCCCCCGCGTAGATCTCAATGGACTACTTAAAGGGACCACTATCCTGACAGATGCGAAAAGCGATGCATGGAAAACCAAAAAGGAGGCACTTGAAGGATTACGAACAATTCTTGACCAGGGGAGTAACAAAAGATTGAAACCGAGTATGGGTGTGTTATCATTTTGAAACTTGTTGAGCAGTCATCTCAAGATTTTGACGTAATTAGGAGAAATTGGGCAAGTATTGAAAGCTAGGGTGGTGGATACCAACAAGGCCGTTCAGTCGCTCGCACTCGACATCGTATCACGCATTGCGATGGGAATGGGTAAGCCATTTGAGAAGCATGTCAGACTGTTCGTTGCCCCTATTGCAACCGTTCTGGCTGACCAGAAGGTCCCCATCCGTGCTGCGGCTTTACAGACATTGACGGCTATTGCTACAGCCTCTGGTCTGGAGTCTATGGCAGCTGGTATCACCACGGGTTTAGAGACACAAAATCCTCTGCAGCGAGGTACACTGATGAATTGGATTGTTGATTGGTTTAAGGAGAATGAGCCGTCGAATTCTCTTGATATCGCAAGTTGGGTGCCACTCACATTATCCAATCTTGATGATCGTAGCGGCGATGTTCGGAAGGCTGCACAAGCTCTTCTTCCTGCTCTTGTCAAATGCACGGGATTTGACCATGTTTTACAACAAACCAACCTCCTGAAGCCTGCTTCCCGTGCATCTGCTATCCTTCTCATCCAAACTCTTCGACCTGTTGACTCAGGGCCGGCTGTATCACTCGTGCCCCCAGTCTGCAAGCCAAATACGAAGCCCTCCGTCTCAGCCGCCAAGAAGCCTGCTACACCGCCTCCAGAGACCACCTCCGTGTCTGCCTCATCGGTAGTGGGGCCCAAGCTCGTAAGTAAAATCGGAGGAGTTCGGCGAAAGCTTCCAACCATTGGTACTTCACGACCGGAGTCACGGAATGATGTTATCCCGGAGTCTAAGCCTACAGTTGGTTTGAGGCGTCCGGGTGTCGTTTCTGAGGCTTTACAGGCCCCTTGTTTGTCTTCAAGCCTACCTTTCGTTAGCATGAGCTCGAATGCAAAACAGTTGCGTTGTGCCAAGGATGCCACTCGCTGGGTCAACGAGGGTGGGCCACTCAGGAAGGACCTTTTAGACCTTCTCCAAGTACAGATGGAGCCACACGCTTCCAAAGACTTGATAACTCGTCTCTTTAGTCATGATCACAACGCCATCAATGACTTCATTGCCGGTCAATCAATGATAATTGACTTCTACTCGAATGCTTGTGGAGTCGAGGAGACAGAAGCTGTCGGACTGGCAAATTTTGATTTGCCTTTGAAATACGTTTCTGTCAGAGTCCATGAATCACAATCAAATTTAGTTTCCAAGTGCCTAGATGTAGTTGACGCCATCCTAGACTTCCTACGCAACGTCAACTATCAGATGTCAGATGGTGAAGCTTTGTGCTTTATACCAACCTTGGTTCACAAGGTGAGCATTAGACCGATATTCAGTGATCTTCGCCTGTTCTGACTACCATGCTAGCTCGGAGATGCACGCGAGCCCGTCCGAATTCGTATCCAGCGTATCTTCCAGACCCTTCCCAGGGTTTATCCGTACAGCCGTGTCTTCCAAATCTTGTTGGATCATGGAATCAAGGCCAAAGTAGCCAAAACTCGACAAGGAACGCTAGATGAACTTGCAAATATATTGAAAAAGTCGGGCATGAGTGCATGCAACCCCTCCAAAGCTTTCCCTAGCATCGCTTCTGCTTTGTCAGACAAAGATCCCCAAGTGCGCAAATCAACCTTGAATATTCTGAGGTACGTCCACTTTCTCGCTTTCATCCTTAAAATCTGATTACGTGTTTCAGTGAAGCTTACACGTTGGTGGGAGAGAAGGTGTGGTCCTTGGTAGGATTGCTTGTCCCAAAAGACAAAGCCCAACTTGAAGAACGGTTACGCCGTATACCGGGACCCAGTTCTCACGACAAATCCGAGACATCTATCACAAATCAGGCTGTCAGCCGCTTGACTGGAGGACTTCCTCGACCAGCTAGTCCCTCACTAACAAACATGTCGCGTCTTGCCCGTCCTGCATCTCCTGCAGTTAGGTCGACATCGCCTGCACCCTCCGTGACTTCACGAGCAAATTCTCCCATTCAAGGTTCTCGTCTAAATCATTCCTCGCCTGTCCCTACATCTCCTTCTAGTGGAGGTCGAGGAAAAGGTTTGCCTCAACCCAAACTTGTCCGATTGAAGAGCAATTTACACCCAGTTTTGGCGCCTACTTTAAGAGAACCGACATACAAAATTGTCCCTGAGTCATCGTCCGCGCTCATGTACCAAGAACTTCATGAGCCAATACGACACGAGCAACCAGAGCCTCGGACGTCATTGGAAGGCTCTGAGGATATTACGCTTACGATTTCGACCATCTTGAGCAGCGACCCATCAAGAAGCGTCGATGCCTTGAAGAAGATCCAGAAAGTCCTCGCTCCAGGTTCAGAAGCCGGTCCATCCAATCCTCAGTACCGTGAGCTAGCCGATCACACTGAAGGTCTCATTGAGTCAATCACACTACAAATGGCTCATGTCTTCGAACGGTCCGAGGAATTAGTGATGGACGAAAATTTTCGGCTTGCAAAACATTTAATACAAACGCTCAACAATTTTTGTGATCATGGCATTCTGGCAGAGTCGCTCACTGTTGAAATTCTTACTTCTCTCCTCGAGGAGCTCACTCTACGGTTGTTGGAGACAGATGATAGCTCCACGAAGAAGGTCAAGGATCTTTCACGATTCATCAACATGATCATTCTTCGATTGTTTGCTACAGGCCGTCGGATGTCAATTTTCCGGTTTGGATTTATCTTCTTGATGCAAACCGTCATTTACAGTCTATCACAGTGCATTGTTTGCCTTGCTACTACAAATTGTCAAACCCTTTCCAGCTAATACGACTCTCCCTGAGTCCAAAGAAGCTAAAGTCGCAGAACTCGTCTTGAAATGTGTCTGGAAATTGGCTCGGAATATTCCTCAAGACCTTGTCGAGGGTCATCTTGATCCTGTTGAACTGTTTCCTTCTATTGAGCATTTCTTGCAATCTGTGCCACCTAATGAGTGGCGGGCTCGAGCAACGAATAAAGTGCCATGTGGCGATATGCCGCTTAGAACAATCAAAGTAATCATTCAGCATGTTGTTGGTGAGTTTTACCACCCGGCTTCTGAACCTTGCTTTTAATCTTGTTCAGGACATCATGGAGATAGCGTCTATGACTTGTTATCAGCATCCTTTGATGACCCGTCTGCGACGATAGTCTACCCTTACGTCTATCGTATCCTAAACTCAAATTCTTCTCGCAATTCGGAGCTGGCCAACCGCCGAAGTGGTATCAGCTCTGAAGCACAAACGAGGTCTTTGTCTCCTGTGTCTTCACGGCCCATTTCTCCCCAAGATTCTGTCTCCAGCCGCCAGCGAACTAGTCACCAAACGAGTCCAAGCTCGTCTTCTATGTTTTCTCCGGCAGCCGAAGAGCCTGATCCTGATGCACAGCTTCTCACGATTATTGGCCACATATCCAGTGAAACCACAGGAGCATTGCACAAAGAAGGCATCACCGAGTTGCATCATTTCCTGAAGGCCTATCCTCACAAAAAAACCCGAGTTGAAAAGATGCTGGAGTCAACCGGACCTGCGTTCCGGAAGTACATCACCCGAGCCCTTGCGAGCCGCGCGATAGAGGACCAAGAGAGAGAAGTCGCGGTTGCAGATACTCTGTCAAGTAAGTGGATCCAATCATCTTATAAGCTGAGCTTACTTCCTGCAAGAGTTAGAGTCTAATCGCCGTGAACCCCAATCCCAAGTCTTAACTGAACTTTCGAATCGCCGAGCGAGTATCACGTCTGGCAATTCCGGTCAACAGGAGAAGCTATCGAGGCTACATGACATATTTCAATACCGCTCTAGTATATTGAGTAATGGGTCTTCCCAAGGGCAGACATTATCCACTATTCAACGAATGGGCTCAGAGCCGTGATATCCTAGAAGATCAGCTTTCTTCGTTCGTATGACTACGCGCTACACAGTCACTACTTGTTGTCGCTTGCTTATCCCATGTTCGTAGTTCTATGTGCCTCAGTCATTGACCACTATCAACATGGCGCCTTCCACGATCCTAATGCAGAACCTATCTCAAGCCATTCAAATTCCACGTTGAAACAATCTACCCTTAAAGGTTGACACTGGTACAATCAATAGGACAATCATGAGAAAGTGTAGAGGAAATTGTTTTAATGAACTTTTTCAAGCTTATTCCAAAATTAAATTAAATAAACACCTTGATCGGTCTGTCGCCAACTCATTAAATTGCCCACCTCAATATGGTGGGTACAAAGACACCCATGTTGCTTTAAAACAATCACGTTTCCAGAATTTCTTCAAGTGAGTGAGATTATCTAAAAGCTTTTGTCAACTCCAGGAGCTGAGAATAACTAATGCCGAGAGTGTGATAGGCTGATTCACTTTTTCTTCATGGGACTTGATAGTGATGGTAAGAAAGGTTGCTTGACATCCCAATTCAACTTGACAACAGAGTGTGACCCACGGCCTGCCTACGCGCTCCGTGTAATAAATCGATGATTTAAAAAAAAACAGAGTGTGACATTGTGTGACATTGTATGTATCAGTTGACATCAAATCTCAGTTGACAACTATTTATCCTTAACACAGTGTCTGAGAATGTAACCTACCTAATCAATTGACAGCTATTTGTCCGCCGTAATTAGAGGGAGGTTTTCGTTGAGACTCTTCCTCTTCCTTACTCTGCTATGGCTTCTCCAATTAAGCATCTGCAGGCAAAGCAGCCCCTCAAGTTTGAGGCTGTTATGCTATTTTGGAGAATCATTACCCAAATCTTCTTCCGGGAAATTCGACCACGAGGAGCATTCCATATCCCCCGAGATGGCCCTGTAATTTTTGTTGGTGCTCCTCACCACAATCAGGTACACTGATTTTCGGTCTTCTTGAGCACTGGACCCAAGTTTGCTTCTTCAGTTCTTTGATCCACTACTGTTGTCCCTCGAAGTATTCCGCGAGACGCGTAGACAAGTCCAGTTTTTGACTGCTGCGAAAAGCATGGAGAGAAAATGGGTTGGCTTTTTCTCTCGCCTCATGGATAGCAGTGAGTTTAGTAGGTACCTGCCTCTGCGAGTAAATTCATAAATCCTTCCAGTCCCAGTTGCTCGAGCTGCCGATTCTGCAAAGCCTGCTGCTGGCCGCATATGGTTGTCGCCTAATGACTCTTGTCTTGTCCTGGGAGAGGGAACACAATTCACCAAAGATTTTTTCCCGAAAATGCAGATTATGCTCCCAAAATCAGTAAATTACTTAGTGGCCGAGGTTAGCGAAGTCCTCTCAGATACTGAACTCCTCATCAAGCGTGAGTTTGGTGGGGAAAGCGGGAAGGGAACGGCGAAGATCAGGGAACAGGTCATGGAACTACGTCAAGATGGAATCCCCGGTCTTGAATTCAAGAAAATGCCCTACGTCGATCAAAATGGCATGTACAGAGAGGTTTATCAATGTCTGAATGATTATGGTAGTATTGGCATATTTCCAGAAGGTGAATCAGACACTGGCTTAAGCATCTTGTAGTGAACTTCCCCTCTTACAGGTGGCAGTCATGATCGAACAGACCTCTTGCCTCTCAAGGCCGGAGTCTCTATCATGGCTCTCGGTGCGATGGCTAATGACCCAAATATCAAAGTCAAGATTGTCCCTGTAGGATTGTCTTACTTTCACGCTCACCGCTTCCGTTCTCGTGCCGTCGTTGAGTTTGGAACTGCACTCGATGTGCCTCCGGAGTATGTGGAGATGTTTAAACAAGGAGGATCACAAAAGCGCGAAGCGGTATCCAAGTTCCTCGATCTAATTTATGATGGACTCAAAACTGTAACTATCCGTGCTCCTGATTACGACACTTTGATGGTAAATTTTCTGATACTCGAGTTCCTGCCTGGATAAATGATCCCGTCGACTAGTTGATTCAAGCTGTCCGTCGATTATACAAAATCCCGAGTCAGCATCTTACCCTTGGACAAGTTGTCGAACTGAATCGTCGTTTACTCGAAGGCTATACCCGCTTCAAAGATGAACCCAGGGTCCAGAAGCTGCGTACCGATGTTCTCAAATATAACCGTCTCCTCAGAGACATTGGAGTACGCGATCATCAAGTATGTGAAAAATGAAAGCTACATGTATTTCACTGAGCGCATCGGTTACAGGTTCCACGAGCGAAGAAAGCCAGTTGGAAAACCCTGGGCCTTTTGACTTATCGGATGATTCTCCTTACCGTTTGGACACTTCTCGCCTTGCCTGGGACAGTCCTGAATGCTCCCATGTTCATAATTGCCTCGATGGTCTCGAGGAAAAAGGCGAAAGGTAGGTCTAAGTTAATAATGTAATATCGAATTTCAATTTATCTTCCTCTCAGAGGCTCTTGCCGCTTCTGCTGTTAAGATTGCTGGGCGCGATGTATTAGCAAGCTGGAAGGTCTTAATAGCTTTGGGCGTTACCCCTGTTCTTTATACTTTTTATGCTATTCTCTCCACTATTCTAGGCATTAGGGCTCAACTTCCGATGCAATGGCAGATTGCAACCCCATTCCTCACAATGACCGCCCTCCCTTTCATGAACTATGCTGCCCTCAAATTTGGTGAGGCAGGGATGGACGTACTCAAGTAAGTAGATACCTGATGTCTATCGTCAGCATACTGACACTTGAAGAGGTCCTTGCCACCGCTCATAATCGCTCTTATACCTGGTCAACAGCGATCACTGGACAAGGCAAAGCGACAACGTGTTCATCTTACGAATGAACTAGCCGATATCATCAACGAGTTCGCACCCAAGCTGTATGAAGATTTTGATCAGGTCAGTAATCACAGTTCCAGTTTCCGAAGCCTGATTTCTATCTCGTCTCTAGTTTCGAATCCTTGTCCCATCAGCCAGTCCACCTCCTTCCACTGGGATTTTTGGAGTATGGCGCCGGAAGAATGGGGCAGGTGCTGCTGGTGCACAAGGCTTACTGATTAATCATCCTATGTCCTGGTTTGATGAACGCCTCTTTGGTTGGAGTCGCAATTCAAAACACGGAACATCTGCGTGGTCAGGTTTCTCTGGAGACGAATCCAGCCGCTTAGGGACTCCTGATGAAACAGACGAGGAAGACATCGGAGACTATGACAACGTCGTCGGAATTGTCACTTCTACCGAAGACACCAGGCTGCAAATTCACCGAAGCTCTTACGCCGACTTGCAGAAACTCAAATGTATACCACCTGTCATTGCAAGGCAAGGAACATCGGCAAGTGCTCTCGAAACAACTCCGGAGAGTATTGACAACCATAAGAAACGAAAGCTTCTGAATCATGACGCTTGACAGTCCCATAGCTCTTGATTACCAGCCGACATGCAACTCAAGATCTGCATTTGGAGGTATATTCACATCACAGGGATTGTCTAGATTGCCCGCCTTCCACCACAAATTTTTGGATCTCTAGTTCAAAATCATCTCCCAGTCTATCTATTGTTTTCATCCACACGAACAACATGATTGACCTCTGAGGTGGCAAGCAGTGGCGTCGGATAACCGTCTACTCAGAGTCAGGAATTTACCCATATCTCACTATATCCTATCGCTTTCCTGCCGTCAGGATCTCTACCCCGGTCTCCGTGATCCTGAAAGCAAGGAGTTAGGTAGCAGGTTTTTTGTTAATATGGGCACATACAAAAGAGTATCTTCGAACTGAGCACTGCGTTTTCCATCGACAGTGGTGGCAGTCCAATTATCTGGCCAGTGCACGTCACCCCAGTTATGTCCGAGGTTGATCATCTGAGGGATAACACATTCATCAAAATCAAATCGTGAAGAACGACAAATGACTGCGAACTGGTTCAATTGTAAAGCACTGTGTTTTCGTCATCATTTGAAAGTCACTCGGAGGTAAAAGACTCACCATACCGGCCTTCATCGTGCCAACAGCTTTATTTTTCGCATAATGTGGGATATTAGGTGTACAGTGGAAAAGATTGTTGATGCCATGGCCAGTGTATGTGCGTACGACTGCACAGTTGTTGGAACGCGCGATAGGCTCACTGTACAGAGATTAAAATTCCAGAGGAGCTGCACAAGGCTGGTACGGACATAGTCTTCCCAATATCTCGGAATAAAGTTCCAGGTTTGCATATAGCAATAGCAGCGTCGAGAGCTTTTCGAGTTGTGCTAATAAGCTTCTTAGAATCCTCGTCAATTTCACCGACAGCATAAGTTTCGTTGAGGTCTCCATGGAAGCCTGAATGAAAAGGTCCATATTGAGAGAAAAGATCTTGTGTTGAACATCTTTTGATTACCTTCGTGATAAAGCGTTACATCTGTATCCCTTCATTTAAGTAGATGCAGAAAAGAAAAAATAGGGACAGTCACCAATGTTGATGATATCTCCCTCCTGGAGCTTTCTTTTGTCAGGGATACCATGGCATATGACTTCATTAACGGAACTGAATATGATAGTAGTTCATTGCAAGCCAAATTTCAAGGTGAGAAACATACGTGCAGACCGACTTGGGAAAATCCCGATAATTCAGAGGGGAAGGGTATGCATTTCGCTCAATAGTGGCTTTGTGCACGATTTCATCGATCTCATCAGTGGTAATGCCAGGTCGGATAGCTAATGCTGCAATATCCAAAACCTCCCTTGCAAGCTGGTCTCGATGAGTTTCTGATGGAACAATGAGGAGCTCCTGACTTACCTTACACACTTTACGCATCTTATCCTGTTCTTCCAGGCTCAACACTCGAGGTGGTTGGCCCATCATACACCTTTCCAAGTGTGGAATGCCTGCGCAGAGTTTACATTGACATAATTATATTGAAACTGCGCACTTACCGTCCTCCGCATAATCAGGACGAGGAATGTGGGTAGGAACCATGCGAGTCGGGGATAAGGGATATAAAGGTCTCAAGGTTCCAGTGTAATTGAAAGTGCCCCAAGGGACATAAGGATCATCTGCTAACAGAATGAATGGTGCAGGACCTAAAACGATCAATGAATGACCGCGCACTTGAATGTGTTAGCAATACACCTGGTTTGGTGAGTTCATGGATGGCTTTGTGCTTTTTCTCAAGAATCAAGGTCCAAGTGAGAATGTAGACATAAATCAGGGGCAAG
>Ga0154000_1000459_pt1 | contig 11227 bp, 10 predicted proteins | sample TSNC084MetaG_FD_104674 | JGI IMG/M metagenome (GOLD analysis project Ga0154000, IMG submission 104674) | Attine ant fungus gardens microbial communities from North Carolina, USA - TSNC084 MetaG | ecosystem: Host-associated > Fungi > Mycelium > Unclassified | place: USA: North Carolina, Lumber... | reverse complement strand
TTGTTCGGCGACTGAAATGGTGCCTCCGTCGTGACCAGTTGGCCAGAAACTTCAAGATAGGACCTTATGTCAACTTTAGTGACAGAACTGCCTTCTGGACTTGGCTGGAGGGCAAAGGCCGAGGTATTGTGCAGGATGGAGAAAGACTTAGGCTGGCAATATGTCCTGATCTGAAAAAAAACATCCGTTTCTACGAGTCGATTGGTGCTACCGTTGCCTAGACACTTGCGTCGCCGTTGGAAGCAGTCGTTGTACACTGATGGTCTCTCTGTATTGTTACGTATTCCTCTCTTCCTTCTTGTTGAAAGCATCTCAGACCTACACTGTTATCCTTCTCCACGATTGAGCCAGGTCAGCAGTCTATCGCAGGCTACGTTACAGGGCATTGCACTACCGCATTTTGGCCCCAAGATGCCGAAGAGGTCTGAGATCAATCTGAGATCCAGAAGACGAGACTAAGTATATTGTAAGGGAAATAACAAGTTGGAATCTTTGATAGGGGAACAGATGGTAATCATTGCAGATCTCATTGGACATGATAGCTGGTGGTTATGACCAGTATCAAGCAGTTGTTTACATGCGTCTGACAACTCTTAGACAGTATTCTCAAACATAAAAGTTGCATTACGCATCTAAGATCCAGAAGACGAAAATGGACCTTAGGGATACACAGTATACTACTTAAATTTAGATACGACATAAGTACGCGCATATTTACTGTAAATTCCAAGACTGTGGAACACTCGAGATATAAAGCGGATGTTGCGACGCAGAAAATAGACGACCCTTGACATACATCGATAAAAGCTCAGGCGATGCTCAGGCGATCAATAGATAAAAGGGAACAGTCTATATGGGACCCTCTCAGCCCAGTCTTTCCAGCCGACAAGTACAATGCCTTGTCCTCTTTTGACATACGTCTCAAGAGTCCAAACATGATGGCTGCAACTAATCCACAAAAACATTCCTAGGGATACTTTCACCACTAGAATTTTCAGCACGCCACTCTCCCTCAACCAAGAGCCCTGAGGCGACAAGTTCAATTGTAGTAATCTTTTGTCGTCAGTACAAAACTCACCTCCAACATCCCACAGACTGCAAGAAGAGCTCCAGTACATCCTGGATGGCGAACTACGCCATAAGGCCCCTATGTGACAAGCATATGGTTCTTTTTAATGCTCATCTCAAAGGTATACATTCTGCCCAAATGTCAGTAACACTCAGATCTTATGAGGCCTCCAACAGTTACCATGAATGCCCCAATGATAGATAAGAGTGGGGTATTGACGCTGTCCCACCGGAAAAAAATGAGACACGACAGCACCAAACGAGAATAGAATCGGTCAGGTGCATGTAAATCAATTATGACTGCTGTTTCAGCAAGAGAAATACAAACACAGACGTTCTAGAGATCAATGAACTAGTAGCTGTTAGAAATGCAAACTACGCTTCCATGACAGCAGCATGGAATGGACGTCACATTTTCATTCTTATATTGACACTATCATCATTCCATTTCACCTAATAATAGTGGCTGTAACGAGAGCCCTACTTATACTTCGAGTCTCCAGAATGTACCCTCAGTTCTCGTGCAACTTCGAGTGACTGAGTTATATTCTTTCAGTATTCTTTCAGTAGCTTCAACAATGGTTTGATATCTTGATAGCTCACTTTTATTGAGAGAAGAAAAGGACGTTGTCTGAGATGTTGTTGACTCTGCCCCTTTGTCTTTGGCGGGGGGTAGATCGTTGCAGTAAAATAAATTGCGCACAGGGGAAGAGAGGGAAAGAATGAAAGACTCGATTACATTGTAGTTACATTCCCATTTATATATGTAGATATTCGAGACACCGCTCCAACAACGTCTTGAAAAAAAAACTGGTTAGTCCCAGTGGTTGTACTGTAGGCATTGTGTATTTGGCCAATTTACCAGAAATTAGTCCCGATGTTGAGTGTGATAGCATCACTTGAAAATCCATGTATGAGTAAACTTCGAAGAAAAGCCAGCTTACTAACAAGTCTTCGGACTCTATCTGTTGAATGTCGCTCCTCCAGTCATCAATAGAGTATTCGTAACTATTCAGATAGATAAGCAAACTGAGATATTGATGATCACGTATCTAAAATTGATGGCATCAAAATGACGTAGGCTCATGAGACAGCCATCTCAGAATCAGTCACTCACTGCCAACAATCTGGAGGCGGTCACTAGTGAGAAGGTCAAGGGACACGGCCTTGGCAGGCTGGGAAGGTATCTGCTTTCCACTTTTGGGATTAGTGATGTCATACCCTGGATGCGAATCAGGCAACAGAATTCTTCATCAACACGTGCCAAGGTAGTACGTGGCAGCCGGGCACACATTGTTTGTATACGATGTCTATCACTCATATTCAATCGACCTCACAATTAGACAAGATTTTGTCTAGTTCAAAGGAGAAACTCAGTGTATGTGACTCTTGCTGCCTTCCGTGAATGCTCGAATCAACGAGTTTTGATAGGTCATTGACTTCCATGCTACATGGTCTGATATTCAGGACTTAGAACATTCAGATGTACTTATGTACTTTAGGTGTGGTCCCTGCCATATGATTGCCCCTGCATTTGAGGCGCTCTCTAAGAAATACACCAATGTTAACTTCCTCAAATGTGACGTGGATGCTGCACACGATGTTGCGGCTCGATACTCTATATCTGCTATGTGAACACCTTCAATGTTCACTTCTAATGCCTTCTCACTGTAATATAGGCCTACATTCGTTTTTCTCAAAGGTACCACAAAGGTAGATCAGGTGAAAGGTGCTGATCAAAAGTAAGGTGTTAACCCAGGTTCTTCTCGCCCACTACAATCTCATTTTCTTACTTTCAGTGCCGTCGAGAGAATGCTTCGGAAACATGCTAGCTCCTCTAATTCAGCGTTTTCTGGTAAGGGGCGGACCCTTAGTGGTGATCCAACTCCAGCAAGGGACGCTTCAGATGGTGTTGATCGGGCGAGAGCGGGAATATCAAATCTCGATCCCCAACTCAGAGTGTTTCTGGGCTTAATTGGTGCTTATTTCGTGTTTTGGTATTTGAGCTCGTGATGCAGAGTCAAGGTATCTATATATTTACATAGATGATGGTAACTTCCGAATCTGCCATCGGTTCGTCCGCAGAGACCGATCTAAATGCATTTAAACGGATCTCAAGTGATAACAAGTCTTTATATTAAGAATCTTCAACTATAGACAAGGCTTAGTGACCAATGAATGGGTTGTCAATGTGATATTTACCTTGTCCCCACCCCATTGAACTCCATGCCTGGCGAGCTGCTGCTTCTTTTGCCTGTTTCTGGTTCTTGCCTGTCCCTTCACCACGGGGTTCCCCATTCACTGAACGTCTCGTGAGTAGCCAACAAAGAGAAAAGGTTGCAGCTTACAACAACATTTAACATGCCATACAGGATTATGATGAGCGCCCTCGCTACGGGCAGGGTAAGTCACTGAATAGCCCCGCTGGTGAGCTGTCATGTTAAACTGAGCCAAGATTTGGTGACTGGTTTGAGTTGATGGCAGTGGGAATGGTTGTTGGCCTGAAGAGAAGTACGAAGGAGGCGGCGGCTGGGGAGGTGGGGCGGTTGGCGGAGGTGGGGGTTGCTGCCCCACCGAGTGTAATCTGGCTGGTGGTCGGTTTTGAGGTTGACCGACTGGTATGAGGGGGGCCTCAGATCCTGGATCAATCACTTGCGAGACCCATTCTTGAATACTGGCCATCCCGTGCAAGAGGAAAGCAGCCCCCATATACTTGCAGAAGAAATAAAACGCACCCTGTTGACTTGTCAGTACTATTGAGTGAATTTTTTGTGGGGATGTACCTCCTGTGTTTCTATGTATGCAGCATCCTGCGCCGGGCATCGAATCTTGTTTTTAAGACCGTACTGGACCAGAAGAATAGGGTAATCGGGAGTATTGACATCTCTCACACTCTTTTAAGTCAGACAAAGTTCAATTACAAGTATACAATGAAAAAGTTGGAAATATTTACATCGATTTGTTCTGCAGAGAGAACGGGATTTCTCTTCTTAAAATAGTGGAAAGTAATCGCTTGATCGATGACCCGTTTACCAAGCTGAGCCAACCGCCCTGCCTCGTTGAACTGTTCGGTTTCCGATGATCCGAGCATATCCTCATGATACACGAAGACGGATAGAACCAAGTCTTGATCAGTGATTTCTGGAAGGGGAGGAAGGGATGTATCCATCATGTTGCGTAAGGTACTTCAATCGTTGGATGATCTCCAAAGGAAAAGTCAGAAGAAGAATCGAAGTCGGGTAGAGGAATATGCTTCTATCAGTGGTGTTGATACCCTTCTTCCACTTATGGATTTAGGAAGCATTTGTGAGCGCTCACATGGATGTTTTGAGATCAGAATGTTGATTACCTAAGCATGATCATGATAAAAATTTTCCCCAGCATCGTTGAAATTGTAGATATAGGGCATCACTACGTGATTAGAAAGTGAGTTATTGGCCATATTAAACATGATTGACTCGGCGGTGGGTATGTCAAGAAGGGAAGATGAGGTTTCCATTAGACAGGCGAGGGAGGGGTACTCGGCCAACGTTACGGCAATCATGTAGAATAGTTAGAGACCATTATGGAAAACGGGTAGGGCTATGAGCAACTTAGTGATGGAATTTACCACTAATGAATGGGGCGAAATGGCGTTCGTCCCCCTCATAATAAGCCATCAGTAGTTGGCCTGTGTCGGCGTCAGATCTGGCATAGATCCAAGAAATCATGAGAGGATCCTTGCCCGGTCTGTAAGGTATCGCACAAATGTCACTTAATTGCAAGAAAATACCACGTGACCAATTTGCATCACACCGCAAGCTTAGCGCGTCTTACCGTGTAACCCAGAGCCTAGTCCCAGTTCTTTTGTGGCTTTGCTCAAAACATCACTAGAATGCTATCATCTGCCTTTAAGCAAGACCCTCAGGAGCATAAAGACGAGCCACTGATACCTGAAGTCTACCTTGATTTCCCTTCACAACGACTTTATTATCTCAGCCTTGGGGCACTATGTCAGGTGTGTATTGTTTTTACTCTAGTGTACCACTCATCACCGACGCGAGACTCAGAGTATCAAGTTATTTGACCTTATCTGGCTGCTAAGTTGGAGTGAGAATCGACCGTCGCTATGTCGGAAGTGGATAATTGTCGACTGCCTTCTCATTGGTGCCCTCTCCCTGTTGCACATTCCACGCTTGACTTGCAGCAAAGCAACACTTTCTCTTTTTCTCTTTTCTTCCATCTTTCTTGACGGTCTCCTGTTCGGTGGCATCAGTCTCAACGTGGGGTTTTCCAAGAGTTTCAGAGCCTCACAGAGTGGACCGTCTGGTACAATTCCTTATTATTTATTTGTATCTACTCTGGCTTATATCATCTAGGGACGCTCGAAATCGCTTCCAACTCAAAATACTCCTTCGTCAATGTCCCCGCTCTTTTGAGCTTTGGACTTATACAGAGCTCTGGCGATGATCAAGAACAACATCTCTCTGGTCAACACACAGTTCGTATGTCACCGATAAGCACTGCGCACTTGAATCCCGATACCGAAAAGTATTGTCTCTCCCACTTGTCAAGCTACATGCTTCTCCCAGTGCTTCTGAACAATACTAATATTGCTGGTCTCAAATACTCTGTCAGCCCTCTAAACGCACCTACAGACAAGGACTTCGTCAATGTCACTGCAAAAGATCTTGAAAAAAATCTACAGGACTTTTTGCAGTTGACGTCCGCTCTCTCGCCTCAGCCACATCCTAAAGAAGAGGAAAAAGAAGATGAATATGATGATGATGACGACGACGACGAAATTAGCCCAAAAACGGGTCTTCCAACATTGCAAAAGTCTCAATCTCTTGTTTACATTCGTATCTCAAAGCCCGGAATTTTTCGACTTGAGCAAGTCTGGGACATAGCCCACAATGAGGCACGCGTGATTCAGCCCTCGGAGGTGGTAGTTGTCCCTTGCCCTCAGGTAGCATTCGTGGATGCGAGAAAACAAACGGATAGGGATTCTGTATGGTGTTCAGGTCAAGATAACAATCTGGATCTCTTGATTAGCGTCATGGGAACCCCCCCACTCAGTCTGCGTTGGCTGAAGACTATCAACGGAAAGAGAGATCAATATCTGGTAGAGGGCATTGAAGGGGATTATCGCTTGAGTCTGTCAGAGGAGGATCGCAAGGGGTTGCAATTGGCGAGGAATTTCGAACCTCAAACTGTCGAGATACCTCTTTCGATTTCCCTCAATGAGCCCGGAACGCACTTGTATGCGCTTGAAGAGATTGTTGATGGTCAGGGTAACTCGGTGTCCGTTGGTGCTGATCCAGCTGCTGGGAGACTTGATGTAGTCAGCAAGACCAAGACGACTAGATCCTTCGTGGTTCTGGGTCGCCCTGTGGTTTCTTTCAAGAGCTGCAATCTTCAGAATCCCAAACCCTTACTTATCGGGTCATATTCTGACTTGGAGCTTACGACAAAGGATTTGGACAAGTTTGATGCACCTTGGGAGGTTGCTATCCGTTATAAGCCGCCCCAGGAGTCGATCGGTGGATCGAACATGTACTCAAATCTAAAGCCTTGGAAGGAGGTTTTGAAAACTCCAGGTGAGAAGAAAAACCTTACAGTTAGAGCAAATGCTCCTGGGGAGTACATCGTTACTGGCATAAAGGGGAAGGTACGCACCCCAGGCGTATGTTGGTTCAAGAGAACTTACTAATACTACAGTATTGTCACGGAGACGTACTTGCCCCTGATATATGTCTAGTTGTTGAACAGCCGAAACCTTCTGCCCACATTGAATGGAAACGAATCCATGAATGGTGAGTGTGTTGACCCTAGAGTTGTGCCAACATTCATGTATCTCTCAGTTCTGGAGACACCGGTGTATCTGCGTCTTTAGTTCTTCACGGGCAAGCGCCATTCCGTGTCTACTACACAGAACAGCGCGATGACCAGCCACCGCTGGAGCGCTCCATGGTTTTCTCTCATTCGCGCGGAGAGTTGACAATGCAACCCGACAAAAGTGGCCATTACATCTTTACCTTCGTTTCGATCAGTGACTCGAACTATGCCAAAGTCGAACTGGATGGACCTATTATCGATCAGGTTGTCCATCCACTTGTCTCGGTTGAATTTGCAGGGTCTGCGTCAAAGAAGACTATAAGCAGTTGTGCAGGAGATACCGTTCCTGTTGATCTTGAGCTCAAAGTAAGCACATCATCCATCCATACTTACATATGCAATACTCAGAGGTTGATCTCAGGGAACTGGACCGTGGAATGTTGAATTTCAGATTATCGGGCCCAAAGGCTCAGACAGTTTCCGTGTTTCTGGCGTTAAAGACTCTCGACACCGTGTTCAGATACCCATCCCTGAGGACCTTCGAAAGACGAGTGGCTCTTTCGAAATCAATTTAGGTATGTGCTCTTACTTTAATTTTGAGAAAATAATGCTCATTTTTCTGTACAGTCAGTGCTGAAGATAGTTATTGCAAACGGCCAGTCAGCGTTTCGGGTATCGTTGTTTACGTCAAACGAACATGGGTATGATCTCACGTTTGCTGGTAACTCAATCGCTTAACTTGGTGGCAACAGCCTACTGCTCAGTTCTACGGAAAAGTCGAGCAACGTCACGTCACCATCACAGAAGGTGAAAAGGCCAGCCTTCCTCTGCGGCTTACGGGAGATGGGGTGCGTAGTTTGAGCTCGTTAATCTACTACTTTCTCTCATACGTTCTTTAGCCTTGGCGTTTGAGATACCGCTTAAAGGGTCACGAGGAAAAAATCTTTAGAGCAACACTCTATTCCGCAAATGATAACTTGAGAGTGACTGACCAAGGGACATACGAAATCATCGGTATCGACGACGCTCTCTGTCCAGGATCTGTTATTTCTGGGCAGGTGACCTACCATGTCGATTGGATACCTCGTCCTTCTGCCAAGTTGTCATCGTCAACTATTGCCCATTACCATCCAGATAATCGTTCTCACATTCTTCCGCCAATTTGCGAGGGTGCCAGTGACCACGTTGACCTTGACTTAACTGGCCGTCCGCCTTTCCAAATCATATACAACATTGCTCGAGACAGCGAAGCTGGAGGCACGAAGCTTATTGACCAGCCTACATTTAATAGCATACAACCGCGCACGAGGTTTCAACTTCAGACTTCCACCATTGGACGTATGTACTATGAAGTGAAGCGGATGGGTGATTCTGCCTATCCTCTCACGCAGCCCGGGACAGGTATCATTCCTCGTTCTCAACGATTGGTCTTTGAACAGGAAGTTATGCGACGGCCCTCCGTCTGGTTCAAGAGCCGCAATAGGATGACCTACTGTCAAAACGATACCTTCACGCCTCTAGATCCTTCTTCAAGTGATGGTATCATCATTTTTGAGGGTACACCACCGTTCACGCTCACGCTCAGCATCAAAGATATTGCTGCCAGTGAGGTCGTGACCGAAGTAATCAAAGTTCATAAGCATATTTGGCGACTTTCTATACCATCATACCGCTTTGAATCCATTGGTTCATACCTTGTGACGATTGAATCCGTTGTGGATTCTTCTCATTGTGAACAGTCGGCGTTCAATTCTATGCTCAACACGATATGGGTCGATGTTGCTGAGACAGCGGCGATTATTCCCTTTGACAAGAGATCTGATATCTGTGCTGGTGATACAGTGCAGTTCCAGCTCGAAGGCATTCCTCCTTGGACCGTTGGGTATGCCACTTTAATAATTGGTGGGAACTCTGTTAACTCGTTTGAGAATAGGTATCGTATAGGCAACCGAAAGTATTCTCAGGAAGTCAAGACCTCACCATTTTCGTTACCTCAACTCCAACCTGGAGAACTCGTCATTAGTTCCATTGCCCATCAACAAAAGTCGTGCAAAGCGACGGCGACGGATATTCGGTACACGATCCATCCACTACCTTCAGCCAAAGTCGGTCAAGGAAAGCGTGTGATTCAAGATATTCATGAAGGTTTGTTGTCATGATCTCATGGGTGGTTGTGTATCTCTCTCTCATGCCTCTCTCTCTCTTTTGCAGGTGACCAAGCTGAAATTGTGTTCAATCTCGTTGGACAGCCTCCTTTTGCTTTTACGTACCAGCGTTCAGAGTTAACGCTCAAGAAAGGGGGGAAACCAGGCAAAGTCCTGGAAACGCACACTGTCTCCCGAGTTGCGACTACTGATTATTCCGTTTTCTCCGCATTAGAAGGTTCGTTTTTTTTTCTTCCTTCCTCTTCGATGAATGTTCAAGTGTCTACTTTGATAGGTACATGGACTGTCGCGTCTATCTCTGACCAATATTGTCGATATCCACCACTCTCACCGGAGTGGGATGAAAGATCTCATTAAGATGCGCATTTTCATCATCTTTTTTTTTTTTGCTTTCTGCTTTGCAATGATATAGTATAATTTCATATATGTAACAGTTCATCAATCACGCTACCTGGGCGAACAAAATAATATATATTTTTTGCGACAGCTGAGTTTAGAAGTCACTAAACCTGAGCGGAAGAGATATAGAACCATTTCGAGACTGGATAGTTCATATGAGACGATAGCAAGATTGTTTTTTTTAAGAAAGAATTCTGGCTCACCAGAAGGATCGACAGGCACAGGGGGTTTCCTAGAATCAGCAGGTAAACTGGTATAACTGGGGTCGTCCCTCCTGACAAATCCAGGAGAGTTGGCAATGGTGATGTTGCGACTAAAAAAAATTTGCAGAGATAAGAGAAAAGTGGTGTGTGTGCACGGGGGGGGGACTTACATGGAGAGATCGTAAGAAGGAGTTTGTTTAGGCGTCTCACTCGTGATCAACCGACGCCATGCCTCGTGGCATTCATGAATAATCTCGGTAGCATATTTCTTGTTCTTGGCTTCACCAGAGAACGCAAACGTGTTCTCTGGCTTTCCATCCGGAATCTTGTAAATCCTAAATTCAAAAAAACCATGAACATTTCTCTCAAATAATTTCATTCGTGCTTGTTACCTGAACCATTCATTAGTCGCACGAATCAAACCCGGCAAATGCCTCTCTACATCTTCTACATCGTTGAGTTTAGAAGCGAGCGGATCGGTCACATCCACGACGATGACTTTCCAATCCGTTTCGCCTTCATCGAGGAGAGCCATGATACCGAGCACTTTGACTTGTTTGACTTGACCTGCATAGCCGATCTGTTCACCGATCTCGCAGACGTCGAGCGGGTCGTTGTCGCCTTTGGCTTTGGTCTCGACATGAGATTGGGTGGGGTCTTCCCATGTCTGTGTAATACGTGTGTGTGGGTGTGAACTGTTCTGGAAGTGGGTTGTCACGCTACCTGAGGGAGAGCACCATAGTTCCATATGTAACCATGATGAGGGAAACAGTTCCTGACATAACGCAAACGACCTTTCTTGATATCCTGTCTGATAGGGTTGAACGACTCTTCTTTCGAAATTTCGAGCTTGGCATTGGTCCAACGAGGAACTTCAACGATCATGTTGAAAATCCCATTAGGCTGATCAGCGAAAAGGGGAATGTCGTGCCAGGGGGAAACGACCGATCCGTTTTGCTCGATGAAAACACGATGTTCTGTATTCTCCGTTGTCAGTCGAGAGAGGCAGCGGCAAGTTTTTCTTTCAAAAAAAAAAAGGAAAATTACCGAGCGTGTTGGGAGCACCGATGAGGCGGGAGGTGTACTCTACATGAGAAAAAGTTGATCACAGAGAAAGAGAACGAAGAAAGGAAAGGATACTGACGGGAAGTCATGGTAGTAGAAGGAGAAGAAAAGAGACGGATCTGTTGATGAAGACGAGATATGAAAACATTGTTTGGTCGAACAGCCATACTTGTTATCGGCCACTGATTCGAATCGCACCATCGATATAAAAAAAAAGAGGGTGCGAACGACGAATATGTATTTCACCTTTGGGATCACTCTTAGGGTGTTCGCTGTCCACATCTCACCAATAATTACGCGTCGTGTGAACGGCTAATAAAAACTGTGGGACAAGTTGTGCTCGCTCTGGACGCCGAAAACAGCCGAAATAATTTCTGAGCCCACCGCAGTGGCGGTGTTGATGAATCTTATCTTATCGTACAGTTACACTATTCCTCCCTCTGCAAGAATCTCTTCATCTCCTTCACAAATGGGGACTGTCTTTGGCGTAGAGAACCTGCCATTGAAATC
>Ga0154000_1000458_pt1 | contig 11237 bp, 6 predicted proteins | sample TSNC084MetaG_FD_104674 | JGI IMG/M metagenome (GOLD analysis project Ga0154000, IMG submission 104674) | Attine ant fungus gardens microbial communities from North Carolina, USA - TSNC084 MetaG | ecosystem: Host-associated > Fungi > Mycelium > Unclassified | place: USA: North Carolina, Lumber... | reverse complement strand
TGGGCTTCGACATCCCCAACGAGTTCGTCGTCGGTTACGGCCTCGACTACGCCGAGCGGTACCGCGATCTGCCGTACATCGGCACCCTGGACCCCGAGGTCTACGGCGGCTGAGCCTGCTCGCCGGTAACACCACTGACTCGTCCACCGATAGCGTCGCTGTCGCCTTCGACCGTGGAGGCAGCTTGGACGAGCACGGAGGTATCGGGCCTGATGGGTCTCATGGACGGGTTGATCGGTAACGCTGGAAAGATCGATCCCGCTGCGGCGCACCACGAATACGCGCGTCTGCTCGGACACGGGGAGCAGGTTCATGCGGCGTATCAGTTGGTTCGCGACGCATTTCTGTTCACGAATCGGCGACTCTTGATGGTCGACAAGCAGGGGCTGACGGGTCGCAAGATCGAGTACCACAGTGTGCCGTACCGGTCGATCACCCACTTCGCGGTCGAGACAGCCGGAACCTTCGATCTCGACGCCGAGCTGAAGATATGGATCTCGGGGAACGCGACACCGATCCAGAAACAGTTCACCAAGCAGGTCGACATCTACGAAGTCCAGGCGATCCTGTCGCATTTTGTCGTGTCCTGATGTGCAGCTGAGCTCCCTCGCCAAGACGTACTGTCGGTCCCATATGAAACCGTTGGGTCGGTTGGGATCGACGAGGCGAGGGAGTTTTGGTGACAACTGCCAACAGAGATGCAGAAAGATCGCTCGACGAGGTCGTCTGGGACGCGATCGACGAAGACACGAATCTGCCTGATGCAGCGAAGTATCTCGTTCTTGCAGCACTCGAGGGTGATGATGCGCTCAGCAAGCAGATTGGCGGTACGGAGCAGCTCAGAACCCGACCCGAAACCGCCAGCGGCCCAGCAGAAGAACCAGTTGGAGCATTCCTTACATCTATCTCGGTCGCCGGCTTCCGCGGCATCGGACCGAAAGCCGTTCTCGATCTGCATCCTGCGCCTGGCATCACGATCGTCAGTGGACGCAACGGGTCGGGTAAGTCGAGTTTTGCGGAAGCTCTTGAATTTGCAGTTACCAGCTCGAGCTACCGGTGGAAAAACAAGGCGAAATTATGGGCTGACAGCTGGCGAAACCTGCACAGCCCGGATCCATGCGAGGTGCGCGTTGGGCTGACCGTCGAGGGTTCCGAACCGACCGTCGTCGCCGTCGACTGGCCGATCGGTGCCACGTTGCACGACAACGAAGCGTGGACCCAGACGGGCAAACAGAAGCGCACTGTCGGTACCGATGAACTCGGATGGAAGTCCGCCGTCGAGCTGCATCGGCCGATCTTGTCTTACGACGAGATCGGAGGGCTGGTCGAGGACAGCCCGTCCACGCTGTACGACGCACTTGCAAAGCTATTGGGACTGGACGAGATCGCGGACGCCGAGAAACGGCTCACCGCCGCGCTGAAGTCTGCCAAGACTGCGCGTCAGTGCGCGAATGAGGAGCTGCGTCAACTCAAGGAAATTGTCGCCGAATCAGCAGACGAGCGTGCACAAACCGCCGTCACTCAGTTGAAGAAGCGGACTCACGATCTCGACGAGGTGCTTGCGCTCGCCACAGGCTCTGGTTCGGCTGTTGCGTCCACCCTGTCTGGTCTGCGCAGGTGCGCGAATCTGGCGGTCCCACAGAAGCCGGCGATCGACATGGTTGTCGCCGATCTTCGGGTTGCGGTCGCCGACACCGTCGAGCACGCTGGCGATGCTTTGTCGGTAGTGGAACAGCGCAGCGATATCCTCGATAGAGCCATTCAATTGCACAGTGAGACAGGCACAATCGAGTGCCCGGTATGTGCGGCGGGGGTGCTCGACGACGCCTGGGCTACGCAATCCCGAACGCGCCTCGCGGAACAGAACAGCAAGCTGGGGAAGTATCGGAAGTCTCGACGCGATCTTGACAACGCATGTCGGGCAGCAAAGGAATTGCTGAACGAGCTGGTGCGTCTGGAAACGGTCGAGGGTCCGGAATTGGAGTCGTTGATCCGGTACCGAGACTCAGTGGCCGCTGCCCAAGGTGCGCCGACCGGGGTAACCGAGCTCGCCGAGCACATCGAGAAGACCTTGCCTGCGGTGATCGACGCTGCGAACGCCGTGCGCGAAGAGGCGGCGGTCGCAATCGCCGAGCAGGAAGACACATGGGCTCCGATCGCGGGTCGTTTGATGACGTGGGTCAACCTCGAGCGTGACGCACGATTGAGTGATGACACCGTCAAAGCCCTGGATGCGGCGAAGAGGTGGGTAGCCGCCCATGCGGCAGAACTGCGGAATCAGAGACTCGAGCCGATCGCGGAGCAGGCGCGCGAGATTTGGTCGGAGCTCAGGCAGGAAAGCAACGTCGACATCGGGTCGATCAGCCTGGAAGGCAGCAATACTCGACGCAGGGCGGTGCTGAAAGGGTCGGTGGACGGAGTGCCGACCGAAGCATTGGCGGTGATGAGTCAGGGGGAGTTGCACGCTCTGGCGCTTGCACTGTTCATTCCACGTGCGACCACACCGAACAGTCCGTTCCGCTTCATCGTTCTCGATGATCCGATTCAGGCGATGGACCCGGCCAAGATCGACGGGTTCATCCGAGTTTTGTCGAAGCTGTCGGAGACACGGCAGGTCATCGTGTTCTCCCACGACGACCGATTGGCCACTGCGATACGGCAACTTGCGGTGAATGCGCGACTGGTCGAGGTTGCACGTGAGACCGGATCGCAGGTCTGTGTCGCAGAGACACTGAACCAGGCGACCCGCTATGTGGACGACGTCCGCGCGCTGGTGCTCGACGAGAACGTTCCCGACGAGGTCAAGCGCCGAGTGGCACCAGGTTTGTTCCGGTTGGCCTTGGAATCCGCGGCGCAGCAGGTGTATTACGCGAAGCAGCACAAGGCGGGCGAGAGTCGGGTCGATACCGAGAACCGGTGGACGTCGGTGAAAAAGACGCGGGCCAAGATCGCGCTCGCGGTGTACGGCGATGCCGAGAAGCCTTTGTCGCAGTGGCAAATTCTGCGAGAAGGGCGCAAAGCGACGCTCAACATTGCCAACGCCGGCTCGCATGTCGGGGCCGACATGTCGATCACGAGGAGCGAAGTGAATGACCTCAGGAAGACGGTCGACGGGATCCTCGCGGAATGACAACACAGATGCCGCCGGCTGTCGTGCTGCGAAATGCGGAGCTACTGCTCGATGGAAGTGTCGGTGCTGCTGGAAGTTCGGCACGGTTGGCTGCTTTTCTGGCCAGGCAGGCATTGGAGGAACTGGTAGCCGAACGGTGTATCGCGCTGAATGCCGAAGCGCCGCAAGCAAGCATGCGCTCGCGATTGGTGATACTGCGTTCCCTCGACACACCGGCACGTGCCGACGCCGCAGCAGTGGCGTGGAACAGATTGAGCAATGTCTGTCATCACCATGCGTATGAACTTGCGCCGACCGTCGCCGAGGTGCGGCATTTGTGTGGAGTTGTTGCCGTCCTGTTGGAGAGCGGCTGAGTATGTGTGCGTCAGTGGGATGACTCCGTGACTGCCAAGTCCATTGTGAGTTCACGTACCAGTGACAACGGAAGAGGCACCCTAGTTTCCACACCACCCGTTTCTGCATTGTCCGCAGTACGCGTATCTCCCATGACGACGCCGAACCAACGATCTCGATCTTTGACCACTCGATACATACGTTCATCGTGGGTGCCGCCGAGGTATGGCTCGTACACGATCAAAGGTTCGCCCGCCAGTTGCGCGGCCGAGCCGAGTCGATCCAGGCGACCCGTTCGTTGTTCGAGCGTCGCGGGGTTCCAGTCCAAGTCGTGGTGAATGACATGTCGGCAGGCAACGTGCAAATCCACACCCTCAGACATCACGGAACTGGCGATGAGCACATCGGGGAAGAACGGGGAGTTGAATGATGCCATGAGCCTTTGTCGAGTCTTTTGAGCTACTTCACCATTCGCGAGCCGCACATTGGGTGCAACCGTGGTGTGAAGGGGTGAGTGCTCTGCTGGATCGATTTCGTCGTCCGCGGATTCGTCGACTGTGATGTCGCCGGTTCGCGTTGTCAGCAGAATATTCAGAATGCGTTCGCGGTCCTCCGGGGTTCTCTTGGAAAGAAACTCGGCAAATGACTCGATACGCTTTCGTAGTGGAATGCCACCCGGAGGAGCTGTTTCGAGTCCCTTCATCAGTTCTTCGACGGTCATCGAAGGGGAAATGGGCGTGAACCGAACGAGGAAGGAATCCGTGCGAAGAAATCTCACGACTACTTCGCCGAGTTGGTATCGAGATTCTTTATCGAGAAGGTCGGCCAATTCCTCGACAGTATCTCGAATGCGTTTGTTTCCAGAGGAATCGCTACGTAACAGGCGATTGCGCAATCGATTGACGGCTTCGCCGACTGCTGTCGGATCAGTGGCATCGACGAACAGTGCGCCCGCTGCTCGCTCGGTTATGCGCTTCTGTAGTGCTCGTGCGATGTGCAACCGAAGTGCGCGCCCGGTTTCTCGGTAGAAACAGAAGATCAGGACCTTGTGGCCCTCGTCCCATAAACGGAGTGTAAGCTCCACTGTGGCAGCAATTTTCGGGTGGCGCGCGAGGCTCTCTGGATTGTCGGGGAGTTGTTGTTCGATACGATCCAGATACCACTTGACGGGGCCTGTCGTGGGCGCGGTGCGCTTTGCGCCCTCGACATCGTCGATATCTGCCGCCCCATTTGATCGAGTTCTGCGATAGGCCTCGAACGATGATGCTATCCCGTAAGAGAAGAGCGATCGGGTGGAGCCTGTCGAGTCGCCAGACAGCCGTGCGACAGCATCTGCGCGACCTGCAAGCAGGAACGGCAAAGCCGCGGCGCCGTCGATCGGCAACCCGAGATCGCCGGCCCTACTGTCGAGGACCGCCGCACCGGCACGATAGCGACGACGTTCGGTGTCGTTGGACTTCAGATGGCGGATGACCCACGGGCGCAATGCCTCTGCGGCGCAGTCTTTGGCCTTACGCGCATCGATCCCGCTTGTTACAGCGGCACGGGCCGAACGACTCAAACTCTCGATGTCGGCATTGTCGAAGCTCGAAAGCGATTTCAAACTGGAATCCTGTACGGGGTCAATGGCTGTCCAACGCTGCTCGAACCGTTGGGCGGCTGATCGCGCAGTGTCCAATGCATCACCGAGTTCGCTGATCGAGTCTTCGAACGCGACGCGGTCGACGGGGTTCGGCCATCGAATACCGTCGAACCGCCTTAGTACACTGAGTAATTCGTGATGTCCGAGCTGGAACGGGGTTGCAGTCAGGAACAACATGCGCTCGAACATTCCGCCGAGTGGGCCCCGGAGTGCTTCGGCATCTCCTTGGGCCTCTTCGTTCGCGAACAAACCGGATGTGGCGTTGTCGTTCTTGACGTGATGGGCTTCGTCCAACACGAGCAATGGGAGGGTGACATCGAGTTGGCGAAGCCCGTCAGCCCAAGCGCCGCGCATCGCCGTCGTCAAAGCTTTCTTGGCTCCGGACAACCGATCGTCGAAATTGATCGATTGCTTCATTGGTAGCAGTGTGAGTGCATCGCGGAGTGGTTCGAGGATGTCATTGTCGATGGCATCGACAAACGCGGCGGGAACCGGGTCGTCATCCAATGGTGCAGCCCCCGAGTGCTTGTTCCACAAGTCCATCCAGTTGCTCTCGGGCGTTTCGAGAAGGCGCGTAACAAGGGCTTCGTCGCGGAAGCGTTTGTCTGAGAGGAGGAATGATGCATGCCGAGCGATCGCCGGCCGTCGCCTCTGTAATTCAGCTCTTCTGCGGCCCGCACGTCGAAGTAGTGCGAGTCGGACGAACGGATCATTTGTCGTTCTTGTCAAGGCTCCGTGCGTCAGAAAGATGATGTGACGTCGGCGTTCTGGTGGATCATCGAGAAGCTTCAAGAACTCGATTCCGTGTCGAATGGCTCCCGAGACACGAATGTCCGACGCGTCCGGCAAGCACTTTTCGGCGAAGACATTCCACTCTCGAGGCCATTTCTCGGCGACGGATGGTGGCACCATCACCACGACCGGATGCCGGTGGCCGGTTGCTCGAACGACCGATGCTGCGACTGCCAGTGCCACAAATGTTTTCCCCATGCCGACTTCGTCGGCAAGTACCAGACCCGGCTGATTCGCGAATCTACGAAGAATCTCCTCAGCGGTTTTCTGCTGGCGCGTCGAGTCTGCTGTGGGGAGGTTGTCGTTCGAGAGGTCGATGTCCGGGCTCAAAGTCCACATGAGCGCCGTGCCTCCTTGAATGCGTCGGCAACGTATTCGAGCATGTCACTCTCCAATTCATCGGAATTCAGGGATCGTTGTCTGTCCTCGATCTTCGAAAGTGCCTCGGCGAGAACACTCTGTGCGACAGCGCGATCCAAAGATTGGAGAGCGCATTTCCAGTCGACGGTCCCGACCGTCAGTGCGATCTCAGCGAGAAGGAAATGAGTCTCGGCGGGTGCTGCGGTCCCTGTGCCCGACGAACCCCCATCGAGAGCTGTCTGGTCAAGTACGAGGAGCCTACCGATCTCGACTGGCCCGACCACACCGAACAGGCGATTTCGCAATACCTCGAGCGAAGCAGCACGTGTGCCGAGTCGCTCACGCAACGCCCAGAGGGCTGCAGACCGCGCGCGTGTGCGATGCAGCAGTAGACCGCTCGAATCGAATCGGCGTAGGGCGTCGGTTGCATCCGTACCCGCCAGCTTTCGAGCTTCGATTCGCCGGAGTTCATGCTCCACCGCAGCTGGGAGCGGACGGGTCGATCCGAGGGCGTCCAGTAAGAGTTGCACAGGAAGGTCCTCAAGTTCTGCGGGAATCGGCAGCTTGCTCGTGTCGTCGACGTTCGCTACCCATTGGGCTGATACCGGGGTTCCGTCAGCCGTCCAACCGACGTCGAGGAATGAAGGTACTGCGGTTCTGTCTACCGTCACAAAAAGTTGTTCAGGTTGCAATTGCTTCCGCCACAACTCTTGGTCCACAGCGCACTCGAGGCCAAGTGCGTGCACAGACCACGAGTCCGGCTCTTGCTCCGTTCGATCGAACGAAAGCACCAACTGTGCGGAATTCGACGTCAGTTCGATTGTGCACCAAGAGAAGAAGAGCGGAAGTGAAGGAAGGTTGCTGTCGTCGTCATCAGTGTTCACCGTTTCGATGGCATTCAAGTCGACGGATTTCTGTGTACTGACCAGTGCGCGCAAAGCTCGACCTGTGGGCGACGTACGCGGGGCGCCGACCCACACATTGAGTTCTCGGTGGCCATGGGTCGTTGCGAGCCCCCAACCGGCCGTGGTTGCGTTCGATGATCCTATGAGTGCCGCGACCCACTCGTCGTTCTCCAACACAAGTGCCTTGGCATGCAAGGTGCGTTGCTCGGCATCGAGTGGCGCCAGTGCTCGCACTCGATCCACTTGTGAGGCGAGCTCAACCGGTGCCATTACCGCACCCACACGATCAAGGCCGACGACAGCGGTCACGCTTCGCGCAGTCTTCGGCTGGCCGGTGAGTAACGATCGAACCGAGGTCAATGCCGTCGTGCTCGTTGCGGCATCCCAGAAGGGTGACAGTACGGATGCCCGCAGTGGTTTCTTCGATGTTCGCCACACAGCCTTGTAACCGTCGAGTGGGGAAGAACCGGGAGCTGAAGGCGCGACCGCGAGGTGCACTGCGGTTTCTGTCGGCAAGGCAGGGGAATGTTGCTCGATGCGGCTGGTGATGCGGTTGAGCGTGTCCGTTGCCCGATCCGTCGTCGAACTAGCTGCACCAGGCAACAATTCAAGGTAGCTGCGCAGTTCGCTCACTATGCCGAGAAGGACTGGGCGTGGTATCTGGCAGCCTTGGGTGATGTCGAATGCAAGCGCCGCCTCGATCTTTTCTCGGTAGCCCGCAGGGGTGAGGTTTGCCGAGCCGACGACGATGCGCGCATGGCGTTCCCATATGAGTATTACGACTTTGGCATGTAGTAGGCCATTGCCCGTCGAAACCGGTATCAGGTCCCATCGAAGATTGCGTCTGTCGGTGCGAGTGCCTCGATCGACCAGGACTGAGATGGCCGCGGTTTCACTAAGTCGAAGCTCCTCTTCGAAGGTTGCGGCAATCGAGCTGATCTTGTCCCCCTCGCCGGTTACCGCAGATAGCGCAAGAAATCTGCTAAGGCAATCATCCGTGAAGAACTGAGGGTCGAATGTGAATGTTGTTGCCAGACATGCCACTGCAGATCCGCTGCCTGCTGGCGCGGACCAGTGGTCGAGCATTTTTGTGGTCATACGGCGGTATCTCGTAAGAATCGACGCAATGCGTTTATTCGGATGGGATGAATGAATGGTCCGTCGAGCGATGGCCGGGTTCGTTCCTCGTATCCGGGCCGCACCAACCAGCCGTTCTTGTACGGCTCGAACCATGGCCGCTTGCCCAGTGGCGGCTTCGACGCTTGTATCGCGCCATGATGATTCAGAACCAGTTGGGCCAGATCGGCGGGTGTGTGTTCGTCGGCGAAACCGGTGAAACGCGCATCGAATTCAACTGTACCCGTTGTCGCGGAGAGCGTCTCGAACGCGCGCTTGTGGAGAGCCGGGAGATTTCCTGCTGCGCGGACGAAGGTCGGATCGTGCTTCAACGCGTCGGCTTTCAATGGCGTCGTGCCCAGCGAATACGAAACGTGGCACACCGTACGGAAGCAAGTGTCGAGGTAGCGCGCAAAGTTCTCGTATGCGATGACGGCGTTGATCGTCTCGCGAAGTGCGGGCGACGAAGCGCGAACAATCTCCGAAATCACATCGCTTTCCGTCAGGGTTTCGTCGTCGAGTGAAGGTTCCAGCAAGCGCGCGAGTTCACTGCGTAGCGGGTGGCGTTCTTCGGACAGGCCCCGGAGTAAGCTGCGTTCACCTGCTCCCGGGCCGTCGGGATCTAATGCCTGCGCAAGTGTGCCGACTGTCCTACCAGTAGGAGCAACATCGCAGCGAGATGACTCGAAGCTTCGACGTAGGGCGTTGCGCAGGTCGCGACGTAGTTCGCCACCGTCCGTTCCTGCGGTCTCATCGACGAAGCCAGGAAGGTTGGCTTCGCGTTCCCACATCGACACCAATGCTGTTTGCTGCGACCCCGCCGTCAAGCTCGAAGTAACGATGTCGAGCGTTTTCGCGAGCGGCTTGTACACGCCGTGAAAACCGAACACCGACGGACCTTTGAGGTACGAGTTCGCAGACAGGCGATCTCGGCGCCCGACCACCGCCCGTGCTTTCTGCATCCCGGGGACGCCACGCAGTGCACTTTTAGAACTTCGCGCAAACGCCTCCAGAACTATCCATTCGAATGCGATTTGGGGTGTTGTCACGCCGTCTGCGGCACGTGTGGATTCGAAATCGTCACAGACGATACTGCCGACGGCCATGGCTGTCATCAGGCGAAACCGAGTCATTCGCGCGCGGAAGTCGGGAACCAGTTTGTCAGACAACTTTTCCGAAATGGCGCCGAGACCCATTGGGTCCAGGCTCCCTTCTCCTGCGACCGGCGGATCGAACTCTGAGAACTGGGGGACCGTGAAGCCCGTGAGCGCTGAGGTCATGAGCACACCTCATGACATGTTGGTGCGAGCAGTGTGTCCACGAGATGGTTGTACCAGCACTGCAGTCTTGGCGTGGGGGAACGTTGGCGGCACTGGTCCATCCCAGCCGCATACCGTGTACGCATCCAAATATCTGAGTGACCGGATAGCGTGAGCGCGACGTAACCGAGGAAGGCTCGATGTGGTCGACAATGACAATGTAATTCCGGTGTGGACGCTTGCTACAAAGCAGGCGGAGGTGCCCGCTATTCCGGACGAGGGAACCATGACGCCCGACCGACTGGCGGAGTTGCGGACAGTCCTGGCGGTGTTGGCCGAGACCCCGATCGCAACACTCGAGGCGCATCCGCTTCCGAAGTCGATCGACCTCGATCGAGGGATCTCCCTGGATAGTGCGAGTCCACTGGCTACCCATCTGTCGCAGCTGATCAGCCAGACATCCAAAGCTTCGTCGAGTTCAGCGGTCGCGAGTGGCGAGACGTTGTACCGCATGGTTGTCCCGGCAAAAGTCGCCGCGCAAGTTGGCAGTGGGCTGGTGAAACCGATGACGTCCAAGGCGGCGGCGGGTGGCGTGCACAGTGCGCTTATCGGATCTTCGGGGATTGCTGCGCAGGCCTCGTTCGTGCCTGTTGCAGGACAGGCAGCCGCGGTTGGTGCCGCTGGCGGGTCCGCCGCGACGGCAGGTCTTGCAGCAGCCAGTGCGGGTGCACTGACAGTCGCGGCTCCCCTGGTGTTGATGGCAGTCGCGGTTGGTGTCAGCGCCCACGCCGACCACAAGCGTGAACTCGCAATCGAGAACATCACCAAGTTACTCGAGAAGCTCCACGATGACGCGTTGCAAAAGGAACGTAACTCCCTGAACGGATGTCGGGGCGCGATCGACACTGCGACTGCGATTCTGCTCGATCAGGGACGCATCGGCGCGTCAGTTGGACTGGACTCCGCCGTACACGCGATCAGTGTCGGTATGGCGGATGCCGAAGGGCGACTGAAGAAATGGCAGCAGGGACTCGACGCATTGAAGACCGGTCGCGTCGAGCTCGATACTCTGCGAAAAGCGTTCACCGGAATCGACGAGGACGGTGGCGAGTTCCGCGCCCACCTCGAGCTTGCCGCACTCGCTATCGCGCTCAAGAAGCGTGTGATCGTCCTTCAAGCTGTGGAGCACGCTCAGATGGACGAAGCCAACCCTTTCGAGAGCTTTACTCGCGCGTTGAAGAGCGATCAGCAGCGTGTCGCGAAGTTGGAGTCGGGCATCGCGTCACTGCTCATGGGACTTTCCGAGCTGAGGCTTGACCGATCCCACGGTGTTCGTGATTTTGTGTTCAAGTCGAGTGAAGTCGACAAGATGCTGCGGACCGCATACCTGTTGCGGGAGTTGGGAGATGGGGTCGCAATGTCGGACAACGAATCCGACGTGGCGATCGAGATCGCAAGACGGCGTGATGGATCGGTTGTCGTCTTTCCCGCCCTGGCCGCCTAGTCCGAGCTGACTCGCACCGCAAATGAGCACGTAGCAGCCACTGGGTTCGTCGGTGGCTGCTACAGGTCCAGCCTCAGAGCGTCAGCAGCTTCTTCTGGACTTTGCCCATAGCGTTGCGGGGCAAGCTGTCCACCAGACAAACCTGGCGTGGGCGCTTGTGGATCGACAGTGATTCGGCGACGAAGTCCGAAACCAC
>Ga0154000_1000457_pt1 | contig 11267 bp, 7 predicted proteins | sample TSNC084MetaG_FD_104674 | JGI IMG/M metagenome (GOLD analysis project Ga0154000, IMG submission 104674) | Attine ant fungus gardens microbial communities from North Carolina, USA - TSNC084 MetaG | ecosystem: Host-associated > Fungi > Mycelium > Unclassified | place: USA: North Carolina, Lumber... | reverse complement strand
CGACTTTGGTTTAATATGCATTTTTATTAATAAAACCTTTGAAAATGGTAAGAAAGATAATCTTAAAATCAAATCCAAGGGTCCAATTTTCAATATAATACAAATCATGTTCGATTCGCTTCGTAATAGAAGTATCACCCCGATATCCATTTACCTGAGCCCAACCGGTGAGGCCTGGCCGGACTTGATGCTTTACCATATATCTGGGGATTTCTTCTTTGAATTTTTCGACAAAAAATGGCCGTTCTGGTCTTGGTCCTACCAAACTCATATCTCCCAGCAGTACGTTGAAAAACTGGGGGAATTCATCAATACTGGTCCTCCTGATAAATTTTCCGATAGTCGTAACCCGCGGATCATTAGGGGTTGTCCATTCTTTCTTTTCTTTTGCGGCGCTTTGCACACACATTGAGCGAAACTTATACATCCGAAAGGGGCGGTTATGAAGACCGACTCTTTCTTGCGTAAAAATAACCGGACCCGGTGAAGAAAGCTTTACGATAAGTGCTGTTATGATCATAAGCGGGCCAAATATAATAATGGCCGCTAAAGAACCAAAAATATCTACCATCCGCTTAACCGCCGCATTAAATGCATTCGTAAGCGGCACATGACGGATATGAACTACCGGAAGACCCAACAGGTCCTCCGTATAAGGACTGGTCGGAATAATATTATTATAATCCGGTATGAATTTTGTATGCACCCCGGATTTCTCACAGGCTGCTACAATCCTTTGCAGTTTGTTGTATTCTTCCAACTGCAGAGTAATGGCAATTTCATCTAATCGATTCATCGGAAGGATGGCTTCCAGATTTTCAATCGTGCCGATTACCCGAATTCCACGATAATCAGTCCCTCTTTCCACTCTGTCATCTAGTATTCCCCGAATACTATATCCCCATTCAGGATTTGCTAGTATGCGGTCAATATAACCCTGGGCGGCCCGGCTATAACCAACCAATAAAATATGTTTCTGATTGTATCCCTTGGCTCTGATATACCGTAAAGCAACACGGATCAGATTACGTTCGCAGGTCTCTAAGACAATATTAATGCCATAGAACAAAAAAAGCATCTTCCGGGAAAAATCCTGAGCTCTTTCCTTAAATAAGAATAACGCAAGAGAAAAAAACAGTAGGGCAATTGTATTTGCTTTGACAATATTCCAAAATTCAATTCTCCTGCCCTGAACACGTTTCGGTGTATAAAGCTTAAAAACTGCATAAATAATTAAATATCCTGGTACTATGACAACTAACAGGGAAAAATACAAAGATGTAGGAAAGTTCAAAGACTTTGTAGCAGACGGAAATAGTCCGCTCTCAAAAAATATATACCAGGACAATAAATAAGCAATGGCAATTACGAGTCCATCTAAAACAATATGAAATTGGTTTAATCGTCTTTGGTTATCTTTAATCACTGTCTATATACCTCTCTTTACCATATAGAACATACCCTCTGACTATCTCATCTATAATACACTTTTTCCGAACAAAGGGCAACTACAATTTCAGCTTCCGTTTTGCATATTCATAAATATAAATAAACGTATTTACAAGGAGTTCTCCCTCAATTTTGACATAATTTCCAATATTTTTTAATCGAAACTTGACTTTTTGGGAATTTCTCACCGTTCTGATACCTTCCAGAAATCCGCTTTTATACTGATTTCCATAACCCTGTTTGATAAAAAACCGATATTTCAGACCAAAACCTACTGCTAAAGGCAATGCATTTAACAGAAGTTGAAAAAAAGGCATATTTTTATAATTCAAATAAACATTATTACGGGCCGCAAGTCTTACCTTAAAATCATTATATTTCGAACCGCTTGTACCGCTGCCTACATGATAACAAATAGCAGTCGGACAATACCGATTAGAATATCCGGCGATTTTGGCTCTGTATCCGACATCTAAATCTTCCAGATAGGCAAAATGCAGCTCATCAAAATAACCAATTTTTTCGAATACTTCCCGGCGGTAAATAGCCGCGCCGGCGCAGGCAGAAAATACCTTGCACTCTGTATTATATCCAGCGGAAGAATTTCCTACTCCGCGCTGAAAAGCCCAACCTAGCAGACAATACATATCACCCGCGTCGTCCATCAATTCCCGCTGATAAAGCTGGATCATTTTAGCGCTGACAGAGAAAGCTTTTGGATATTTTTCCATTGCCTTCACCATTTCTCCTACATAATTTTCATCTACCTCGGTATCATTATTCAACAAGATCACATAGGGAGTCTTAGCCGCCTTAATTCCTGCATTTACGGCACCGCTGAAACCATAATTTTTATCCATCTTAATTAGCTTCACTTGGGAATAATACTGCTCTATATATTCGTTGCTTCCATCGGTAGAGGCATTATCTACAATTAACAATTCATAGTCCTTATAGTGCTGAGCGTCCAATGCCTTCATACAGGGTTCCATAAACTGCAATCCATTATAGTTTGGTATAATTATCGTCACCTTTGTCATCTATGGTCTTTCCTCTTTTTTCAGATCCCGCAGATCAAAATTAGATTTATTTAAAGTCAGGTTCGGATTATAATAAGGATCTCCATTTTTTAATATATCCGGCCATTTCTTTCGGAAGGTTTCAATTTCTCTATTAAACCGCGCAACCTTTTCCGGTGTGTTCTCAAGGCCTCTGGATTTCGATTCGTAATGGTACAATTCGGCATAAGGATTATAAACGACTAATTTTCCCTGGTTCCGGACCTTCATACAATAATCAATATCATTAAAAGCAATTGCCAGATCCTCACTAAAGCCGCCAACCGCATCAAACACACTTTTTTTTGTCATCATACAGGCGGCTGTTACGGCACTGTAATTTTGGGCACACATTGCCCGTTGGAAATAACTGTTTTCCCCTTTGTGAAGACCAATAAAGGTATGACCGGCGATCCCTCCGAAGCCAACGACCACTCCGGCATGTTGAATGGTATCGTCCTGATAGAGAAGCCTGGTTCCGACGATTCCCACATCCTCCCGCATACAATAGCCAAGCAATTCCTCAATTACATTTTCTGATATAACTTCCGTATCATTATTCATCAATAAAAGATACTCACCCTTAGCAAAGTCCGCCCCATAATTGTTGATCGCAGAATAATTAAATTCTCTGTCCCAGCGGACTACCCTTACCTCTTTATGAGCCGCCTCTAACTGCTGATAATATTCAAAAGTCCGCTTATCCGTACTGTTATTCTCAATAATAATAAACTCCAAATTCTGATAAGTGGCTTTATTTTTCAAAGAGCTGATACAGATATTTAGGTCCTCCGTATGATCCTTATTCGGAATAATAACCGACACTAAAGGAGTATCCTTTAGCTGATAATGGGTATGATAGATTCCATAATCCACTCCCTTTTCCACCACAGCGTCGATTCCTACTCTCTGGTAATGAGCTTCGATGGCCCTTGCGCCTGCTTCAAATGCATACAGCTTGCTTTTTGGATTACTGGCGGTAGAGTTTTCATGACACCGCCAGTGATAAAGAACCTTGGGAATATGGTAAATCCGAAAAGCTGCTTCTGTACACCGAAATATAAAATCGTAATCCTGCGCTCCGTCAAATTCTTCACGAAAGGGTCCGACTTTCTCTAAAATCTCCCTGCTGAATACGAATAAATGACAAATATAGTTTACACTTCTTAAAAGATCAATATTAAAATCCGGTTTAAAATGCGGATCAAATAAGCTTCCGCCCGCCATACTCATCTTATCCTCATCCGAATAAAGCACATCAATATTCTCATCCTGGTTAATTGCCGCCACGCACTCATAAAGGGCATTGGCCGTCAGCGTATCATCATGATCCGCTAATGCAATAAAATCTCCTGTAGCCATTTCAAGAGCCGCATTTGTATTTCCTGAAATCCCTAGATTTTTACCAAGAATACAATATTTGATTCGCTTATCATTGGCTGCATACCTGGATAAAATGGGCGAAGGAGCACTTTTGCCACTGCCGTCGGCGATGCACATCTCCCAATTTTCATAGGTTTGAGCAAGCACAGCGTCTAACAGTTCCTTTAAGTATTTCTCCGGTGTCTGATAGGCAGGGATCACAATGCTGATTTTAGGCTCATATAGAAAGGCTGTCTGCCTTTGTTTTTCCAAATCCGCAAGAGTTGGCTTCGTCATTTCATACCATTCGTTATATTCAGAGGTTTCCTGAATATCCGTCAACCGATGCTTAGACTTCAAATATAACGCTTTCAGACCATGTTCTCTGACCAGACCGACTGCCGCACGGACCGTATCCCTATTGGCCAATCCTTTGACCCATTCCCATCTTCTATAAGCCGCGCTTTTCCTTCTGGCAATCACCTCTTCATTAAGCTTAAACCTGCTGCGCTTTCCATCTGCAGCAATTTTCAAATAATACGTTTCTCCCTGCTGATAAGGAAATTGAATATCAAATCCCAAATCACTATCATAAGCTCTCCCAAAAAAGTGTTGGCTTACAGCATCCCTTCTGATGGATGCAATCCGGATATCCACGGATTTATGATCCTTGGTTTCGACAGAAAAGGAAAATTTCGACTCCGGAGTCCTGCCCACCGCCCAGCCGCTAAGACTGAGCGTATGGTCCCGGATTCTGATGATTTCTACTTTATATTTCATGCAATGCTTCTCCTGTAAAACTTATTTCTTATCATTTACTCTCCAGAAACTACTTCCTCAATTGCTGTCTCTTCCGCTGCCTGATTCTCTAAAGCCGTAGTCTCTGCAGCGGTTTCTGCTGCGGTTTTTGTCACCGCGGTTTCTGCCGCCTGAGTCTCTGCCGCCGGTTCTGCCGGTTTTTGGGCAAATGGTCTGATCGTACTTCCGGGAGCCGCCGCTCCTTTTGCCACCATCTTCACTTCTACGCCTTCGACCCGGAATCCGTAACCCGCAGTGCCTGCCGATTCACCGTTTTTCGCCCAATCCAGCCAGCCAAATTGCTGAGAATGGACACGATAATAGATATCATAGTTTTCCTTGGCTTCTCCCGCCAGCTCAATCTGAATCGCTTCTAACCGCGTTCCGGTTCCTTCCGTTCCCGTAAGTTCACCGCCGCTGACGTAGTCTACCCAGCCTTTATTCTGCAAATGAGCACGATACCTGACAGAGCCGCTGCAGGGCAGGTTCGCAAGGTTCATTTTCAGTCCTTCCATGCGAAGTCCCTGTCCAACTGTTCCGCTCGTTGCACCATCTTTTACAACCGGCAGCCATCCCTTAGATTCCACATATGTCTGATAGCTCACTTCCGCCGGAATTCCCACGTAGCACCGAGATGTGGGACCAGGAGCCGCCGCGCCTTTATCAACCACTTGTATTTCAATACTCTCCAGTCGTTTCGCATAACCCGCCGTTCCTGCTGCCGTACCGTTCTTTGCCCAATCCAGCCAACCATAATCTTGAGCATGGACACGGTAATATACATCATATTTATCAGCGTTTTCTCCGGTTAATCGGATCCGGATCGCCTCCAGCCTAAAGGCCCTGCCGGAAGTTCCGGATAAATCTCCATCCTGCTTCCATTCCTGCCACCCGATATTTTGAATATGGGTCGAATATTCAATTCCTAATTTTTCATCACCGGATACATTTATCTTAATTGCTTCCAAACGAAGGAATTTCCCTGAAGTCCCGCTGACCGCGCCGTTATAGACAACTCCCTGCCAGCCCATATTCTGGATATGGGTTTGATAGGAAATATTCACGCCTTCCTCTGCCTGGGCCCCGGTAAGGCCAAAATAGCTTGCAATTGCTGCCGCATCTGCTTCTCCTAAAGCTTTCAATTTCGCGTCGGTACTTAAGTAGGTTTCAAATTCTTCCGCATTGCTTAAAAATGCGTGTTCAATAATAGCTGCAGGGATATTCCGATTTGCCGAAGCAGCGATAACTGCATAGTAGTCTGCCGTTTCACCGGTAGCCTCATGCGTACTTCCATTCTGCGAAAGACGAACTTTAACCCCTCTGTTGGTAAGACCCAGAGCGGAGAGCTCTTTAAGAACCTTTTCGCCAAAAACCTTAAGGGAAGAATAGAATTGCTCCAAATTGGATACATATACTTCTGCTCCCACCGCACTTTCATTCGTGGAAGAATTTAAATGCTGGGATATGAAAATATCCGCACCATATTCGCTTGCCCTTTCTGCCCGTTGCGTAAGCCCTACTTGTTCATCTGCCGTTCTTGTCATATAGACTATAACATTAGGATATCTTTCTAATGCCGCTTTTGTATATTTAGATATCTTGAGGTTAAGATCTTTCTCCAAAGCTCCTGTCACGGAAACGGCTCCTCCTTCGCTGCCCCCGTGTCCCGGGTCCAGCACCACGACAACCGGATCAGACGCCTTTGCCGTAATTGGCCAAACGGCAGACAAAAAGCCTATAGTTACAGTAAATATTAACACTGATGCCATCATCCTACGTAATTTCATAACCTTTTTCCCTTCATATAGACCGTATGTTATCGTTTGCAACTTTCACTATCACCGCGTCCTGATATTTTTATATACAAGGACCGTAAATATCATAAAGCGGATGAGATTAGCAATCACCATCCCTAAGGCCAAACCCATCAGGCCAAATGTTTTGCTCCCGCTAATGACCAAAACTAAAAATACAATAGCATAAACAACTTCCACTTTCATTTGAAAATTAATATTGCAAATCCGAAAAGCCATCATATTGATCATACTGCATCCATAATATATAATTTGACTCAGATTACAAATATCAATTATTCTCAGTGTCTCCTGATAAAAATCCGGATACAAAATATACACCAAAACTCTGGAAACAGGTATTCCAGCTAAAAAGAAAAACAAGATTCCGCCCAGGGAGGCCAAGACAATATTGCGAAATATTTTCTTTGTAATGACAATAGTATCTTTCGAAAAATAACTCAATAGTACTGTCGAAACCGGCGGTACAACTAATGCTACCGTCTTACCATACAAACTGGCAGCATAATAAACAGATACTGCTTCACTATTAATAAGGAAACCAATCAAAATTCTGTCTAAATTAGTCAACGCATAGCTAAGCAGATAAGAAGCAGAAAGGCTTGCATAGTTTTTACGGATAGCAGAATAAGTGCTGCCTGCCTTCCTATATATTTTAAATGCCTTTCCGGCAATCCCCGCATAAAGGACGGCTACCGACTCGCCTAAAATAAAAACCACATACCAGGGCATCCCTTTGCTGTATAAAATATATCCCAGAATATATCCAAAAGAAGTAAAAATAGAAGAAAGTAATATCTTTTTAAAATTAATATCAATTTTAAATATTGAATCAGAATACAGGCGGAGCATCATCAGAGCCCCAATAAGTCCCAGCATCAATCCTCTAAAAATTCCGGATTTCACAATAAAGATACTATATCCTGCCAATACAATGATAATACCAATAAAACTGATCCCGGCAAGCTGCCTGTACTCCGCAGTCCTTTCCTGATCTTCGTTTTGGTTCAGAACACGGATATTGCATAAGGATTCTCCATAAGAGTAAGAAAAAATATTTACAAAGGCTAACTGAGTCAGTATCTCTCCAAAAACTGCTTTTCCCATGCTCCGGCTCAAAAGAGGATAAATACAAAGCTGAAGGATTCCAAAGAAAATGCCTTTGGCCCCGATGGACAGCGTCCCGTCCTTCAGGAGCTGGTTTGACCATAATTTTTTTATCATTCTTCCTGTTCCTCTTCCGGCGTAAAGTTAATCCTCTCTTCCTCTACCACTAAAGGCCGCTTCATCAGCCTGGTATTCATCGTCAGGATATATTCCCCCACAAAGCCAATAAGAAAAATCTGTATAGAGCCGAGAAAAAATATTCCAATCAATATCGGAGCGGTTCCGGCAAGAAAGCGATCCCAATATAAAAGTTTATAAATAAGATACACCACTGCAATAAGCATCGAAAGAACCGAACTGATTCCGCCAAAGATAGTTGCCATCCGAAGTCCTACCTTCGTGTAAGAGGTAATGCTTAGCATCGCTCCGTCATAAAGCCGATAAAAATTATTACTGGTTTTTCCGGCCCTGCGTTTCGGCTGTTCATAAGGGATTTCTTTCCTGCGAAAGCCCAGCTCAGCCACCACCCCTCTAAGAAAAGGCGCCGGATCATCTAACTGTCTCAACACTTCAATAAACTTTCTGTCATAGAGTCCAAAACCTGTAAAATGCTCAATCTGTTCTACGTCTGATAACTTCTTAATTGCCTTATAATAGCAACTGCGCAGGAAATACATAATCGGATTTTCTTTACTGCTTGTCTTAATACCAATCACAATTCGGTATCCATTTTCCCATTCCCTGACAAACTTTGGAATCATCTCTACCGGGTCCTGGAAATCTGCCGCTAACAACACGGCAGCATCTCCGCTTGTCTGAAGCAGCCCATAATAGGGGGAATTAAACTGTCCAAAATTACGGGCATTAAAAATAGCCTTAATATTATTATTCCTTTTACATAATTTTCTCAGCTTTTCTCTTGTTTGATCAGAGGAATCATTGTCAATAAAGACTAATTCATACCGATATCCGGACAATTTATTTTCAAATAATTGAATTACGGCATCACTTAAAGCCTCAATATTCTCTTCTTCATTAAAACAGGGAACCACTATACTAATTGTCTTCATTATTTATCCCCTCTTTAACCCAAAAAATAGTATTTCTTATTCCTTCTTCAAAACAAATTTGTGGCACAAAACCAGTATCTTCTGATAATTTTGAAATATCTGCCTGTAAATGCATGATCTGTCCGCCGCCATATGGCTTCTTCCCCAAACCAGGCGCCACCAGAGGATTTGACTGATCTCTGATTATTTCTATATATTCTGCCAATGGCCTGGCTTCTCCGCTTCCTACCACATAAACATCAGAAGCGGTTCCTTTCTCGGCAATTAAATACAGCGCTCTTGCACAATCCTCAACATAAAGATAATCCCAAAGCTGCTCTCCTTTAGTAAAGGAAGATTCTCGGCCTTTAAGGAAATCCCGGATTCCTGACATAACCAAAGTACCCGGGTTATCATAAGGTCCGTAAATACTCAGGATTCTGGCCCATTCATGGCGAATTCCATAATTCTCACACATAAGCCGGCTCATCTGACCGGCACAGAGCTTTGCCATTCCATAGCCATTCACCGGGAAAGCTGGCGTATCCGGCTTTAGCTTTTCCAAAACCGGTCCGTACTCCGCCTGGCTCCCGGCTCCCACATAAATACGGCATTGCAGTCTCCTTGCTAATTCTACGCTATCCAGCGTATACCGGATATTGGAATTTTGCAAATACATATGATTCCGGCTATCACCAAAAGTACTGTCCCAGCCTAAATGAAAAAAGACATCATAATTTCCTAAATCCTTATCCGGCAGCGCCCCAAGATCTGCCAAATCACATTCTTTTATTTTGATTAAAGAATCATCAGGAATCCATTCTCTTTTGGCAGAGCCTGGACGAATGACCGCTAAGACCTTTATTTTACGTTTTACTAAATATTTCATTAAAGCCAGACCGATCATCCCGGTGGCCCCGGTAATCACAGCACTGTGTATTTCTCTGTTATCGCTTTTTAGAGCTAAATTCATTGCAACTGCTTCCTTCATGATTTCACTTTCTTCTTAAGTATGGGATGTTCAACCGGCTCCTATGCAGAAACTTTAGTTTTTAATTAAAGGTATCATCATATTCTTCGCCAGCTCTTCTTGGTCAAGAAACGGCGCTAAATCCTCAAGCGGCGCCGATACCAAAGAGCCATCAGGAAGTCTCTTTGTCGCCGACTTCGGCTCAAAATTCTGCTCCATAGAAACCATAACTTCACAAATAACCGGTCCTTTTTGAGACAATACCCGATCAAGAACTTCTGCCAATTGTTTATTTTTCTCGATTTTTTCATACGGATAGCCATAGGCAAAAGCCAGCTTCTCCATCTTGGGAAAGCTTAGATCCCCGCTGTCAACACCGATTCCAACCAGCGGCTCGCCAAAAAAGTTTTTCTGGGTTTGACGGATCGAGTGATAGCCTCCGTTATTAATAATAAAAATCTTAATATTCATCTGATGGTGAATAATGGTCTGCAATTCCTGCAGGTTCATTTGAACGCTGCCATCACCGGTGATACAGATAATATCCCGGCTATGTTCTGCTGCCCAAACTCCGATAGCGGCAGGAAGATCATATCCCATCGATGCTATGGCGGAATTAATGATAAAACGCTGGCCTCTTTTTATGGTATATCCATGGCTTCCTACCACACAGGCGGAACCATTTCCGACAACAGTAATTTGATTCTCCTGTAAACGATTGCTAAGCTCTTTCATAAAGGCATAGACATTGACAATCCCTTTTTGTTCATAATGCCTGGGAAGTACTACCGGATAATCCCGCTTCCAACCCCGGCAGATTTCCAACCAGGAATCCCCGCAAAATAAAGGCTCCGGCGACAATGCTTTGGCTAATTTCGCAAGCAGGTCTTTCGCATCGGCCCAAACCGGCAGGGAAACATGAAGCGTTGGCTTTTTCAACTCTTCCGAATCAATATCATTGACAATCGTATACGCGTCCCTCGCCCATGTCTGGTAATTATATCCCACCTGACGAATACTTAAGCGGCTCCCAATCGATAAAAGCAGATCACTGTTTTGTACCGCGAAATTACCGGCTCTGTCGCCCATAATACCGCCCCGTCCCACATAAAGAGGATGATCGTCATAAATTATGTCAATGCTATTCCAACCGGTTACTACCGGTATATTGAGCTTTTCCACTACTTTATTAAAAACCTCAAAGCCGCCGGAAATGCGAATTCCGTTTCCGGCATAAAGAACCGGTCTTCTGGAACCTTTGATCCTGGAAATAATTGTCTGCACCAGTTCTTCCGTGACCGGCGGGGGAAGTGTACTATCGTATTCCGAAGTATCATACCCTGCCAGTTCTTCTGTTTCTATGTACGCTCCCTGAACATTTAAAGGAATATCCAGCCAACAAGGCCCCGGCCTTCCCATCGCCGCTATATATAGCGCTTTCTCCAAACTATAGCGGATTCTCATGGGATCTGTCAGCATCTCTGAGTATTTTGTCATACAATCGACTGCTTTTACAATATCAAATTCCTGATCTCCCATAGCACGGATATTAAGTCCGGTACTCCTGGCTGTGGTATCATACCGGACCTGTCCGGACAATACCAGCATCGGAATAGAGTCTAAATATCCGCCCACTACTCCGGTTATCGCATTTGTCCCT
>Ga0154000_1000455_pt1 | contig 11289 bp, 6 predicted proteins | sample TSNC084MetaG_FD_104674 | JGI IMG/M metagenome (GOLD analysis project Ga0154000, IMG submission 104674) | Attine ant fungus gardens microbial communities from North Carolina, USA - TSNC084 MetaG | ecosystem: Host-associated > Fungi > Mycelium > Unclassified | place: USA: North Carolina, Lumber... | reverse complement strand
TTTACCATGTATCAGGGAGAATTCTGTGCTATCGTCGGCCCGTCCGGTTCGGGGAAATCCACGCTTCTTAACATGCTGGCCGGTCTGGAGAAGCCGACAAAGGGTGAGATCATCATCGCCGGCAAGCATATGGAACGGATGAATGAGAAGCAGCTGGTGGCTTTCCGCCGGGAGAATGTAGGCTTTATCTTTCAGTCCTATAATCTGCTGGCGACAATGAATGCGGTGGAAAATGTAGCCTTGCCGCTGTCATTTCGTGGTATGCCGAAGAAACTCCGGCTGGAAAAAGCAAAAAAATACTTAAAATTAGTTGGTCTGGAACAGCATTTTAAGCACCGGGCCAATGAGATGTCCGGCGGACAGCAGCAGCGGGTGGGCATTGCCAGGGCGCTGGTGGTACAGCCAAAGATTATCTTTGCCGATGAGCCGACCGGGAACCTGGATTCCAGGACGACCATGGAAGTGCTGGCGTTGATGCAGCAGATCGTCCGGGAGCAGAAGCAGACGTTGGTTATGGTTACTCATGACAGCCAGCTGGCTTCTTATGCCGACCGGCAGTTCCATATTGTCGATGGGAAGATCTTAAAGATAGAAGAGAAGCACATAGAAGCATAATGATAACAAAAGGGAGACAGAGCATGAAAAGATGGAGACAAGGGCTTGCGGCGGTATTTGCAGTGATCCTGATGATATCCAGCCTGCCGCTTGGCCAGTTGACGGTTCTTGCTGATAACCGATGGGTGTTCACAGAAAAAGTGCCCAGTGGGAAAACCGGCAAGAATATGACGGTGAGTTTTACTGTTAAGAACAGTTCCGGTCACGATATCAAAAAGCTGGGCATTGGGTTTGATACCAGTGGCGTGGATATCGGGGATGAGGATGAAGATGACCTGATTTACGGTTATGCTTTTCCATTTGAAATGACCCAGTCCAGCAAGCAGAGTATTAAATCACTGGGCAGTCTGGGGGCAGGGAAGACCAGGACGGTAACCTTGTCCGGAAAAGTACGGCGGGATCTGTCGGATGGTTATTATAACGTACCGATTGCCGTATATGAGCAGGTCAGTGATGAGGATGACGGCGGCTGGTACCAGCATGCATCGGAAAATATCCGGGTATGGATTTCCAAATCCACCGGCAGCACCGATGAGGATGATGACGAAACCAAGACCTATGATTTTGTCTTAGGCGAGAACCAGAGCACCCCTTACGGTATCTATCCCAATGTGCTGGATTTCAGTATGAACCTGCGCAACAACAGTCCGGCCACAGTATATAATGTGAAAGTCAGTATGGTGATGGACCCCGACAGTACCAAATTTCCGTTTGATATCAACGAAGCCAATTATGACCGGCGGTTTGAACAGATCGGCAAAGATGAAACGGTACCGCTGCCCTACAGTTTTGCCATCCGTTCCGATGTGTATTCGGGATACTATCCGATCAATATGAAGATTTCCTATTCCAAAAGCTCTACCGGCGAGGAACTGGAAATTTACGAGACTTCCTTTTTTGTCCGGGTGACGAATAAAGACAAGGAAGATGACAGGGGTGATTTCAACGAGCATGACCGGACCAGGGCGCGAATTATTATTGACGGTTTTACTACCGCCCCGGAGACGATTATTGCCGGTGATGAATTTGAACTGGTGCTGATGATTAAGAATGCTTCCAGTAATATAACGGCAACCAATCTGCTGTTTTCCCTGGAGTCGGAAAAGGTGTCTGACAGTGCGGTATTTACGACCGAATCGGGATCCTCTTCGATTGCCATGGACAGCCTGGGGCCGGGGAGTACCAGGGAGCTGCGGATGCGCCTGCTGTCCAAACCCAGTGTTGACCAGCGTTCTTACGGACTGACTGTTAAGGCGAAGTTTGACAGCCCGGAATATAAGAACGCGGAAGAAAATATGCAGATCGACATTCCGGTGAAGCAGATCCCCCGGTTGAATACCGGAACCTTTGAGGTCATGCCGGATTCCATTAAAGTGGGCGAAGAGTCCAATATCATGTTCGGCATCAACAATACCGGCCGGGTCATCCTATATAATGTTATGGTATCTTTTGAAGCGGATTCCATCCAGTACACGGATACTTATGTGGGAAATATCAAGCCGGGTGAGACCGGCAATGTGGACTGCATGCTGACCGGTCTGGCCGCTACGGTGGACAATGGCAAGATCAAGGTACTGATTTCTCATGAGGACGAGAACGGCAATGTGGCAACCGAAGAAAAAGAATTGCGGTTATATGTGGTTGAGGATGTGATGGAATATGACGATATGGAGGCGGGGAATTTTGATGATGTTTTGATGGAAGAACCTTCCTTCTTTGCCGCCCATCAGAACGTAATGATATTGGCGGCAGCAGCAGTGGCGGTCCTTGCAGCCATATTGATCAGCCTGAAGATACGAAAAAAGAAACAAAAGGCTTTGGAAGAGGATGAGGACGAGGACGATGAATTTTCCTGATTTACTGGCAATGAGCGTGAACAATTTGCGACGGCGAAAACTAAGGACCGCACTGACGGTCCTTGGTGTCATTATCGGTACGGCTGCGATTGTTATCATGGTGTCGCTGGGAATTGGCCTGAATGAATTAAACCGGGAACTGATTGAATCTTATGGCAGTCTGACGACCATCCGGGTGCACTCGGACAGGTATTATAGCGGAGACAGCAATCAGGACACCAAGTATCTGACGGATGAGATTGTGGGGGAATTTGCCCGGATTCCCCATGTGACGGGAGTTTATCCATTGTTAGAGACTCATGTGCTGATGCAGCAGGGGGCTTATCAGACCGGGGTAACATTAGTTGGTGCGCCGCGAGAATATCTGGAGCAGATCCCCCTGGGGGAAGGTGAATTACCGCCGGCAAACAGCAAAAGTATAGAATTGATTTATGGAAATGCGATTATTCAATGGTTCTCTAATAGTAAGACCGGGAAAGGTTACTGGGAGACCGGAGAATTACCAAAGATTGATTTTATGGGTAAGCCGATGTTTGTGATCTTTGATGTGAACAGCTATTATCAGTCCCAGGGCGATGGCTCTTCCGAGAATGTCACGGTGCCTAAGAAATATATGCTGCGGGCGGCCGGTGTCGTGGCTGGTGGGATTGATGATTATAATGATCATGCTTATTCGGTTTATACCGACCTGGAATTATTGAAAGCCCAGTTAAAGAAAGTATTTAAGAAAAATCCCATTCCGAATCAGCCGACGAATAAAAAAGGGAAACCCTATTCTTATTTTATATACGATTCGATGCTGGTCAGTGTGGATAAAATGGAACATGTAATGGATGTGCAGCGGCTGCTTAACGATCAGGGTTATCAGGCCTACAGCAACATGGAGTGGATGGAACAGTCGGAGAAGCAATCCGAGATGATCCAGGCCGTTCTTGGCGGAATCGGTGCGGTTTCGCTGTTTGTAGCGGCTATCGGTATTGCCAATACGATGATGATGTCGATCTATGAACGGACCAAGGAAATCGGTGTAATGAAGGTGCTGGGATGTGACATGGGCGTCATCCGGAATATGTTTTTACTGGAATCAGGATTTATCGGGTTTATGGGGGGGATCATTGGCATCGTCCTTAGCTATGGAGTGTCATTTTTTATGAACCGTTTTTTGCAGCTGGGTCAAATGGTGAATGGAATGGATGGAGATATCTCCCGGATTCCGTCATGGTTATCGCTCATGGCGATCGGGTTTGGGATTCTGGTGGGAATGGCCGCCGGATTTTTGCCGGCGCTGCGGGCAATGAAGCTTAGTCCGCTGGCGGCGATCCGGAATGAGTAAATCTGGATGTAAAAAAGTACTTGCATTTACGAAAAGAATCTATTATGATGAGTTTAACGCGTGTAACTGGCGGATGAGTGGGAAACCACGAGGGAGCACGCAGAAAAGAAGCCGACCGCCTGGGCACCATTGTTTGTGGTGCCCGGGCGGTTTTTTGGTGCGCCCGGTGGGCATACGTTGAAGGAGGAGACAAAGATGAAGGTACTATCATTGGAACAGGAGCTAAAGAACAATACATACCCGGGGCGGGGAATCGTGCTGGGAAGAAGTGCCAATGGAACAAGAGCAGTGGCGGCTTATTTTATTATGGGCAGAAGTGAGAACAGCAGAAACCGGGTGTTCGTGGAAGACGGCCAGGGGATTCGGACCCAGGCATTCGATCCGTCCAGGGTGACGGACCCCAGTCTGATTATCTATGCGCCGGTCCGGGTTCTGGGCAATAAGACGATTGTGACCAATGGTGATCAGACCGATACCGTCTATGAAGGACTGGACAAGCAGATGACGTTTGAACAGTCTCTTCGCGGCCGGGAGTTTGAGCCGGACGGGCCGAATTATACCCCGCGGATTTCCGGAATTATGCATCTGGAAAATGGTAATTATAATTATGCCATGTCCATTTTAAAAAGTAATAATGGAGACCCAAAGGCCTGCAACCGGTACACCTTTGCTTATGAAAATCCCGCCGCCGGCGAGGGGCATTTTATTCATACCTATATGCATGACGGCAATCCGCTGCCAAGCTTTGAGGGAGAGCCGAAGCTGGTGACAATTCCGGATGATATGGATCAGTTTACGAAGATGCTATGGGAAAATCTGAACGAAGAGAATAAGGTTTCTTTATTTGTACGGTATATCGAAATTGCTACCGGGGATTTTGTAACTAAAATTGTAAATAAAAATCAGCAAAATTGAAAGGAGCAGAGAACCATGAACGAGTTAGAGTTAAAGTACGGTTGTAACCCCAATCAAAAACCGGCCAGAATTTTCATGAAGGAAGATCAGGACCTGCCGATTACCGTATTAAGCGGAAAACCGGGATACATCAATTTCCTGGATGCTTTTAACGGATGGCAGCTGGTCAGAGAACTGAAGGCGGCGACCGGCCTGCCGGCAGCAGCTTCATTTAAGCATGTATCGCCGGCCGGCGCAGCGGTAGGATTGCCGCTGGATGAAACCCTGGCGAAAATTTACTGGGTGGAGGATATGGGGGATCTGTCGCCTCTTGCTTCCGCTTATGCCAGAGCCAGGGGCGCTGACCGGATGTCTTCCTTTGGCGATTTTATCTCCTTGTCGGATGTCTGTGACGCGGATACGGCAAAACTGATCAAACGTGAGGTCTCCGACGGCGTGATTGCACCGGGCTATGAACAGGAGGCGCTGGAAATCCTGAAAGCAAAGAAGAATGGCAATTATTGCGTCATTCAGATGGATGAGAATTATGTACCGGAGCCGGTTGAACACAAACAGGTATTTGGGATCAGTTTTGAACAGGGCAGAAATGAACTGGATATCAGCAAAGAGCTGCTGGCCAATGTGGTAACAGAAAATAAGGAAATTCCCGATTCAGCCAGAATCGATCTGATGATTGCCCTGATTACCTTAAAGTACACCCAGTCCAACTCGGTATGCTATGTCAAAGGCGGTCAGGCCATCGGAATCGGTGCGGGGCAGCAGTCCCGGGTACATTGTACCAGACTGGCGGGCAATAAAGCAGACAACTGGTACCTGCGCCAGGCGCCCCAGGTATTGGCGCTTCCGTTTGTGGACGGAATCAAACGGGCGGATCGTGATAATGCCATAGACGTGTATATTGGCGAGGAATATCTGGATGTGCTGGCTGAAGGTGAGTGGGAGAAGACATTTAAAGTAAAACCGCCGGTATTTACCAGCGAAGCGAAGCGGGCCTGGCTGGATCAGATGAGGGATGTAACACTGGGTTCGGACGCCTTCTTCCCCTTTGGTGACAATATTGAGCGGGCATACAAAAGTGGTGTGAAATATATTGCCCAGCCAGGCGGGTCGGTACGGGATGACAACGTGATTGAGACATGCAATAAATATGGAATGGCCATGGCCTTTACAGGAATTCGATTATTCCATCATTAATTCCGATTGGGTGATTACATTTTGTGTTTTACTTGTCATATTGTATGTTTTGGTGTAAAATCATAGTACAATTTCATAAAACACCATTCGTTCAATCTTTCAGGAGGTAACTAGATATGGCTGGTGGCAATAAAAAATCTTCCAAAGGTTTTATGGGGTTTCTTAACAAATTCAATTTAAAATTGCAGACAAAATTAGTTAGCATTTTTTTAGTTGTTAAGGTAATCCCCCTGATCCTGATCACCATTTTCGCATGGAACCAGATTGTCAGCTTAAGCAATCTTTTGCGGAAAATTGCTGTTGAAGACTCATCAACAGCGCTTAATGACAGTGCTGTTCAAAACATTGAAAGGATGACCACCGATACGGCACGGAATGTGGCGGATTTTCTTTACGCGCGGGATGATGATATCCGCTATTTAAGTACGGTTACGCCATCTGACGAGGCATACCGGAACTTTAGTGAAGCGAATACCGGCAAAGTGGTCAGAACCGGTCAATGGATTCTTTCAGAAGACGGAGCATCCTGGGAACCGGCGGTCAAATCAGTTGTCCAGGAAAAAGAAGTACATTCCACCAACAGCGAAAATGAAATCATGAATGGTTTTCATTATCGTCAGCATGATGACTATACTTATGTTGACATTCCCCTTTATGACGAGATCACCTTTATCGGTTTAGATGGAAAAGAACGATATAAGTATGTAACACCAGGCAGCACCAAAGTGAATTATCCCATGAACAGCCAGTTGACGGATATTTCCATACGTGAAAATACATATGTGAAAGCAGAAACATATTTTGAGCAGTTAAAAGCACTTGAACCGGGGGAAATTTATGTTTCTGATGTAATCGGTGCTTATGTGGGCAGCAATTATATCGGCATGTATACCCCCTCGGTTGTAAGCCAGGCGGTGGCGGCCCGCGGATATGATATGGAATACAATCCCCTGGAGCAGGCCTATGCCGGCAAGGAAAACCCCAACGGACAACGGTTTGAAGGCATTGTCCGCTGGGCAACTCCGGTAACCGATGGGAGCGGCACGGTCACCGGCTATGTTTCGTTTGCCCTGAATCATGACCATATTATGGAGTTTGTGGATCATCTGACCCCTGACCCGGACCGTTATACGGAGGTACCCAGTGCATACGAGGGTAATTACGCGTTTATCTGGGATTATCAATGCCGCAGCATCTGCCACCCACGGCACCATTCGATTGTCGGATTTGACCCCGAAACCGGCAATCGCCAGATTCCGTGGCTGGAGACCTCCATTTATGAAGGGTGGCAGGAAAGCGGCAGTGATTATTGGTATGATTATGTATCCGGAAACATAACCCCATTTGATAACCAGTCTCGTGAAAAGACCCCCGCCGGAACACTCACCAGGCAGGGATTTGTGGGATTGGACGGACGCTATCTGAATAACGCTCCACAATGTACCGGCTGGATGGATTTGACCAGAGAAGGCGGAAGCGGTTCCTTTTATATTTTATGGAGCGGTATTCAAAAACTAAACACAGCCGGGGCAATTCCATACTATACCGGACAATACGCACCATCCGAAGAAAATAATTATTCCTACAGAGGTTTTGGCTTTGTTGCAATTGGTTCCGGTCTGGAAGATTTTACCCGTCCGGCAGTGGAAACAGAGGAAAAATTAACCACCACAATCAATAGCAACCTGCGCCGAACCACGGTGCAGTTGATAGCCAGTACTGTTATTTTGATTATTTTTGTGGTTTTAGTAGCAATATGGCTGGCATCCTCTCTGACTGGCAGCATTACGGAATTAATCGAGGGTTTTTCCCATTTTCGCAGCGGCGAACGCAAATTCCGTTTTAACAGTGAATCCAAAGATGAATTCGGGACTCTGGCAGATTCCTTTGATGACATGGCGGATAGTATTGAAGACAGTGTGAACAGTCCGATCTGTATTACGGATATGAATTTAAACATCATTTACATGAATGATAAAGGCCTGAAGTTAAATAATAAAACCTCCCTGGATGAAATTGTCGGTGCTTCTTACCGTGAGAACAGTATTTACATGATTGGCTCCGAATATTGTCCGATTACCGCCCTGGAAGAAGGACACGAAGCGGAAGTCTTGTACCGGAAAGCTGATGATCAGTATTTTCGCGGCACCGCCAGTTATTTCTTAGATAAAGACGGTAATAAAATCGGTTATATTATTGTCACAACCGATGTTACCGAAATTGAAATTGCCAGAAAAAATGCTGAGAACGCCAACCGTGCGAAGAGCGAATTCCTCTCTAATATGAGTCATGAAATGCGGACCCCGATGAATGCCATTATCGGCATGACAACAATCGGCCATAATGCAGAAGATGTGGAACAGAAAGACTATGCCTTTACCAAGATTGAAGAAGCTTCAACCCACCTGCTGGGCGTGATTAACGATGTCCTGGATATGTCCAAGATTGAGGCCAACAAATTTGATCTGTCGCCAGGTCTATTTAGCTTTGAGCGGAGTATTCAAAGCGTAATCAATGTTATGGCCTTCCGCATTGACGAGAAACGTCAAAATCTTAGAGTGCTGATCGACAGTAATATTCCGGCGATGGTAATCGGTGATGAACAGCGCCTAAGGCAGGTGGTGACCAATCTTTTGTCAAATGCGGTAAAATTCACCCCGGAAGACGGCTCCATTATCCTGCGGGCCAAATTGACGGAAATAGACGAGAACGACCTTTGTATCATTCAAGTTTCCGTTAGTGATACTGGTATCGGCATTACCGAAGAGCAGAAAAAACGTCTCTTCACCTCCTTCGGGCAGGCGGAAAGCAGCATATCACGTCGTTTTGGCGGGACCGGTCTGGGACTTTCCATCTCCAAACGGATTGTGGAAAAGATGGATGGCCGGATTTGGGTTGACAGTGAGTACGGAAAAGGCTCCACCTTTACCTTTACCATAAAATTGCAAAAAGGCGAAAATGCTCTGGAACGCACTCTTTTACCGGGAATCGACCCGGAGCATGTCCGCTTGCTGGCAATCGACAGTTCGGCCCGTGTGCGCAGCTATATTAGTGAGATTGCCGGACTTTTGGGAATTGCCTGCCATACCACAGGTGATTCGGCGGAAGCGGCAGAGTTGATTCAGCAGACCGGCCACTATGACATCTGTTTTACCGACTGGTCGATGATTGAAAAAGAATCTGCGCCATTATCACAGTGTATTCATGAAAACAGGCTGGAGGCCAATACCGTCGTGATGATGTCCGGGATTGAGTGGAGTGCGTTACAGTCCCATGTCCGCCTTAGAAACATTGACAAGTTCCTGCCAAAGCCGCTGTTTGCTTCCGATATTATTGACTGGATCAATGCCTGTCTGGATCACCGTGAAGGGATTGCCCTGCCTGTCGTTGAAGAGGAAAACGACAATTTTGAACAGTACCATATTATGCTTGTGGAAGATGTGGAAATCAACCGGGAGATTGTCGTGGTGTTACTGGATGAAACAGGAGTCATGATCGACCAGGCTGTAAACGGTGCTGAAGCTGTGGAGAAGTTTCGTGCGGCACCAGAAAAGTATCATTTGATTTTCATGGATCTGCAAATGCCGGAAATGGATGGACTTGAGGCGACACGCCGCATCCGCGCTTTGGACAATGCCGCCGCAAAAACCGTAAAGATCGTGGCGATGACAGCCAATGTTTTCCGTGAGGATGTTGAGAAGTGTCTGGAAGCAGGGATGAACGACCATATCGGTAAGCCGATCAACCAAAATGAGATTATTGCAATTATGCGAAAATATTTGAAAGATGCGTGAAAAATATTTTTGGTAAAAGCACGGGAAAAGCCACAGGGGCATAGACTGTAATAAGTAAGCTTAAGGTGGCTTTCTTTGAAGACATTTCCCAAACCATTAACGCCCGGGGAAGAAGGTGCATATCTCAAGCGTTGCAATGAGGGCGACCAGGAAGCGCGCAATGTACTGATTGAACGAAACATGAGACTGGTTGCTCATGTGGCGAAGAAATATCAAAATACAGATTACGATATGGAGGATTTGTTGTCGGTGGGGACAATCGGACTCATTAAGGCAGTAAACACGTTTCAAGTTAACCACGGTTCCCGGCTTGCCACTTATGCAGCAAAATGTATTGAAAATGAGATTTTGATGCTTTTGCGGGCAAGTAAGAAATATAACAGAGAGGTATCCCTGTATGAACCCATTGGCTTAGATAAAGACGGTGAAGCTGTCAGTCTGGTGGATGTAATTGAAATGGAGAACAAAGAGGTGCTGGAGGACCTGATTTTAAGTCAGGACATTCAGGAATTGTATGATGTTTACGAGGTGTGTTTGAAAGACCAGGAAAAGACCGTGGTGGGCATGCGCTATGGACTGTTTGGCCAAAAGGCCCGGACCCAGCGGGAGATCGCCGGTATCCTGGGAATCTCCCGCTCTTATGTGAGCCGCATCGAGAAACGGGCGCTGGAGAAAATGAAAGGCCAGCTGCAGGCCCTTGCGGAAAAAGGATGTTAAATCATAGAAAAATGCATTGTGTTTAAAAGCTTTTCCATTTATAATGAATGGGAAAGCTTTTTGACTAATAAGATTTTTTTGACAGGAGGAAAATGCTATGGCGACAATTCTTGTTACAGGTGGTGCGGGCTACATCGGCAGTCATACCTGCGTGGAACTTTTACAGTCAGGCTATGATGTGGTAGTAGTCGACAATCTTTGCAATTCCAGCCGGGAATCCCTAAAGCGGGTGGAAGAGATTACCGGCAGGCCGGTATCCTTTTACGAGGTTGATTTATTAGATGAACCAGCCCTGGAGCAGGTGTTCCAGAATGAGAAGATCGACGGAGTGATCCATTTTGCCGGATTGAAGGCTGTAGGGGAGTCCGTGTATAAGCCATTGGAATATTACCATAACAATATTACCGGAACGCTGGTTTTGTGTGATGTGATGAGAAAACATGGAGTAAAGACGATCGTCTTCAGTTCGTCGGCAACTGTCTATGGCGATCCGGCTTTTGTCCCGATTACCGAGGAATGCCCGATGGGTCAGATTACCAATCCGTATGGCCGGACCAAAGGGATGCTGGAGCAGATTCTGACCGACCTGCATACGGCTGATCCGGAGTGGAAGGTGATGCTGCTGCGTTACTTTAACCCCATTGGTGCTCATGAATCCGGACGGATCGGGGAGAATCCCAAAGGTATTCCGAACAATTTGATTCCATACATTACCCAGGTGGCCGTTGGCAAATTGGTATGCCTGGGCGTCTTTGGCAATGATTATGACACCCCGGATGGCACCTGTGTCCGCGACTACATCCATGTGGTGGACCTGGCTGACGGTCATGTGAAGGCGATTGAGAAAATAAGCAGCGAAGATGGC
>Ga0154000_1000454_pt1 | contig 11303 bp, 9 predicted proteins | sample TSNC084MetaG_FD_104674 | JGI IMG/M metagenome (GOLD analysis project Ga0154000, IMG submission 104674) | Attine ant fungus gardens microbial communities from North Carolina, USA - TSNC084 MetaG | ecosystem: Host-associated > Fungi > Mycelium > Unclassified | place: USA: North Carolina, Lumber... | reverse complement strand
TGTCTGTAACTTTTTTCGTTATCCTGGTCATGATCACGGTCATCACGGCCACAACGATAAACAACAGCCATGCCATCGCCGATGCCTTGCCCATCTTCAGATAGGAAAATGCATTTTCAAAGATGTACAGCGGATACATCAGGATCGAATTCTCCGGACCGCCGGCGGCACCGCCGCCTTTTACCCCCGCATTGGCGGTAGTGATAATCGAAACCTGCTGGAAATACTGGAATGCATTGATAATATTCAGGATCGCCTGATAGACAAGTACATGGGCGATACACGGTATCGTAATATAGATAAATCTGGAGATTTTTCCGGCTCCGTCAATCTCTGCGGATTCATAGTAACTTTTCGGCACCGACTGCAGGGCCGCCATACAGACCAGCATCGTCGTACCGGTATTCCAGGTGCCCATCAGAACCAGGGCCCACTTGGTATACTTTGCATCCATAAGCCATGACGGTCCGTTGATGCCAAACCAGCCAAGCACGTTGTTGATATAGCCATAGGTCGGATCGAACATCCATATCCAGACCATGGTAGCCGCTACCATCGGGATCACCGAGGGCAGGAAAAATGCTGTTCTGACCAATCCCCGCCCTTTAAAATTCACACAGACGATACTGGCCAGAAGCAAGGCTACAAACAGATTGATCGGTGTTGATATAAAGGCCATGAACAACGTATTGCCTAAGCTTTTAAAGACCAGCGGATCACGAAAAATATCTATAAAATTATCAAGTCCCACCCACACCGGGCTTGTTACCGCATTAAATTTTGTAAAGCTATAGTACAGCGAGCTGACCAGCGGATATACACTAAAAGCAAAAAAGCCGATGATCCACGGAGAAGCAAAAAGCAGTCCGTTGATAAAATCCCGCTGTGGTTGATTCCATTTTCGTCGCTTCAATATGTTTCCTCCTGTCTAAGTTCATTTCCTGATTTAAAAAGGGGCGCTGCAAGGTGCAAATTACTGCCCGCAGCGCCCTGGTAAAGAACTTATTAACGTAAATTTTTACTCTGTTCAGCAAGGGATTTCAAGGCTTCTTCCGGTGTCTGTGATCCGGCGTATACGGTATCAAGTGTAGCATTAATCATAGAAATGTACTCATCGTAATCTGTCATTTCCGGATACTGGATGCCCTTTTCCTGCTTCAGGGCATCGATGAACTCGGCAAATCCAGGAACGGCAATAATCTCCGGATCGTTATATAAAGCCTTGACTGCCGGAAGATTTCCGGTACCTAAGTCGATGATCTTTGCTCCTTCCTCACTGCAAAGCCATTTTGTAAAGTCCCATGCGCCCTCTTTATTTTTAGACATTAACGGAACTGCCACAGAGTCGGTCTCATAGCGGCTGGTCCCTCTAAGTTCGGGATTTGCTGCTGTTCCCGGAATCAGAGTAATGCCATAATTAACTGTTGAATCAAAGTTTTTCATCATCGTCGGCAGCCAGGAGCCATCAAGCCGGAACAGCTGTTTTCCCTGGAAGAACATATCCTGCTCCGTATAGCGGTTCGTGTTTGCCGTACCGATAAAGCCGTCCAATGCTTTTCCGCCAAACTCATTTCTGAATTTCACATTCATCTCCAGGCTGGCCTGGATTCCCGGATCCAGCGGTGTGATCTCTGAATTCTCGTTCCACCATCTGCCGCCAAAGCCATAGATCAGTTCCTGTCTGGCCGAAGCATAGGGGAATAACGGGTATCCTAATACCTCAATATTACCGCTTGCGTCAACCTGGGTAACTGCCACTGCCATCTCATACATCTCTTCCATTGTCTCCGGCGGAGCGGAATAGCCGGCCGCCTCTAACAGATCCTTGTTATAAAACATCTGAATGGTATAAGCATCCAGCGGCAAAGCATAAATCTCACCTTCAATGGTATTGGCAGCAACTGCCTGCTCGGAATAAATGGAAGCATCAAATGCATCCTGATCGGCGTATGACTGCAGACTTTCTAAAAGACCGTTCTTCTGATACTGCATCACGGTCTGGTTACTTAACTTAATCACATCAGGAGCTTCATTGCTGCTCATTGCAACAATCAGCTTCTGGTTGTCAGTGACACTGAGTCCCTCAACCTTGTACTTGCTTTGAGAAGCATTGTACTGACTGATTGCCTCCTCATATACGAGTGCTTCGTCACCGGTGTTGTTGTACCAAAAGGTGATTACGGCTGCCTCTGCCGGAGCAGCTGTCTCTCCTCCCGCTGCCGGTGCTGCCGTTGTCGCCGCCGTACTGCCTGATCCGCCTCCACAGCCTGTCACAGCCAGCGCTGCCAAACTGGCGGCCATCATAATACTAATTACTTTTTTCATAAACTACCTCCTTCATTAAAATTGGAACTTTGTTGATGTTAAACATTTTGTTTAATCGCTTTCAACATATTGTTTATCATATATCAAATATATACCAATTCCCTTGTGTTTGTCAACAATTAAATGCAAACTTCATTAATTATTTTGTTTATTATTTTGTTGGCATGATCATCTGCTCAACTTTTCTTTGATTCCTCTCAAAAAAATATCAACAAATATTCAGTAAACACTGGACTTTGCTCTCTGTATCAATTATACTTATAATGCATATTTGTTGAAACACCCTACGGGTATACCTGAATGCCCAAAATACAGGGCAATAGATAATGAAAGGATAAATCATAGTATGGGATATGTTACTGATAATCTGAATTTACTGTCTGACATTGCGAAATGTATCGCAATGCAGTTCGGAGAAAACTGCGAAGTTGTTTTACACGATCTGACTTTACCCTATGACAAAACCATCGTCGCCATATGGAACGGTCATGTAACCGGGAGAAAGGTCGGAGACGGCGGCACGAATGCCGGTTTGGAAATTCTAAAAGGCTCGGCGGCGCCGGATGATCAATACAGCTATATCAATACCACCCCGACCGGGCGGATTCTGCGCTCTTCCAGCAAATATTTCCGCGATGAGTACGGCAAAGTCAACGGTAGTTTATGTATTAATTTAGACATCACCGATATGCTCAAAGGAGAATCTGCATTGCGGACTTTCACAAGCTCCACCCCTTCTTCCTTTATCCGTACACCGGAACTGTTCGTCGGAAATATTGACGAGCTGCTTGAACTCATGATGACAGAGGCCGTAAACGTGACCGGAAAACCCGTAGAAAATCTGACCAAAGAAGAGAAAGTCGCTATCGTTCACAGCTTAGACAGCAAAGGATTTTTTTTGATAAAAAAAGCGGCCGAAAAACTGGCCGAGTTCTTAGGCTTGTCCAGATACAGTATTTATAATTATCTGAATGAAAGCGTCAATTAACATTTAAAAGAATCGGGGGCAGCCCCGATTCTTCCGATTTCTCTTATTGACGGTCCGATTACCACAAATAAACGCTTTCTTCTTTTAACCGGAAGATTGCTTCCATGAAAAAGTAATCTCCGTATATAATACAGAATTCATGTTCCTGATCATGATATGCGGCCGTACATTTTTGCAGAAAACAGTCACTGTCTTTTGAAAAGTCACAATGATTCTCATAAAGTGCCTTCAGCATCTTCACCGCCGCCTGATTATAAATATCCCGCTCCAGCTCATCTACCGCCTCCGCCAAGGCCAGAAGACCGCAGGATGCAATTGCCGCTGCCGTGTCATCATACCAGAACGGCGTTTTCGGCTGCCTGAAATCCACCGTAATTAATCCGTCTTCCGGAATATTCGCGATAAAATAATGGGCGATCCGCTTTGCCGTATCTAAATACCGTACTTCGCCGGTATGTATAAAGCTCATCATAAAGCCATACAAGCCCCATGCCTGTCCTCTCGTCCAGCAAGAACCCTGAGCATACCCCTGGCCGCCGTAATCCCGTTCCATCTCCCCGGTTTCCGGGTTAAACTGGACAATGTGACGCACCGAACCGTCTTTCCTCACAAAATGCTCCATCAGGGTATCGGCGTGCATCATGGCAATATGCTTAAAACGGGGATCCCTGGTTTCTTTGCTGGCCCAATAGAGCAGCGGAATATTCATCATGGAATCAATAATGGCCCAGCCCCGGTGGTCCTGGGCATTCTCCCCCTGTGGCGCATCATTCCAGGCACGGATGAATTTACCCACGGGATTAAAACGGCCGGCCAGCAGATTCGCGGCGTGAAGTCCAACACGGCGCCCTTCTAAGCTGCCGGTGAGTTTATAATCGGCAACACAGGTCAGCAAAAACATAAAACCAACATCGTGATGAAGACCGTAAAAATCCTCAAAACACACGCTCAGTTTCTTTTCACTGTTCCGTGCTATTTCAGCATAGCGCTCACATTTGGACTGATGGTACATCTGCCATAGCATACCGCCCCAAAAACCGTTTGTCCACCAGTTAATCCCATCATCCATACTAAAGTTCCCGGCTTTATCACTTCTGTCATCATGCGTCCCCGCCACTGTCGTATAAGGAATTTTGTCTTTGGACTTTTCACTTAGCCAACTCATTTTCTCACTAATCTTTTTTTCAGCTTCACTAACCCATTCTGCATTTTTCATACTAAACAGCATCGTCATCTCCACTCCATTTTCCTTTTTTATTCAGTGCTTATCTATGCTTTTCATTATAAATGATATCAAATATTCCGGCAATAGAGGATGCTGTTACAAACTGACCTATTCTGCTTTTTACTTGCTTTTTCAAGACGCCTGCGGTAGAATAAAAGAAAACGCCGGGAGGGTTATTATGATTGGCATCGGAAACTGCGGTTTTGGTTCCGTACATCAGACCGCATTTAGTATCCGCCGCCCTAAGGGCAGTCCGGATTATGTGCTCTTACTGATTAAAACAGAAGCTTATTTCGAAGAAGGCGGCATCACTGCCCAGCTGCCGCCCTGTACGGCGATTTTATATCAGAAAGATACCTACGTTCACTATGGCAGCACCAAGCCTGATTACTGCAATGACTGGATTCATTTTACGGCGGAAAAAGAGGACCTGGACTTTTTGCTCAGTCTGCAGATCCCCTTTAATACACCGATGCCGATACCACATCTCACTCATTTGTCCGAGATTGCCCGGATGGTCGTGCTGGATAAGCATACCTGGCACACTTACCGCAGCCAGTCTATGGACGCATTGATGAGAGCCTTACTTTACTCTCTGGCTTCCCAAATCAACAGTTCCGCCGGGACCGCCCTCTCGCACCGCAACTACGATGCCCTGAATCAGCTCCGCATGGCGATAATCAATACACCGGGGAGGAAGTGGACGATTGAATCCATGGCGAAAACGGTTCACATGAGCCCCTCTTATCTGCAGCACTCCTATAAAAAGATGTTCGGGCTTACCTGTATGCAGGAATGCATCAATGCCCGTCTGAAACATGCCCGTTTGTATCTGTGCACCACCGATATGCCCGTTCATATGGTTGCTTTGCTCTGCGGATATGACAATGAAACACATTTTATGCGGCAATTTAAGAAATCTGAGAACATGACTCCCAGCGAATATCGGAAGCATTATCAGATCTGAATTAGCATAGTTTCGCTGCCACTTCCCCCTGCTTCTTATAAATTGATTGCCTATTCACGCATCCACGCACACTGGAAAGGGGATAAATGTTACTCTCTTTACCAATCACCGTCCCCGGATTCAATACGGAATTACATCCCACTTCCACACTGTCACCCAGCATCGCACCAAATTTCTTCAGTCCCGTCTCAATATCACCGTCTTCGGCATGAACCTTTACCAGCGACTTATCCGACTTCACATTGGAGGTAATCGAACCTGCTCCCATATGGGCCTTATAGCCCAGAATCGAATCACCGACATAATTATAATGCGGCACCTGTACATTGGCAAACAGGATTACATTTTTCAGTTCCGAAGAATTGCCTACGACAGCATTCTCGCCAATGAGTACATTACCGCGAATAAATGCGCAGTGACGTACTTCCGCTCCGGCCCCGATAATGACCGGGGCAATCATCCCGGCGGTTGGTGCTACCTTTGCCTTCTTATGAATCCAGATCCCTTCCATTGGATTGGCATATTCAGATGCCGGCAGGGCTGCTCCCAGTTTTTTTATAAATTCACCGATGTGGGCAAGTGCTTCCCACGGGTACTCATACTGCTCCAGCAACGGCTGGGCCAGGGTATGCTCTAAGGTAAACAGTTCCGTGATCTTCATCTCATTCCTTTTCATGTTGTCAACGCTCCTTATTTGTAATATTGTCCGACTTGCTCAAAACATTCCCGCAGCTGGTATTGATTATTCAGTTTTAATACCTGATAGGTTCTTCCGGCTACGAATTGATCCAGCTTTTCCATATATTCCTCTGATGTAATCGAACCTTCCGACACATAGGTCAGGCCCTTTTCCCAGCTGGCCGTCAGTTCTGCATTGAGCAGCTGACGGATCGAAGCATTGACCACATCAAAAATTAATTCCCCCAGCAGCATCGGGGTAATGATCTGCGTTTTCCCATTCAGGTTCAGATATTTGATATTCACCAGTTTCTTCAGGATTTCCGCCCGGGTTGCACTGGTTCCGATACCGCTGCCCTTGATCTGGGCCCGCAGGTCTTCATCTTCAATCAACTGTCCGGCATTTTCCATTGCCAGAATGATCGAACCGGAAGAATACCGCTTAGGCGGGGAAGTCTCCCCTTCCTTGATCGTCAGGCCGGCAATGGGCAGCACCATTCCTTTTTTCAGAGTGCCCAACATTGCTACAAACTCCGGATGATCCAGATTCTTTACTTCCTCTTCACCATCTGCATCCCTGGCCTGATCCGCTTCTTTTTCAGCTGCGCCCGCAGTTTGGCCGCGCTTTTTTAAAGCGGATACATCCGCTACTTTCAGGTATCCTTGTTCTGCCATAACCCGGAAGCTGGAAAAAAAATGTTCCTGACCAACTGCCAGTTCCAGTGAGTATTTCCGGTAGATTGCCGGCGGATAAAAAATACTTAAAAACCGGCGGGCAATCACTTCATATACCTTCGCGGACAATGACGGCAAAGACCGCAGTGCCCCCACCTGCCCGGTGGGAATGATGGCATAGTGATCGGTAATCTGCTTATCATTAACATATCGGGTTTTCGATAAATTTTTGTAACTCCCCTGTTCCATTACCTCTGCCGCAAAGGCACCGACCGGTTCAAACCCCTTAAGGCCATCAATATTTTTATGGATTTCTTTCGCAACCGCAACAGATAACACGCGGGCATCCGTTCGGGGATATGTTACCAGCTTTTTCTCGTACAGTTCCTGTACGACCCGCAACGTTTCATCCGGACTGATTTTAAACATTTTGGAGCAGTCATTCTGCAACTCGGCCAAATTGTAAAGCAATGGCGGATTTTTCGTTTCCTTTTTCCGTTCGACCCTGGTAAGCGTTCCGGCAAACGGATCTTCCTGCTGTAAAAGAGCAACTAACTCCTCTGCTTTTTCCCGTTCCTTAAACCCGTTTTCTTTATACAGGTAAGGTGACTGAAAATAGCGTGAACCTTCAACACTACGCCATTCACCGTCAAAATTCATGCCCTGGGATTCAAAGTTTCCAATCACGCGATAAAACGGTGTCTTGACAAACGCCCGGACTTCCCGCTCCCGCCGAACCACCATCCCCAGGACGCAAGTCATCACCCGCCCCACCGACAATACGGTCCGGTCCGTCTTCATATAACTGGAAATCGTCGGACCATACTTCAGCGTCAGCAGCCGGGAGAAATTAATTCCCATCAGATAATCTTCCTTCGCCCGCAGATAAGCAGACGCCGCCAGATTATCATAAGCCTCCCAGTCCTTAGCTTCCCGGATTCCGCGCAGAATCTCCTCTTCGGTCTGGGAATCGATCCAGACTCTTTTTCTGGTCTTCCCCTTCACGCCTGCCATCTGATCCACCAGGCGGTAGATATATTCACCTTCCCGTCCCGAGTCGGTGCAGATATAGATGGTATCCACATCAGCCCGATTCAGCAGTCCGCTGACAATCTTAAATTGCTTTTCCACGTTAGGAATAATCTGGTACTTGAATTCTTTTGGTATAAATGGCAGCGTCGTCAGACTCCACCGCTTGTATTTCGGATCGTAGGCTTCCGGATAACTCATGGTTACCAGATGACCCACGCACCAGGTAACGACAGCCTCGGCCGATTCCATATAGCCGTCGCTCCTTCTTGCTGAAATCTTCAGCGCATTGGCAAATTCCCTGGCCACGCTGGGTTTTTCAGCGATGTATAATGATTTCCCCATTTATCAGGATTCCTTTCGTTTCTTTCGTATTTCTTTTTTTAACTGCTTCCAGGCATCTTCATGCTCCACATAGTATAAGGGACACGGTTTTCCGCTTACATCATAATGGCGAATCACATGACCTTCGGTCAATTCCAGCTCCTGACACAGCCAGGCCACCAGTTTGATCAGGGATTCCTCGGTCACTGCGGAGAACTTGCCGCTTGCATCCGGATGGCAGACTTCAATGGAAATCGTATCTTCATTCCTGGGGTAATTGCCAAAAGCAACCTCCGCCAGTGGTACACACTGAATAATCTCCCCTTTTAATCCCACTACAAAATGACTGCTGGCCGATGTGGGCGGGTCTGCATCCGGAACAGCCAGACCATTAAAATAATCCCGGTTATTCTTTGCACTGGTTCCATCATTGGCCACATAATGAATCACAATATCATTGACCTCTGCCCGGATCCGTCCGGGGCGGGAATAAGGATTTATTACCAAAAGGTCCGGCTTGATCCAGGATGGAATCGCAATGCTTGTCAGTGCCGGTTGCCTATGCTCCTCCTGCCACCGCCGGATAAACAACAGGCTGCACACAATTATAATCGCTGTCAGCAGCACCAGATCGGCAATCAATACCAGCTGCAGCTGTCTTTTTTGCTTCTTTTTTTTTCGTTTTTTCTCTTCTGTCATGTATCGCTCCATGAACTGCTTCTTACTTTATCATAGCAGGCAACGTTCACATTATACCATAGATTTAGTTGAAAAAGAAGAAGTAAAAGAAAAACGCCAGCCTCGTTTATCACGCGGCGGCGTTTTTCTTTTAATTAATCCTCAATGTATTACGTTATTTTCGGGGATGTGCTCCCGCATAAACCCGGCGAATCGGTTCCTTCTGGGCATAGCTGACATACATCTGCGTCGTCGCCATATCAGCATGTCCCAACATTGTCTGTACTGCCTGAATATCCGCTCCGCCGCCAATCAGGTGCGCTGCGAAGGAATGACGCAATGAATGAGGCGTAATGTCAGAATCAATCCCCGCCCGTTCCCCATAATGCTTGACAATCTTCCAAAATCCCTGCCGTGACATGGATTCGCCATTGCAATTAGTAAACAGCAGCTCCGAAGCCTTTCCCTTTAGCAGCAAATCCCGGGCATGTTCTAAATACTGAACCAGTGCTTCTCTGGCCGTCTTACCAAAAGGAATCATCCGTTCCCGGTTACTGTCATGACAGGTAATAAAGCCAACCGGAATATTCACATCCGTCTGCTTAAGTCCGATCAGCTCCGACACCCGGATACCGGTAGCATACAGCAGCTCCAGCATCGCCCGGTCACGTATCTCTTTCGGTGAATCATCTGTCGGCTGGCTTAACAGGCGGTTGACTTCGTCTACCGTCAGAATCACCGGCGGCTTCTTCTCAATCTTCGGGGTTTTTAACAAAACCGCCGGATCCCGCCGGATCTGTCCTTCATTCAATTCATATTGAAAAAATGACTTAATCGAAGCCAGCACACGGGAAATGGTTGTCGTTGCCTTACCCTGCTTCTCCAAATACAAAATATAGGAATTCAAACTTGTTTTTGTCACCTTCGCCGGTGCAAAAATCCCTTGTGCTTCCAGAAAAGCCGCCATCTGTACCAGATCTCGCCGGTAGGAAACGACCGTATTCTGGGACGAGCCTTTTACCTCCTGCAAATATGAAATAAAACTATCAATTTCAGACAACATATTATCTTCCCCGATTTCCCTTACTATACTTATATCACCCATTTTTTATGCAAAAATGTTTCGTTGATTACCATTATAGCTACATTTTATCATAAAATCAAACCCCTTTTTCCCACTTTTTTTATATTTTCAACCACTTTACATAAAAAATACAACATCTTGACAGGCAGAAAAAAAGCCCTCCAAGATGTTGTAAAAAAAGATTGTACTTTATTTATACAAAACGTAAAAAAAACGGATTTATCAAAATTTCTGCCAATATCCCCAACAAAACCAATGCCAACACCGCACTCCAGAATTTTCCCCGGTGGATTTCATAGCCGGACAACGCCTGAAAAATCAGCATCAGCCATGCCGGAATATAACACAGTCCCTGCGGAAAGGATGACAACAGATAGTAGAAAATCCCCGCTGCCCCTCTGCTCCAGGTCATCAGAACCACTGACAGACCGACCACACCGCCACCGGCCAGTAATAGCAGAAAAATGCCAAGACGCCGGCGATATCTTTGGCAGATCAACCATATTGCCACCGTCTCCAAACCACGGACCAGCAGAATCTGGGCTGCTGTCCACGGCCGTTTCTCTATTGCATTGATCCAGCCTTGCCGGACGTATTGATATAACATCTGATAGTTCACTAATCCGGAGGAAAATAATCGGTTGGACAGAATCGTGGAAATCACAACACCTGCCCCAAACCAGCATATCAGCTCGTATCTCTGCCTGAACCGTCCCATATGTTTCTTTTCCTGACCACGCCACTGTTTTTACAGTTTACGCAGAATCAGTGCGGCTCATGCTTATTTCATGTATTTTCTTGCATAGGCGGTAATTGCCGCAACCGTCTTGCCATCTGTCAGCTTGCCGCTGTAGATTAATTCTTCCAGATCTTCTACCGACCAGGCTTCCACATTGATAATCTCATCCTCATCCAGATGCTGCTTAGAGGGAATCAGATTCCGCGCCACAAAGATATCAATGGCTTCATTGCAAAAAGCCACGGTCGTATTCACACTCATCAGATATTCCAGCTGTTCGCAGCGGTACCCGGTCTCTTCTTCCAGTTCCCGATAGGCGCATTCGATCTTTGGTTCATCCGGCGCATCCAGCTTGCCGGCCGGAATCTCCAGGGTCTCCCGGTCCAGGGCATTGCGGTATTGACGCACCATCAGCAGCTTGCCGTCATCGGCCACTGCCACCACTGCCGCCGCGCCGTCATGATGAATAAAATCCCAGTGAGCCTCATGACCATTGACCTCAACAATATCCTCATAGAATTTTATCACCTTACCGGTGTGTATTAAATTACGTTCCTTGCGGATGACCGGCGGAATTTTACTTGTTGCTTC
>Ga0154000_1000450_pt1 | contig 11355 bp, 13 predicted proteins | sample TSNC084MetaG_FD_104674 | JGI IMG/M metagenome (GOLD analysis project Ga0154000, IMG submission 104674) | Attine ant fungus gardens microbial communities from North Carolina, USA - TSNC084 MetaG | ecosystem: Host-associated > Fungi > Mycelium > Unclassified | place: USA: North Carolina, Lumber... | reverse complement strand
GGTCGCCGACGACACCTTCGGATCGGTCATCACCGACACACAAGGTCAGATGCTGTCCGTGTCCGGAAACACCGGAGACCCCCGCAATGTGCTGATCGACAAGATCTTCCTCGACGACTGGCGCAAGGGATGGTTCGGCACGAACTTCAACGACCAGGAACTGCAACTCGGACCGAAGCTCCCCGATACCCTCGCGTTTTCGTACGCGGAGCAGCGAGAAGTGGCCGGCGACAATGAAGCCGCGAGCAAGCTCGCCGAAGAGAAGGCAGCCAAGTTCGACGACGAGATCATCGACAAACTCGACGGATTGAATCTCTCGTACGGCCAGTTCCAGGGCAAGGACTCCGGACGCACCGGCACAGGGTTCATGGCGATGATCAAACTCGCCATGCCCTCCATCCTCTGGATCGGCGCATCCGTACTCAAACTCACTGCGCTACTGGCCATTCGACTCGCAATCCTGTTCGCACCGATCTGGGTTCCGATCGCCGCCGCACACGGCGGCACCCTCTCGCGCGTGTGCCGCATGATCGCCACCGCCTACATGTGGGGCGTGGCCGGCGCAGTCATCATCGCGCTGTATCTGATGGCGCTGGTCAAGCTGTACGACACCGACAACGGCCTCGTAGACGGCACGTGGCGGCTGTGGTTCATGGTCATCTTGACGGCGGTGTGCTGGTTCATCATGCGGCCGTTCAAACGGATGACTCAGACCTTCACCCAGAACCAAGCCGGCGCACTCAATCGCAAGGCTCGTCACGCTCAGACGTCGATGAAGCAAAAGTTCTTCAAGGCCGGCAGCGCCGTCGTGGGCGGTCCCGCCGCGTCGATGGTCGAGGAAGGTGTCGGCGCGCTTCGGAAGGCCACCAAACGCGGTGGTGACCTCGACAAGGATTCAGTGACACCGGTGCGTCCGGAAGGACGCGAGTTGAATCAGCGACGTCGCCACGAGGTCGACAAGTCGCGCGTCGATGCGCGTAAGACGATGGATCGTCAACAGCGTCTGACGGATTCACGCAAGAACGATGTGCGCCGCCAAAGCCTCGCCGGTACCGCGAAGAGTTCTACGGGCCTCAAGCGGCCCGTCGCCGATCGGCCGCAAACCGCAGGTACCGCCGCCAATCGAGGCCAGACACTCGCTCGCCAGTTGGTCGGAACCGGAGCCGGTTCACCGCGCAGCTCTTCGTCGGTGAGTGAGACATGGGACGGAGGCCCGCGGTCGAGTATCGCGCCGATGAAGGTGTTCACACCGCCCTCGCGGGATGTCTCCACCGGGTCGACGACACCCCGTTCGGGTGCGACGCGCTCGAACGCGTCGACTCCTCCGCGGTCCACCGCCCGACTGTGGACACCGTCGTTGACCTCAGCAGGTACTTCGCCCGATTCGACCGACAGGTTCAGCTGATGCCCTCCAGCACAGCCAATCCCGTCCTAGCACCGATCCGGCGGTGGGTTCTCTATTCACGCACCAACCTGACGATCACGATCGTCTTTGCGTTCGGGGTGCTGTTCGTGGCGGGAGCAGTGTTCGGCCAATCCCCGACCCCGTCGAACACTGCCTCGAAGATCCCGGCCTCCACCGCATCAACGACAGGAGCAGCGTCCTCGACCCCGGGTGATCTGAGCTACGAGTTGACCGAAGTGACCGAATCCTCCATTGCCGGCAAGTCGATCGCTTCGGTTGCCGAAAGCGCACCGGCGACAGCGATGGCCTACGCGCACGTCTACGTCGATCAGTCACTCTCGAACAGCGAATGGAAGACCAAGCTGGGCGTGCACACCGCCGAAGCGCCCGGCGTGACGGTGGTCAATGCCCGCCCGCTCGTACCGGTCGCGATCACCGGCCCGACGCGCAGTGAGATCGTGGCCGGCACCGGCGGTGAGAGCGCCGTGCAGGTCATCGTCCCGACGCAGGCGGGGAATCTGCGGATCACGCTCAAAGTGTCGGGCACCGACAAGGGTTCGACGTGGCAGGTCCAGAATCCATTGCCCACCCTGGACCGCAGCGAGATCGACAAGCTCGGCGCACCTTCCCTCGCGAGCGAACCGACCTCGGAAGCTCCCACAACCACCACGGCTCCGAAGTCGACGACCTCGCCGAGCGCTACCTCGACCACGACGCCGACATCGACCAGCTCGGTCGCTGTTCCCTCGGCGGACCTCGAACCGGCACCTATTCCTGTTCCCGGCCCCATCCCGATTCCCGACCTCGACACACCGCTCCCAGGAACGCTGTGAGTCGCCGCCTTGAGGCGGTGGCCCTGATCGTCACCGCTGCCACCGCTGCGATCCTGGGGCTGTCCGGATGCACCGAGCAGCCGGTGATTCCCCACAACCGTTGCGGCGGACACTCGTCGAGCGAAGGGGACGACAAAGCCACCTCGGCGACCGGCAACACCGAACTGAAAGCATCGGGGCCGATCACCCAGCCAACGAAGGAGGGAACGACGACGTTCACGTCCCCGTTCGGGCCTCGCTGGGGAACCGAACACAAAGGCGTCGACTTCGCCGGCCCCGTCGGGACACCGATCTACGCGGCGCTCGACGGTGTTGCGGTGAAGGCCGGGCCCGCATCCGGGTTCGGGAACTGGATCGTGCTCGACTCGCTCGTCGACGGCAAACCTGTGAGCACCGTCTACGGCCACATGTTCGACGACGGTGTCCTTGTCACGGAAGGCCAGCAGGTCAAGGCCGGCGACCATATCGCGAACATCGGAAACAACGGCCAATCCACTGGCGCACACTTGCATTTCGAATACTGGGACGGGGGACGGCTGCAGGGTGGAACCGCTGTCGATCCGATGACCAAGCTCGGCGGAGCGCCCTCCCCCGCCGGCGAAGCGGGTAGTGATTCTCCTGCCTTCGAGCTGGCCGCGTCGTCATCGTCGATCGACTGCGGCGGCTTCGGCGTGGCAGGTGGTGGCGATCTCAAAGCCGGTTCCGTTCCTCCGGAGATGGAGCCGTGGTTCCGCAAGGCCGGATCGCTGTGCCCCCAGATCAAGCCCCCGCTGCTGGCGGCAGACGCGAAAGCCGAATCCGGCCTGGTCCGTGGACTGGCCTCCGGCAGTGGAGCGCAAGGTGTCACGCAGTTCATGCCGCGAACATTTGCTTCTTACGGCCAGGACGACGACGGCAACGGCAAGATCTCGATCTGGGACGATGGGGATGCGATCATGGCTCAAGGCCGATACTTCTGCGCCATCGCGGCCCAGGTCGACGGATGGATTGCCGACGGATCGGTCAAGGGCGATCCGAAATCGCTCTACATCGCTTCCTACAACGCGGGTGAAGGCGCGGTGAAGAATGCCGGCGGAATGCCCAGCGGCGGTGACTACACCACCCAGACACAGCCCTACGTCGCGAAAGTCCTTGCATACGAAGCAGAGTTCGCGTCCCCCGGAGGTAGCGGGGAACTGATCGTCTCGCCCGGTTTGGCGTCCGGATCGCAGGTCGTCGACGCTGCCCGCCAATTCCTCGGCACCCCGTACGTCTGGGGCGGCGGCAACATCAACGGCACCACCGGCGGTGGATTCGACTGCTCCGGACTGACCAGCTACGCCATCTACAAGGGCAGCGGAAACAAGATCACCCTGCCCCGGACGTCCGAACAGCAGTGGAACTTCGGAGTCGAGATCCCGATCGACCAAGCACAAGCCGGGGATCTGGTGTTCGGTTCGTGGGCCGGAACAGGTCCTGGCCACGTCGGCATCGCGATCGGCGGAGGCAAGATGATCCACGCCCCCACCACCGGGGACGTCGTCAAACAAGCTCCACTGCAGAGCGATATGAAAGCCAGGAGGCTTCTGTGAGCAACGCACTCAAGCTGGTTCGGCTCGCCGTCGCTGTCCTCCTCGTCGGCGGGCTGGTGTACTTCCTCTCCTGCCGGGGCAACGAGACGGAAACCGCGACAGCCGAACAGACCACACCAGCACCGGCGCCGCCGACCATTCCGCCGTCCCCGGAACCGACAACAATCGACGTCACCGCGGATCCGGATACGGAGGTGGCTGAAAATATCGCTCGCCAGGCACTTTCCGTCGCCTTTACCTGGTACCCGGCAACGGACCGCAGCCCCACCGACGGATACATGCGCGCCCGGGAATGGTTCACCGACCCCCTGGCACAGACCCTGCTCGTCGACACGCACACCGAACGAGGACCAGGAGCGCAATGGAACCAATGGGCCTCCGACACCGCCAAAGTCGTCGCCGACGTGACCCTGGGATGCTCCGGCTGCCCGCCCGACACCGACGCCCTCATCCAGCGAGTCGCCAGCATCCACCAAACCGCCATCACCGAAAACGAAACCAGCACTGTCACACCCGATACCACGGTCTGGGTGACCCTCACCAAAGGTGGTGACCAATGGCTACTCGACACCATCCACTACTGACCACCATTCCCCACCGTGACTGCACGACAAAAGATTCGCACCGATCGACTAGGTTCGTAACAACCAACAGGGGGACGAACGAGACACAGGCACAAAGGGTTTCAGGGACAGCGGACCCGAACAGGCCCGCGAACCCACATTGGAGGGGAACACACATGAAGCGCACCACCACCGTCATAGCAGTCACCGGGGTCCTTGCCGCACCACTGATCCTGACCGCATGCTCGGACTCGACACCCACCAACGACAAGGACGGCAGCTCCACCACCAGCGCAAGCAACGGCCGCGCCGGCACCGTCACACCAGCTGAAACCTCCTCCTGGCGAGGAAACCTGGTAATCGGAGTCGGCGACCAGCAAGCCAACGACAAGATCACACTCCCAGCCGCCAACCAGGTCCAAGCACAGTGCATAGGCGAAGGAAACAACCTCACCGTCGACATCACCGCACCCAACGGCTGGCATGCAGTCCTCACCCACGGATCCCAAACCGTCACCATCGAAAACCCCCAACTGAACTATGCCGCGCAAGAATTCACCACTCCGCAAAGCTCACTCGACTACGACATCGAATGGAACAACAAGTTCGGCAGCGACAAGCAGTATCTATCGGGTGTGACCTGGGACGTCCCCCAAACAGGTGACGTAGAAATCCAATTCAACGAGCGAACACCCCCACACTGGGTGATCAAATCAGCCGAAAAGGTCAACCTCGCCATGCATGTCGATTGCAGCTCTCGATAACAGCGAAAGTGCGGTCAGGCGCGATCAGTTCCAGCACCTATCGAGCCACAAGATCGCCGGACTTCCCATTTTGGACTATCAGAGATTGTGGTCCGGGTCTCGTCGATGTCCATCCGAGATATATCCCACCAAGAAGAAGCAGTAGTCCGACCGAGCCCCCGATTGCCGGTCCGTAGTCCGTACCCCACCGGATTTGGTCTCTGTACATGACTGCTCGTTCGATCTGTTCGTGCTGCGTCTGGGAATCGAGTTTGGGGGCAACATCGATGATCGTGATGGTTTCAGGGGCTGAAGCGGATGTCGCAAAATATTGCCTATGGTGTTGCTGCACTTGAATTATGGCGCCGGAAATGGGCTCGACGGACAGTTCGCGCGTGATGCCGTAGAAACGTTTCATGGTGACTGGGATCGTTCCTGATTTCCCCCAGTTGGAGGCGGGCAATGTGATCTCCGTACCAATCGCCACAGGTGCGATTTCCTGACGGAAGTTGTAGACGTCAACGCCTTCAACTTCACCCTCCGCGATGAAGTTCGCGTCATAGCTATCCCGCAGTGTCGAGTCGAAATACGGATACGTTCGTTTCTGTGTGTCGAACGGAAATTTGAATTGAAGTCCCTCATGGGCAACGACTTCCGCCGGTTTGTCCATCACGGTCTGGATCGAGCCGATCGGCTCCTCGACCGGCATCGCCGAGATCCTGTCGACGGTGGAACGATCGATGCTTGCATTCACAATTGCTGCCGAACCGACCCGATCATCCCGCACCATCTGAACCGCCGACTGCAGGGTCACCACGTCGGATCCCGACGGATCTTCGGCAGTGACGCGCTGCTGGACCGTGATCGGAACATTGCTGTCCACAACCAATTTGCCCTTGGCTAACGCCGCAGCATCCAGCAACACCGCAGTACCCGTCGACACTGTTGCCGCATCGATGCTCAACGGAATCTTCACCAGTTGGCCCTTGGCATAGGTTGGTGCCAACGCACTCATTGTCAGCAGAAAACCTGCTGCCGCAATAGCCACGCAGGCAGCGCGTCGACGTGAGGGGCGCAAGTTAGGCGACATTCGGACGACCCTAGCGTGTCTCGTGCTCGACTGCGCGAGCCCATGACTGCGCTAGTCTTGAGCGCTCAGTTGAGCGATATCAACTACAACGACTACGGTGTTCGGTTGGGGCCGTAGGGGATACTCGGTAAGGAGGTGCCCCGAAGTGGCAGACAAAACCGTCGCTCGAGCAGTCGAGCGCCTGTTCCGCATTGCCGTAGGCGACGAAGCGCGAACCCTTGAAGGTATGGCCGAAGCATTGTCGCGCGACCGCGGACGCCCACTGACCGTGCTGGACGACGCAGTCCTCCCGCCAGGTGTATTTGGTCAATGGGTCCGGCACCACGACCGCGATGAAGTGTCCTGTGCAGGGTGGGTTCATGCGCGCGACCGAACGATTGCTCATGAGTTGGGACATATCGCGTTGAACCACTCCGGTAGGCCGGCCATCGATTTGGCCACCGACTTCCTCCCACCCGCGTTGCGTGATCTTGGAATTCTGATGCTTCGACGCGATTGTGTGGACACCGTCTCGACGGAAGAAGCCGAGGCTGAAGCATTCGGGAGTCTGCTTCTGCGGCGGCTTCACGTCACACGGCGCGCACAGAATCCGTCGGTTCGTTCACAACTGGATGAGGCACTCGGTTGATCACTGCTCTCGCGGCGGCAGTACTCGCCATTGCAGCGGCCACCCGGATCCAGCGTTGGTGGTTTTCCAGGTCATGGACTCTGGCAGGTGCAATCATCGTTCTACTGTGTATGTCGATTCATATGGCGCTCAACGTGAAAACGGTCGAGAGCGCTGTCAGAGTCACACTCGGGGCTGGCATACCCGGAACAATCAAAATGCTGCTCGTCTGCGGTATCTGCGTCGGCACCGCCATTGTGTTCACAACCGTTACCAGCTCCCAGCATCTCAAAAAGCTACTTTGGCTACATATTTCACTGTCAGTTGTCACCGCAGCGCTCTCGTTCTACTTCTTCTTCAAGACTCCGTGGCCGGCATCGAACCCCGACAACCGGACTTTCGACAACCAATACGCATTTCTTCCGGGTTACGCAGAGGGCCTGATGTTGGGCATGGCCTATCCGTTTCTGTTGTGCTTGATGGTGACGATCGTCGCTATTCGGCAGGCAGACCGGCAGACGGCAACCGGCTGGGGGCTCATCATGATTTCCCCCGGAGCCGCAGCACTCAGCACATACGCCGCACTCCGAATTGGTTACCTGGGGTCGGTACGATGGGGACTGATCGATCCGACCCCGACACCCTTTGCTATCTCGCGCTTCCTGGCCGTTGTCGGCGTTCTCTTTGTCGCAGCGGGGGTCTTGGTTACAGCGATTGGAACCGCGCTTGTCTCACGAGCGCAACTTCGGGCCTTTGACGACCTTCGCTCCGAGCTACTTGCCCGTTGGCCTGGCGCCCTACGGCCATCCGAGCCCGGAAGCGGCGCCGCAGATCGGACCGCCGATCGCGCAGCGGAACTGTTGGACGCACTGAGCTTGGAAGCCAAGAGACAGGCTCTACCGAACCAAGGTGCAGCCTTGAGCCGGACAGAGGTGGCACATGCTGTTGCGGAATGGATTATTACCGATCGGATTCCTGAGGGACTGGGATCGGACAACCTCCGAGCACGGGCAGCTACTTCAGATGTCCGCTGGGCGCGAGAACTGGGTGAGGCGTACGCCCGTGAAACCGAACGAAAGTTGGTCCTCGAGCAATGACAGAAACACGAGTACAGGGGAATACCTCGGGACAGGACCGGATCGCACGGCTGCTTACCGAGGTCGGCGCGCCCTGGGTCATCAACATCGTGACCTCATTGATCCTCGGGTGCTCCATCGGGGCGCCAGGATGGGGAATCTTCGTCGCGATCTGCTCAGGTGTGGTCCCTATGGGCGTCATCCTCTACGGGATGCGGAAGTCCAAAATCGGCGACCACCACGTCACCAGCATCAGCGAACGACACCTGCTCATTGTTGTATTGCTCGCAGTTGCCTTGGTTGGGTTGATCATTCAGATTGTCGCGAGCGCACCCATTCAGATGATCGCGTTCATGACTGCCGGTTTGGCGGCGCTGGTAGTGGCTGCATTGATCACTAGTGTTCTTCACTGGAAAGTCAGCGTGCACACTGGAGTTTCAGCCGGGGTCACCATAGTTTTGGCACTTGCGCTGTCGCCCTGGTGGCTGCTTGCTCTCGCCTTGACCCCGTTGATCGGATGGTCACGGGTTCATTTGGGAGATCACACCAAGGGACAGGTCATCGTCGGAGCTATCGCCGGAGCAGTCACAACGGGGATTACATATGCGTTGATCGCTTAGAAACTAGTCATCGTCGGACTGCATCATCTTCCGAAACGGGTCGTACGCACGCGCTGCAACCTGCTCACGGTCACTGTCCCGAACATCCTGGATCCAGGCAATGGTGTGCTTGACCAACTCATACGTTTCTTCGTCACTGAAGTAGTCCATCGGAACATGAAAGACGTTGCAGATATCGCGAACCGTTTCTACGCCCGGCGACTGACGCTTACCACTCAGCAGTTGAGACATGTAACCGGTAGTCATCTTGCCGCCGCCGAAGCGGATTATGTCCACAACCTCGGTTTGCGTGTACGGACCACGATCTCTGGGGTGCACCGTGTCGAAGAGATGTCGGAGCCGTTCTGCGAATGTGCTCATCGTTCGTCCCTCCGTCCTCAATCGCCGTGCTGGATGGGCGCACTGGTCCAATCTTCAATTTCCAATACTGGCAAGTCTCGCTACCCAATGCAACTTGCAATAGTAAGTTTTCGGTTTTAGGCTGACCTCGACCGTGAGGGGCAGCAATGGTTTACAGAGTCAGGACCGACAGGCGGTGACCCGCCGCAGCCGAAACGACCTATCTTCATCAGTCAGCACAACAGCGAAGGCGACCAAAGAGGAGCCTGGGCCTAGGCGGGCGCCTCAGGCCCCCGATGACGAACTCGCATATGCGCAGCGAGCAACTCGTCAACCGAGACACCTAGAACCGGGGCAAGTTTCTCCGCCACGACGTCTGACAAAGGAATTTCGCCCCGTTCGATGCCTCCGACGATCGGTGTCCGCAAGCCGGCCTGCATCCCAAGTTGTGGTTGGGTCAACCCCTTCAAGACGCGCCAATCACCCGGATACCTGTCAGCCTCAGGCACTCGTACGATATCGGCGATCTCTACACCCAACTCCGCCACCACAGTCGCCAAAAGATCAACCTGCGGAGAGGAATTGGACTGCTCCCAGCGCCGGATCGTCGTTTCACCCACTCCTGCCCGCCGCGCCAATTCCGCACGTGACAGCCCCGCAGTGCGGCGCGCAGCCACAAGACTTGACGGGGAAAACCCCCGCATCACTCGCCGACTCACAGCCAGCACCCTTCGCATCTCGTTGTCATTAGTAGACACTGTGCCGCCTCCTCGATACCATTCGCACACGCGGCTATTTTTAGATGACCGGTTTTAGATGGCGGTCAGGTCGTAGTCAACGAACTCAAGGGAGACAACTAGAGCAAAAAAATGAAAGAGTCCCCCGGTCGCGCCAACGACCGAGGGACCAGACCAAACGGGATGCAACCCGTCCAGCATTTCTTCAGATGCAGAAAGGATTCTGCGATGTCTATCTTAATGGACTCATCAGGTCCGGATGACGTGTTCCGCAACCGGTATGCCGTGCTCTCGACGTTGACGCTTCGTCGGCTTGTTGCGCGGCATTCGTCGATCGGCGGGCGTTGCGATGGTTGCGGTTTCAGTGTTTCGGAGCTTGTTCCGTTGTGCCCGGAGGCTGCGGCCGCGTTGCGTGAGTTGACGCACCGTGAGGGCCGGGGAAGATCTGCGGTCGAGTTGCCGCAGTTCAGTACTGACGATCTTCTTCGGGTTGCTGCTTCGCATCATCCTGATCGGGTTGGTCGGTGCGCGCGGTGCGGGTTCGTTTTCTCGTCGGAGTGCGATGTGTGCCCGACTGTGCGAGCTGTTCGTGTGGAGTTGGAGGTTCGGGGCGTGGTGCCGATTGGCGGTGCCGAGCCGGGCAAGGGTTTGTGCGCGGGGAAGTCACCGTCGTGGGAGATGGATGGCCGCACAGTGGTGGAGTGGCGCCGCGCGATCTCATCGTGTGAGGTGTGCCCGTTGTTGGCGCGGTGCCGTATAGATGCGGCCGCGTCGGTGGAGCGTGGGGATGGTCCGCAGCGAATGATCATGGCGGGCAATGCGTATGACAGTCACGGCAATATCGTCGACGGTGAACGCTTGTGCCTGTACGAGTCGTTGACGACCGCAACGCGCCGTCGCCGGGATGCGGAGGTGGCCGCGTGAGGGCCGCGGTGCCGCCGCCGACTGTGTTGGCGTGCGCGGTCGATCCTCAATCGTGGGATTTGGATGAGGGTTCGTATCGCGCGGGTGTGGATGCGCAGGCCGAGTGTTTCCGGTGCCCGCGTTTGGCGGATTGCCGGAAGGAGTTGTCGTCGATGGTGGCGGCGGATACTCCGCCTCGGTCGATGATTTGGGCGGGTGTGCCGTTCAGTCATCGTGGCCGGCCGATTACCTGGGATGCGGTGTTGCGTTCGTACTATCGGCGGGTCGACGGGCATCGCGGTACTTCTCGTGGGAGCGCTGCGTGACCCCGATTGTGGGGTCTTTCGATCCGATCTTCGCAGGGCAGGTCGACACGCCGGCATCGGAAAAGTCTGCGGCGCTGATCTTGACGTCGTTCGAGTCAGCGTGGTCTGTGTACGGAATCCTCGCCGACACCCACGGCTATCTGCCGGTCCGGGACCGCTACGACCGGTTGTGGATCCTCGTCGAAGTCGCCGGCCGCCTGCGTAGCCGCCGCACCTTCATTCACGATCACCCGGACATCGGTGACTCACCTGATGTGTACGGGTTGATCGACGTGGACTCCCGCGCCATTCTTCATGCCCGCGATCTGATCGACGCCCACGGCCCGTTGAGGGTCGACCCTTCCCCTGCCGCGGTCCTCGCACCTCTCCGTACCGGTGCGACAGATGCCGCGCACCTTCCCACCTGCACGTCACCATCCTCGTTCGACGTCACCCGATTGGACTGCCCCACATGACAACACACCGCTTGCTCGACGAACTGAACAACCCCCACCGCCCCCTCCCGGACATCATCTACGGGATCAGTACCGGGGCCCTCCCCT
>Ga0154000_1000448_pt1 | contig 11381 bp, 8 predicted proteins | sample TSNC084MetaG_FD_104674 | JGI IMG/M metagenome (GOLD analysis project Ga0154000, IMG submission 104674) | Attine ant fungus gardens microbial communities from North Carolina, USA - TSNC084 MetaG | ecosystem: Host-associated > Fungi > Mycelium > Unclassified | place: USA: North Carolina, Lumber... | reverse complement strand
TATCTTTGCATACTTTTATTGCCTGCTGCACACGATTTTGCCTGGTGATCACATCCAGCCGGTATTTGATGTCAACGTCCGTTTCGGTCTGTAATGGTGTCAGCACCAGGTTCATATTGCCAATGTTATCCTGGGTACGGCTGATTTCCGTCACCAGCTGCTGCCGCTTGGCCCGGCTCTGCTCCAGCTGCACCTTAAATGCATTGCTGCCGATAAACGGAGTCTCAAATATAGCCGGTTTAATTGCACTGGCCACCCGATTTTGATATTTCATGCATTCCTTCGTGATGGAAGTCGGGTATTTCTTCAACTCATCATAGCGTTCACACATCTGAACCTTGCCCAGCAGCATGTTGACAAAACGCCTGGCATAAATATTTTTTGAGGTTACCACGGTTGCCAGACTGCCTGCTGGCGCCGCATCATATGCCTCCATACTCTGCGTATTGATCAGGCCGACACCATACGCTTTTTTATCTCTTCGCAGTCTGTCGTATATTCCCAGGGCAATATCAAAATGCTCCGGCTCCACCAAAATATAAAAGCGCTGTGTATTCAGATAGCCCTCCACCGCATTGCGCCACGCTTCTTCCCTGATTTCCAGAAGCTCACACAATACAAAAGGTTCCGCCTTCCTGCCGATCCGCTGAAATTCTTCCCGGATGGAGTCCAGGACACAGATCACTTCCGGTGCATAGGTCAGCTGTTTTTTACTTAAAAGCTCAATTTTCTTATCTAACTCCTGCCGTTCCCGGCTCAGTTGATTCAGCCTGATCTGGATCTCGGCTTTTTTCTGTTGAATCTTGTTATACATCTCACCTTTATATTTTATAACCGTTTCCACCACCGATTTGGCGGCGGCCGCATCACGGATGGCGTCTATTTCCCGTAAAAGCTTCTCGTAGTCAGCGATACAGCGATGAATATCCTTTACTTTTTGCAGCTGAACGATCTGTCCCAGAGCCGTCTTTGCGCTTTGCTTTAACTTTCTTTTTTCTTCCAGCAGCTCCTTCTCATCTTCCTGCAGTTTAGAAAGCTCCTTCTGCTGCGCTTCATAAGCCAGGAATTCTTTATTTTGGCTCATTTCCACCCGCAGGGTTGTTTCAATCTCCTGCTTCTGGTCCTTCTCCCTGACCAGCGCCCCTCTTCCCTTCTCCTCTTCCTCCAACCGGTAAGTCTCGGAAGTGATGGTATGCTGGGTTGCCTTGATCGTCTCTTTCAGCAAATCAACATCCGCCTGGGCCAGGAAATAGTTGTACATTTGATCCTTTTTTATGGTGTCCTGTACTTCAGCGTGATACTTCTCAATAATCTCCAGCTTGTGAATCCGCCGTTTCACACTTACCAGCGTCTTCTCCAGTTCCTGATAGCTGCGGACATTTTCCCTTAAGATATCAATATTAACTTCTTTTTCATCCAGCACATAGGAATAGACAAATTCCTTAATATCATCAATTGGTTTAAACGCCAGCGCTTTAGGAATCAGACTGAAAAATTTATCTTCGATTCTGCCAAACCTGGTTTTCATCACTTTTTTCGCTTCGGCCTGGGTTTTACACCAATGCTTTATTTTGGCATTGGTACTGCGGAAAGCCGTGATGGATTTGGGGTTGTTTCCCTGGAAGAAGAGTGAGTCCGTCAGCCGGACATCATCCATCAGATAGCGCACTGTTGCCTCCTGCCCTTCACTGGCAGAATCGACCACCGCGCCAACGATAAAATACCGCCCCTTGCTTTCTTCATAAAATTCCAGGGCAATATGGGCGCTTAATTCACCCGTCCGCTCATAAGGCCGGTTTTCTTTTCCGGTTTTACACCGGATATATCCGGTCAGCTTCCGTTTGCCGTTTTCATGGGCTGCTTTGTTAAAATAGTTTGCCGAGCAGGTGATGACAAATTGAATCGCATCTAAAAGCGTGGATTTACCCGCACCATTCTCACCGGATATTAAGGTGGAATCGCCAAATTCAATGGTACAGTTTGTGAAACGATGCCAGTTAATCAGCTTCATTCTCACCAACTTCTTCATCGGTATCCCCTCCTCTCTTATAAGTCTGCAATTTCTCATGCGCCTGCTTAATATCTTCCACCCGGACTGCCATCAGGATGCTGTCATAAATCAATACCCGTGACTCCTCATTTGACAGATCCCGGTCCAGGGTCTCAATCAGCTGAAACCGGCGGAAGACATTCAGCGCATTGCGCATGGTGGTTTTGTCAATCATCTTATCACGAATCTTCAGACTCATGAATTTGTCCTGAATGTCGCCAAGATTTACAATAACCTCATCGCTTAAGGAGATTTCCCGTTTCTTTTCGTCAAACAGAATCCTTAGGATCAGGAGTATAATTGATTCATAAAGTTTCAGGTTCAGGCGGTTGTAATTCTTTGAATTTGTCAGCTGAACCACCCCGTACTCCTCATTTACCTCCAGGCGGTATCCCAGTACTTCCATATATTGTGCAATTTCCTTCCGGTATTTTACGGCAAAGTAATAGTCGGAACGGTTTACACTACTGCTCTTGCAAAGAAAACAGATACTCATCAGCTTGTTGCAGACTCTTTTAAATTCTTCCATATCCCGCTGCAGCACACCATTTAATAATTCCAAATTTATTTCCTCCGAATGACATAATCTTTGAATCTGAATCCGTTTAATTCGATTTCCGTCTTTAATTCAATCTGATATTTCATGTTCTTACGCTGTCCATACAGTCTTGTGTAGATGATTTTAACAAAATCCTCCACATCCCCAAGTGGCAGCTCGGTAGCCAGCATTTCCATCCGCCCACCCAACTGCTGTTCCACATAGGCATTGATTTTCTCCGGACTCAGCGCCCGCTGCACTTTCTCAACCATCCGACGCAGCTTTTCTTGGCGCAGAAGCTCATCCGGTTCATGAACCTCAATTACCTGTGGCTGGAACTCTTTTCTTCCTTCCACCAAAGTGTAAAAGGAATTACTGTCAAGAACACTGCAGCTGTAAATCCGGATCAGGCCTTCCAGAAATTCCACTTCATAGATTCCGCCAAGATCCATTGCTTCCCGGTTGACGGCATCATTGAGGCCTAACAGAAGTTCCTTGATCTGGCCCCGGATGTCTTCACTTCCGGTCAGCAAAAACCTGGCTCTGTTGATTGCCGCTTTCTGGTATTGGGCATTTTTCTTGTTGATTTCATTTAAAATATCATCCATATTGCGAAATGCTTCCATAATCTCATGAAGACACCGGTAGACAAATTCCTTTGCCTCCTCTTCCTCCATTTCTTTTAAAGCAATGATCTCCTTCACCGTCTGCGCAATATAAGTATCGCTTTTACTCCGGCTTTCCAGGCGCTCGATAATCTCCGGCCGGAATTTCGAGACATTGTCGGAAGTGAGAAGGCGATGATATGCTTTATCAACAATATTGGTGATATAATCGTTAAACAGGGCATCCATAATCTCCGCCACCGTGCTGTGCCTGGTCAAATCATCAATATAGTGTTTGATGTTGGAGTTAAGATTTTTCAACCCGGTAATCAGCAAATCCGTATTCTCCATAACCTGAATCAATACCACGCCGGGGTTGTCCGTCTGGCTGCGGACAAGGCTGTATATGGTATATATATAGCCCTGATATTCCACCTGCTTGCCGTCCGCAATTTCAAGCAGTGTCTTTAATACACGAATTGCATATTCTTTAAAATTCACTCGCTGGATATAACTCTTATCCGTTTCAATCTCAATCCAGCCGTAAAACTCCAGCCGCCGCAGCATCTCATTCGCCTTGGCACGACTGTCCTTTTCCCCAAATTCCTCTTCATCCAACTCGGCGGCATTCATCTGCTCAAAATAGAATTGGAGCTCGTCCACTAACACATCCCGCTCCACACCAAAAGAAAGCTGATGATCCATAACCGAAAACAGCTTACAAATACATTCCCAGTATACGATTTTGTTTTTCGAGGAAAGTGGGACAAAAAAATTATCTGATATCAGTGAAAATAGTTGTTTCAAAACTGGCTCCTATCTATATTCTTCCCCTGGGCTCTGGCGGAGGGGACTTTCTTTGTAATCAACATCTGAAATTCTGATAAGACTTCACCATTGGGAACTTTTATAAGCGCTGTTTGATTGTCAACACGCTTAACCACCGTCAGATATCCGGCATTGACTAATAATCCCCACAGACTGTAAAGGCTTTCTCTTTCAGCAAAAGAGGTATCCAACGTAATCCATACCTCCACGACTTCCCCTGTTATCAACCGTTCAAATTTATCCCAGAAGTTTCTGTCTGCTTTTCCCATTCCTTCTTTTACAAGAAAATTTGCTGAGGTCTTGACCCAATAATTATCCATAGTCTTTTTCTTAGCATAATTGATAATCGACCATGGATTGTATACATGCAAATCACCAATCTGATATCCATCATACATCTGCCGGACAGCATCATCCAATGCGACCCCATAGTATTCCAGCAATGTTCGTGTCTCATCTTCATTATAGTATGCTTTTACAATCTGTGTTAATTTCTGCAAAGCCGATACGAACTGAGACGATGGAGTTCCTGGCACTCTCAGGGTTTCTAACATGGTATAAAAATCCTCGTTCTCATAAGACACCTGTTCCAGATACTCCTTCAGAAGTTTCTCATAAATAAGATATTCCCGATAAAGCTCTTGTTTCAAAAACTCCAGTAATTCTGGAGCAGTTGTTGCTTTGCAGTCCTTGAATGTCAGGTAAATCACCGGAGAAGTGTTTATTCTTTCGGCATAATCCGTATCCATTATCGCTAATCCTTCAAATAACTTCCGGCTATCTTTTGTAATATCGAAGAAATTCCGCAGCATCGTCATGTTTAACGTCTTCCCGAATCTTCTTGGGCGGGCAATAAGTGCAACTTCGTCCTGCATCTCAATAAAATCTTTTATCATCATAGTTTTATCTACATAATAATATCCGCTTTTTCGTACCCTTTCAAAATCATCGGTTCCAATCGGCAACGGCCTTTTCACTGCGTTTCTCCTCCTTGCTGTTCCTGCTTTTTCCAACCCGCGGGTGCTTTCACTGTCTATCGTTTCTCCAAAATCGCAATCCCCTGATCCAGGCCGAAGTAGCATAAACACGGATTGCCCTATTCACATTATCTATACCTGAATGATCTGATACGATACATCACATCTCTTTTTATCGTGTGCCAAACCAATGCATAAAACCTCACCTGTAAGTCCTGTATGGTATTTATTATCCAGAATCTGCTTCAATGCCTCTTCTTTCAAACGATTGATATCTTCTCCCTGCTTGAATTCCACAATCACGTTGGGGTTTGCGGTTGAAAGTGCTTTAAGCGTAATATCACTTCGACCATGCCCATATTCGATATTACTGGTCACTTGGTAGGAGCCTCGCAGTACCATGCACATTCCCAGAAACAGCATATGATAAGCATTTTCTTTTGCATCCATGTAACTGGTGCAGGCTATGACCGCCTCTTGGTATAAGTCCATAAAACGCCTGATATCTTTATTTCTCAAACAATAAAACATCTCGTAAAGTCCCTGGCCTTCAATCCCGGCTATTTCCGTTACTATTCTAAGAAACTCCGACATTACCTCATCATTGGGAATCCGAACCACCGCCGAAGCAGCATCAACACGTTTCATCACAGTAAGGTATCCGGCGTTCACAAGAAGTCCCCATAAGCTGTAATTGCTTTCGCGCTCCACATAGGAAGTATCCAGATCCAACCAGACTTCTGCCTCTTCTCCCCCTGCCAGTTTTTCAAAACTATCCCAAAACCCCTGATTCGCTTTGGCAAGAGCCTGTTTGATAAGATAATTAGAAGAAGTATTCACCCAATAGTAATCCAGGAATGCACTGCCTGCATAATTTAAAACTGACCATGGATTATACATCTCCATATCCGCAAAATGATATCCATCATACATCTTACGAACTTCTTCATTTAATTCCAAATCGTAAGCAGCAAGCACTTCTCTTGTCTCTTTTGCTGTCAGCCCAAAATAAGGTGCATACTTTGAATGGAGTACAGTATATACCTGAAGGTTATTCAACTGTGAAAATATACTCTCTTTCGCCACCCTTTGAATTCCGGTCAAAAGTGCCTGTCCCAAATACTTGTTCCCCTTTAAGGCAGCACCGTAAAAGACAGCAAAAAAGTCGCCCAGTTCATCATGATAATTATGCTCATAGCTGGATATAATCGGTTGATCATATTCATCAATCAAAAGAATCGGGGATGTTTCATAAAACTCATTTACTACCCGGGTCAGGTCGGCAATCGCTGTAGACATATATCTCGCTGGAAGTTCTAATTGTCCAAGCAAGTCAAGCATTTGATAGAACCGTTTTGTTCCATATTTCTCACGGTCAAGCTTTCCACGCAAGAGCTCCTCATAACGGTTATACTCCCTGTCCAGCTCCTGTTTTATCTGATATATAAGCGTACCCATATCGATTCCCTTGCAATTTTTCAGGGATAAGTAGATGACCGGTTTGCTGTTAATCAGGGCAGCATATTCGGTATCCATAATGGCAAGCCCTTCAAACATTGCTTTGCTATTCTTTGTTATATCAAAAAATTCTCTTATCATGGTCATATTCAAGGATTTTCCAAATCTTCGCGGACGGGCAATCAGAGCAACTTCATCTTGCATTAATGCAAATTCTTTTATCATTAAGGTTTTATCTGCATAATAATATCCACTATTACGTACTTTTTCAAAATCATCGACTCCAATTGGCAATGGTTTTTTCACGGAAATCCCTCCCACATTCAGCTTGACCAATCAATAACAGGGTTGTATTCCATTCCATAATACCATATAATAAACAAATTAAAAAGCACAGATCATAATTTAGCATGTTTACTACTAAAAATGACCCCATACCACCAACCACTCTCTGCCAAACAGACAATCAGTTCCCGATACAGAGTCATTTCTTCACTTTACAATACGTTTCTCCAAAACCGCAATCCCCTGATACAAAATTGCCGACACAATACAAAGAATCAAAATACTCATCACCAAAAGGTCCATCTTAAACACCTGGCTGGAATAAATAATCAAATACCCCAACCCTTGCCTTGCCGCCAGAAACTCGCCAATGATCACCCCCACCAGGCAAAGCCCGATGTTCACTTTCATATTACTGATAATCATCGGTACCGATCCGGGCAGAAGTACTTTAAACAGGACATGCCCCCGATTCCCACCCAGAGAATAAATCAGTTTCACCTTATCGGCATCAATCTGGGTAAACCCCTGATACAACGTAATAATGGAACCAAATATCGCCACCGAAACAGCTGCCACAATGATGGTCCGCATATTCGCGCCCAGCCATACAATCAGCAGCGGCGCCAGTGCCGACTTAGGCAGACTGTTCAGCATCACCAGATACGGTTCCAGGATTTCCGATACACTGCGGCTGGACCACAGCAGCACGGCCGCTGCCAACCCTAATACAATCACCAGGACAAAGCTGACCAAGGTCTCAAAAACGGTAATGCCCATATGGATAAAAATGCTTTTATCCAGCACCATATCCCGAAAACACAAGAAAACTCTGGACGGAGAACTGAAGATAAATGCATCGATCATCCTCAGATTCGCACAGAGTTCCCATACGGCAAGCAACATTACCAATACCATCATCCGGCATATCGCTACCTTTCTCTTATGAAATCGTTCCTTTTCTATAAATTCCCGCTGCGCCTCCGTAAGCATGCGATTGCCTGAATCCATAGCGCTCCTCCTCATACGGCGGACTTTGCGCCGCCTATATGAGCAGTATATGCAGTCCCGACTTGATTTGTCTGCTAATTAGCCATGAATCCTTTCCCAATAATCTCACTGGAATTGGAAATCAGAATAAATGCTGCCGGTTCCACCCGTTTGATATGATTTCGCAGCCGTACTGCCTGGACGCGTTTCATGGTCGTCATAATTACCGTCTTCTGATGATGGGAAAATGCTCCCTGCGCCGTATAGACCGTAGCACTCCGATGCAGATCATGAATAATGTAATTGCAGATCGGATCGGGATTGTCACAGATAATATTAAAACATTTACACAGATTGATATTCTCAATCACCCCGTCAATCACCAGTGACTTGGCCAGCAGACCCAGACTGGAGAATAAACCGGTAGTGGGACCAAAAACAAAAAATGCCATTACTACCGATGTTATGTCCACCAGCAGAAGTGCTGTCCCAATATTCATACTGGTGCGCCGTTTAAGTACCATCGCAATAATATCCGTTCCGCCACTGGAAGCACCAATATTGAACAGCATCGCCGAACCCAAAGCCGGCAAAGAAACCGCAAAAATCAATTCCAGCAAGGGCTCTGCCGTCAGTGGCCGGTGCATTGGATAAACCCGTTCCAGAATTGACAATCCAAAGGACATCATCAAGCTGGCATACACCGTCTTGATTCCCACGTTTCTGCCCAAAAAGAGAAACCCCAGAACCAAAAGCGCCATATTGACAATAAACGTACAATCACCGGCCGACCAGTTGGTCCACCGGTTGACCATCGTTGAAACACCGGTTTCACCGCCGAATGCAAAATTATTCGGAAATTTGAAAAAATAAACCCCCACCACCATAATCCAGATACTCAGGGTAATCGTACCATACTCTGCTGCGGTTCTGGTAACCGGGTTCTTAATCTCTTTCATCGCCTTTTTACATGCCTCCACTAAATAAATATGCCTGCACATAAAATATACCGCGTTTCTATTACAATCTCAAACACTATTATTGTTGAAAATGGTACAACTGATAAATTGTGGCAATGCACACGGGGGTTTATTTGGGTTTATAGTATCATTATTTCAGGATAAATGCCAGATTTCCTGATTATACTGCTCAATGGTCCGGTCAGAAGAAAAATATCCGGCTTTGCTGATATTCACCAGCATTTTCTGCGCCCACTCCATCCGGTTCTCATAATCCGCATAAGCCTGTTCCTTTGCCGCTGCATAGCTTTGATAATCCAGCAATGTCATAAACCAGTCCTTATTCAGCAGTTCCTTGTGCAACCGCTCCAGATTTTCTTTGTGGCCAATCTTCAGCATTTCTTTACCGACAATAAAGTCCATTGCCGCCCGGATCTCATTATCCTGCTCATAATAATCCCGCGCTGCATAATCCTTTTGATCATAATGCCTGATGACCGTTTCACTGGACTCACCAAAAATGTAGATGTTATCCGGACCCACCAGCTCGGCAATCTCCACATTGGCTCCGTCCATGGTTCCTAACGTGACTGCGCCATTTAACATGAACTTCATATTGCTGGTGCCGCTGGCTTCTTTGGAGGCCAGCGAGATTTGTTCCGAAATATCGCAGGCCGGAATCAGCTTTTCGGCTTTGGTTACATTATAATTTTTCACCATTACCACTTTCAGATAAGGACTTACCTCCGGATCATGGTTGATCAGTTCCTGCAGGCACAAAATCAGATGGATGATATCCTTGGCGATCACATAAGCCGGTGCCGCCTTGGCCCCGAAGATCACTGTAATCGGCCGAACCGGCAGTTTGCCTGCCTTAATTTCCTGATATTTATGAATGACATACAATGCATTCATCTGCTGCCGTTTGTATTCATGCAGCCGCTTGATCTGAATATCATAAATGGAATTTTCATCAATGTCCACATTCTGGGTTTCTTTCAGATAATGCTTAAGCGCCACTTTATTCTGCTGCTTGATTGCCAGCAGCTGCTGCCGGGTATCTTCATCATTAAATGCCGCCAGCTTCTCCAGTTCCATGGCATCCGTCTCAAAGCCGGCCCCGATCTTGCTGCGGATCAGGTCCGTCAGCGGATGATTGCTGTGCATCAGCCACCGGCGGAAGGTAATGCCATTGGTCTTGTTATTGAATTTTTCCGGATAAATAGTATAAAATCTCTTTAACTCACTTTTTTTAAGAATCTCCGTATGCAAATAAGCCACGCCATTAACACTGAAGCCATAGTGGATATCCATATGTGCCATATGGACCCGGTCCTCCTGATCAATGATCGCTGCCGAAAGATCCGTATTGGCCCGCCGGATCCGGTCATCAAGGATTTCGATAATCGGTACCAGCTGCGGTACGACCTCTTTTAAATAATGAATCGGCCAGGTCTCCAGCGCCTCCGCCAGAATGGTGTGATTGGTATAAGCACAGGTCTTCTTGACAATCTCCACCGCCGCATCAAAGGCGATCCCCCGTTCTGTCAGCAGCCGGATCAATTCCGGAATCACCATGGATGGATGGGTATCATTGATTTGGATGACCGCATACTCCGGCAGATCCGTCAGCTTGCCGCCACGGCTTTCACATTCATCCAGAATCAGCCTGGCACCGTTGCTGACCATAAAATACTGCTGATAGATCCGCAGCTTCTGCCCCGCTTCATCACTGTCATCCGGATACAGGAACAAGGTCAGGTTTCTGGCAATATCCTGCTTGTCAAAGGAAATGCCTTCGCCAACGATCCCCTCATCCACACTTTCAATATCAAATAAATGAAGCTGATTTGTTCCACTGTGATATCCGGTTACCGCAATATCATACAGGCGGGAATGAACGGTCAAACCACCGCCAAACGTTACCGGGTAACTGACCTCCCGTCTGGTCAGCCAGTTTTCTGATTCAATCCACGGATTCGGCATCTCTTTCTGCAGTCCATCTGCAAATTCCTGCTTAAACAAGCCCATGTGATAATTCAGGCCAATGCCGGCTCCCGGCAGCCCCAGGGTTGCCATCGAATCCAGAAAACAGGCCGCCAGACGTCCCAGGCCGCCATTACCCAATGACGGTTCCGGCTCGGTCTCTTCAATCCGGCAAAGATCCCGGCCATGATCTGCCAGCACCTGGCGAACCTCCTCATATAATCCCAGATTGATCAGATTGTTAGATAACAGTTTGCCAATTAAAAATTCAGCCGAAATATAATATACTTTTTTCTTGCCGGTATTACTTTCCCGCCTGGCCGCTTCTTCCTGAACCAGTTTTAACAGTGCCACGTACAATTCACGGTCGGAACACCCGATGATTTCTTTGCCGCATATTTCTGTAAGCCGTTCTTTCAGATTCATATTATTTACCCTCACTTTGACATTGATCCCTTTTTCTATGTTACTGTTTTACTTATTATAGAATATTTTTCTCTTATTTTCTTGCATTATTATTGTTTAATATGGTACAATACTATCATTCGTAATATAGAAGCATGTATAAAGGACGATTTTATGAATATTATTCAATACGAAAACTATCAAGAAAAACCACATACCGTTGATTCAGCCTTTCCTTACCTGACCTATCTCTGTTCCATTCCTTTGGATTTTACCAAAGTGCCGCTGCATTGGCATGAG
>Ga0154000_1000447_pt1 | contig 11399 bp, 8 predicted proteins | sample TSNC084MetaG_FD_104674 | JGI IMG/M metagenome (GOLD analysis project Ga0154000, IMG submission 104674) | Attine ant fungus gardens microbial communities from North Carolina, USA - TSNC084 MetaG | ecosystem: Host-associated > Fungi > Mycelium > Unclassified | place: USA: North Carolina, Lumber... | reverse complement strand
ACGTCCTTGACTCGTCACCGGAGCCTTCTTTCTATCAACGCTAAGTACATACTTCTCCGACGTTGTACATTACTCCAGAACGGAGTGTAGTTTCTCCCTATTATCTTTCACTTCCGTTCCTCCAGATTCCGTCCTTGACACTGGTTAAGGTTTTCAGTGAAGTTATATCAAAAGTGAGAGTAATGAGACTTTTAGTCATACTCTGCACTATAGTCCAAAGACTGAAGAGAGTATGGGGTTTCAAGAGTAAGGAGTTTACACAAGAACCACAGAAAAAGAGGACTTGCTATTCTTGTCCTTTCTGGTCTATATTTATACTACTCTAGTGTTACAGGTGTTACTATCTAGGAACCATCTAAGTGACTAGAGGTAACTAGTTGACTCAGTATCTGTAAATATCTGAGTCTGAAGATTCTCCTTTAGTAAAGAGTCTATAAATAAACTATTAATGCCCATATCATTGCTCAAGGTTTATCCAATGTTTCTCTTATGAATCCAATGTCTTTATCAGAGTCCAAGAGTCTGTTATACTTATATGAAAGTTATAAATAACTTTTATTATTGATTTCATTATCCTTTTCCATAATATTGTTATCATCCATTAATTCTTGAATCAATCATTTGTTGTCACTCCATGGTTGATAGTATTGATAGTTCTATCCTAAATCCATAACACTAGTTCTTTGTAACCAAGAGCTAGTAGTCTGACAAGACATTCAAAGCACTTGTCATCTATTATGCTTTGTGTAAGAACTGAGTAGTGAGCACTTAACCCTTCTCCTTATCCAAGTTAACAAGAAGAACTTAATGTTGAAGTATCAAATATTATACTAAATTATATCATTTTTCATTGTCTTGCATTGGTAGTTATATTTACTACCACCATTTTCTCCCTTGAGGCTATGATAGCTCCTGGGAGGACCCCTATTCTACTGAACCTTTATTACTAATATTGTTATAATTTTACCTTTTACCTTTATGTTTCTCCTTTTATATTCATGTCTGACTTGTGATTATTACAACATATGTTGAATACATTGAAGCTTTTACTAGTAGAGCTTTTCTTGCTTTAATCTCCTAGAAAATAGCATCCAAAATATAGATAATAGTCCAAAAGAATCATGTGTTATATTCCAGAAATATGATAATTATGTAATTTATTTCTCCTAATAATTCCCCTAAAATTAATAATAGTAGAATAGCATAGTAGACTACTCTTCTCCTATTCCAGACTTCCTATAAGTACTGTGCAGTTACAGTGTAATTTTTCAGTCTGTAAATTAATATCAACTGGTCCTAATCTTATCCCTGTCCACTCTGTTCCTATTTTACTTCCCAAGGATGTTATATTCCTGAAATATAATAATTGTGTAATTTATTTCTCCTAATAATTCTCCTAAAAATTAATAATAGTAGGATAGCATAGTAGACTACTCTCCTCCTATTCCAGACTTCCTATAAGTACTGTGTAGTTACAGTGTAATTCCTCAGTCTGTAAATTAACATCATCTGGTCCTAATAATCTTCTTGTCTACTCTGGATTCCTAGTTTACTTTCTTAGGACCTTCTCTTTGATGACTTTCCTCTACTCTGAAATACATAACCATCTCATGACCAGAGACTGGGGTGCAACACATAAGTTGAAGCCAAGGTCATTCATCAAAGTCATACCCTATTCCGATGTCAGTTCTTTCTGCTGGAGTCTTCTCTTGGAGTTCCTCCCTCATTGTTAAGTACTATCTATTCTCCAAAGTAGTACAGTACACCGTCCGGAGTATAATTCTATTTATAACTCCACTCTTCCATTCTCTGCAATTCCGTTCTTGACAGAATTTACAAACTGACACTAGTTCCTGTTGTGTTTTCTTCTGATATCTCACCAGTCTGCAGCTCCCTCTTCCGGGAGTAACTCTATTCCTCTTGCTGACTGAACTATTGGTTGTTTCACTTCTGGCCTCCCAAGGAGGTTGAGATATCTCCACTCAGGGACACCTCACACTCTGGTATGCTCCTAGTTATCCCCACTTCCAGTGGAATCTTCAGAGTTCTACGATATGGATCCTGTCACTATTCCTCATGTTGACAATGACCTGGACTGGGTCAATGCCCCTATTTCTGTTCCTACCCCTGTGTTTCAAACTTCACCTCCTGTTGCTGACTGTAACCCCATTAACAATCAGTTGGCTGAGGCTTTCCAACAATTATCGGAAAACCTTAATAGAGGATCAGCACCAAAGCCTTTTCAATCAAAGGCTTATATTCTGGACATCTTCGACAGTTCTAACCCTTACAAGCTTAATCACTTCCTATTTCAGTACCGACTCTATTTTTGTGCTAACTCTTTGCAATTTCCCACTGATGAAGAAAAAATCAATTTCACAATGACCTACCTCTCCGGTGTAGTACAAGATTGGTTTGAAGTTGCACTACAACAGGAAGACCTCAGCTATGCACAACCTTGGCTTTTCACTTGGCACCTCTTTGTGGAAGAGCTCTGGGTCCATTTCAGACTCTCAGACCCAGTAGGGGATGCCGCCAATCTCATAGACAACCTCTGTATGAAGCCAGGAGATAAGATTGCCACTTACAATATGGAATTCATGTGGTATGTGGCACAGTTGAACTAGGGTGATACAGTTCTATACTATCGTTTCTATCAGGGATTGCCAAATCACCTCCAGGATCTGATAGCAAACAGGGAACAGGGAAAACACACTTCCTTCCATGTTATGTACCAACTAGCAATCACCTTTGACAATTGCTACTGGGAACAAAATCGTGAACAAGATCATTTCTGCAATATAAAGAAGAAGGCAGCAGACAGTCACTACTGAAAACAGGGGAAAATGGCTCAGTACTCTGCCTCCTCACAAAGTTCTGCTCTGTCTCATCCCCAGTTATCCACAAATCTGTCACAGACTGCACTCTCTTAGAATTCCCTGAAACCTCCTAGATCATCATCCATCATTAAATCACAATCTCCGTCCACTCTGCATATTGACCTCTCCAACAAACTAGACAGAGATAGTAAATTGAACAGTAATGAGTGCAAGTGCCATATCGGCAATAACCTCTGCCTGTATTGTAGATTGAAGGACCACAAGGTAGATGAGTGCCCTAGGAAACAACCAGTAAGGGTATGACTAACTACTCTGGAGAAACAAGAGACTCCACTCTCTGAGAATCTCTCGGAAAACTAGAGCGCAGCTCCTAAAACTTAGTACAAACTGGAAGTCGTGTTGAACTCATTTATGCAACTATAAGTCCAATGCGTCTCAACACGTCCACTCTTCCCAACCCTAATTCTCTTTGTATACCCCTTGTCTCTCCTCTAGTGTGTGCTTTGAACCATCTCCAGCTTATACCTATCTGAACGCTAGTAGACTCTGGGTCTACATACTGTTTTTTGGATTCTACTTTTGCTTGTGGATATTCTCTGCCTACTACTCCTACTTTTCCTGTGAAACTGCACCTGTTTGATGGAACCTCAAATAATATTATTTCCGAGGTAGTATTGTTGCCTGTAAAATTTCCCTCCGGTGAATGCATGACTCTTGACTTCTATGTCACTCTGCTTGATTTTTGTTGTTTTCTAGTCTTAGGTCACTCTTGGCTCACCTGCTACAATCCGTTGATTGACTGGGTTTCTGGGTCAATATCCTTTCAACCACCATCCTTACTCCAAAGTCCGGCTTCCGTTCCTCCTGTTGAAACCTTGGTAAATCCTCTATTCTCTCTAGTAGAAAACCCTCTGCAGTTTACCCCATCTGAGATATTTTTGTCTAACCCCAAGCAACCTCATATTGCAATTATCAATGTGCTAGCCCTACTCTGGGCCTCGCACCTATCAGGCTTGACAACATATTCTCTCCAATTCTGTTCCACAATGCAAGCCAAATCCACTACCATCTTTGAAAAAATTGACCTCTCTTCCATCCCAGAGGAATACCACGAGTATGCTGATGTCTTTAGCAAGTCCAAAGCAGAAACACTCACTCCCCACTGTCTTTATGACCTCTGAATTGAACTAAAAAAAGATTCTCATCCTCTGGTAGGAACTATCTACTCCTTATCCAAATTCAAACAAGAAGTATTAAAAGAATTCATTGATGAAAACCTGACCAATGGATTTATCCACTTGACGTCTTCTCCTCACAGAGTACTGGTCCTGTTTGTAAAGAAAAAAGATAGATCCCTCTGGCTCTGTATAGATTTCTGCAGACTTAACAGAATCACAAAAAAGGACCGATACCCACTTTCCCTCATCTCTGACCTCTTAGATTTCCCCTGAAAGGCTCGTATCTATACCAAGATCAACCTCTGACAAGCATACCATTTGGTCCACATTACCAAAGGAAATAAATGGAAAACTACCTTCTGAACTCACTATAGAGCTTTCAAATAGTCAGTAATGCCGTTTGGACTAACTAACGCTCCAGCTGCCTTCCAATGCTTCATGAACAATGTGTTCTCTGACCTCCTGGATGTGTGCATAGTAGTCTACTTGAACGATATCCTGATCTACTCTGACAATATGACATAGTACCAGAGCCATATCAAAGAGGTATTGAAATGACTCCAAAAAGTGGGATTATATACAAAGGCAGAAAAATGCAAATTCCATTCAGATTCCATGGAATATCTGGGCTATGTTCTATCACCATCTGTGTAAGAGGGCACTCGGAGGCGTTCCAGAACACGCTTGACTATAGTAGAGGAGGCGTCTTAAGTTAGATTGATGAATAGCCCAGGAGATCAAACTAATGTTGAGGTAAGGTATTCTACTGTACATCACTAGCTACTTATACTAGACTAGCTTGGTCTGTGTGCCGGTTGCTATGGGAACACAGATCAAGACACTAATAACTATACTACCTAATAAGGCTATGTAGTACGTACTATGGTGACGAGAACAAGAGGGAAGGGAACTATTAATAGTAGACTCCGAGGATCTGAGGGCGAGCTAGATAATGCTTACCTATACTAGGTTATCTAAGCTACTATAGGCTGTTCCCTTACAATCTGGCTTGACCATGTCTGACGCTAAAGTGAAAATCATTCAGGAGTGGCCAGAACCAAAGAAGTAAAGGATATCCAATCCTTCCTAGGGTTCACCAACTTCTACAGATGTTTCATTTTCAATTATTCAGACATAGTGATTCCGCTCACTTGTCTTACTAGAAAGAACACTCTGTGGAATTTTGACAACAATTGTAGGATAGCATTTAATATTCTAAAACAAACATTCATCTCTGCTCCTATCCTTATGCACTGGGTTCTGGACGCATAGCTTGTCGTGGAAACCGATGCCTCAGACTACACTCTTGCTGCTATTCTTTCCATTATGACTAAAGATAATGAGATCCACCCCATAGCCTTCCACTCTCGGATGTTCTCCGCTCCAGAGCTTAACTACGATATCCATGACAAAGAATTACTTGCGATATTTAAAGCATTTAAAATTTGGCGACACTATTTAGAGAGGTCTGCTTCACCAATCGATGTTGTAACAGATCACAAGAACTTGGAGTATTTCTCAACAACCAAGATTCTAATGTACCAACAAGTAAGATGATCGGAGTACCTCTCTTAATTCAACCTCGTAATTTGCTTCTGTCCTGGACATCTTGGCACCAAACTGGATGCACTTACTAGATAATAGGACGTCTACCCAAAAGGGGGAGATAATGGCTATGCTTCAGTGAACCCTTATAACTTCCATTCAGTCTTTACTCACAAACAAATTGCAGGATCTCTCTGAGCAGCCATTCTCACCACTCTAACACTTCATGCAGCCATGATATTGGATCAAAACCAACTCCATTCCAATATCCTGGCAGCACTTCTCTTCAACTTTTCCATCTCCAACTATTTACTCTATCTGAAAGGATATTTGTTATCACAGGGTCTTGATGACTTAGGGACCACTCGAGGTGAGTGTTTAGGAAGAACTCGATAGAGTTCTCTGTTGGATTGAACTATCTACTTATACTACTTTTACAAGTGGCTGTACACTACTAGTCCACAATCACATGTCCTTCTGGAATGTTCTACAGTCACATGAGCTTGTCACGTGATATGATTACTTAAGTTCCCATGCTATTTATATCTTGTCTTCATTGTATGACTTGATAGTTGTGATCAAGTGTTTGAACGCATGGAAAACTTGTTCCTTCTTAGGGCTCTCATAACAATGTTGGTCGAAAGATAACACAGGGTTTCTCAGACTCGACAATAGAATGTATGTTCTGAATAATGCCAACTTATGCCTCTGAGTTCTCCAGTATCATCATGACCACATCCTAGCAGGACATCTGGGCCAAAATAAAATACTGGAACTCGTATAGAGATATTATACCTAGCCAAACATCCACGACAATGTGCAAAAGTTCTGTAAGCCATGCGTTACCTGTATAAGATCCAAACCACAGCATCACAGACCATACGGATCCCTCCAACAACTTTCTATTCCAGAATGCCCATGGAATTCAATTTCTATGGATTTCATCAAGAAACTTTCTTCCTTCTCTAGTTTTGATACCATCCTAGTTATAGTGGATCACCTGTCAAAACAAGCCATATTCATTCCCACTTATGACACCATTACTTCAGCAGAACTAGTACGCCTTTTTGTCATTCATGTTTTTTCAAAACACGAAGTTTCGTCTCATGTTATATCCGACCGTGGCTCTGAATTTGTCTCTTACTTCTTTCACTCCCTAGGTACCGCCCTAGATATGTGACTTCACTTTACCAGTGGATACCATCTGGAGGCAAACAGTCAAGCAAAACAGACCAACCAAACATTGGAACAGTACCTCTGTGTATACTGTAACTACCAACAAGACAACTGGTCTAAACTGTTACCTTTGGCGGAATTTGCTTACAATAATACTCTTAGTGCTATCACTGGTGTTTTTCCATTCTTCGCCAACAAAGAGTACTACCCTAACCTCATGGTATACCCAGAGCAAGACATAGCTTCCTCTTGTGCCTGTGACTTCATAGTTGACCTTGACAAACTACAAGGCATACTCAAAGAGGAAATTGCCAAAGCCCAAAGGCAATATCAACCCTTCGCCAACTCTTGTCAACAACAACTACTGGACTTCTAAGTCAGACAATCAGTATTTGTCAGATCACAGTATTTTTGGACAACTTATCCGTCGAAGAAACTCTCCAAAAAGTACCTCAGACCATATGAGATAATTGCTCAACCCAGTCTGCAATCCTTCACACTTCACCTTCCGGACACCATGAAAGCCATTTACCCTGTGTTTCATGTCTCTATGCTCGAACTAGCCACACCCAACACCTTTTTGCAGCGTTCTAAACCTCTGCCAGCACCTGTTATCATCGACAGAGAACCAGAATATGAAATCTCCAAAATAGTTAACTCCAAAATTGACTGCTGGAGAGCATGTAAGCTACTTTACAAGGTTATATGGCTGGGATACGAAGACACTGACAACAACTCCAAATAGTTACCAGCGATAGAACTAGTACATGCCAAAGAACTAGTAAATGATTTTCATCTCAAGTATCCCTCTAAACCAGAACAATTACGACCCTAAATTACCTTTATTCCACTTTCTCAACTCCGTTTTTCTGCATTCACTCTGTTTCAAAATAATAATAATAATAATAATAATAATAATAATAATAATAATAATAATAATAATAATGAGTACTTATACACATCTTGGAGTGTAGTTTCCTTTGCACTGATTGCTTACTTGTATTCCATTCCACAGTTTCAGTTGTAATCTGACTTGTATTTCATAAGCAGTTGCTGTTGCAAAAAACTTGCGCACTTGTATTCCTTCATAGTTTTCCTTGCAGTCGTCCAATACTTGTATTTTTGCTTCATCATTTATCATCACTCACATCCATTTTCTGCCCACAAAACAAACAATAATATTATCAACAAGAAATTACAAAACTCCAGTACCAACAGAATACGTAACTAGAGAGAAACTACTACTTCCTTCTTCCACACCCTCCATTCCATTTTCCTCTTCCTGACCTCCAACTTGTTCTTCCTCCTCCACTCTATTTAAACTCTCCTCTTTCTGTTTTCTCTTCTCCTTACTCCCTTATACCTCTGTCTTCTCTCTCTCAGACTTTGGCTACAACAATAGTTCTTTATTGGAGTCCTGACTCTCTATTCCAGCTAGCTTCTCCAATACCACCACAATCCTTTGGACATCTTTCCTCAACCCTTGGAGCTCACTCAATTCCTCCAGCTTCCTTGAGACCTCTGCTTTCCACTTCACGTCCGTTTGTTGTTTAGTCTTCTTTGCTTTTGATCTCCAGACTGTCTCTGCCCTAGCCTTTACGCATGCCTTGTCAGCATCAAAAGGCCTACAGACAGCCTTAGCCTTGGTGCAAGAAGCACATGAAATTGCATGACTATAAAATTTAGCAAATGAACAAAAGAAGATTAAATGAAAACTCACAGCAAGTTTTGCAGAATACATAGGATTCCAAAGTCTATGCACCTCTCATATGGATTTCCTCCACCAACAACTGACATTTCCATTTCTTTTACCAACTCCTTGCATCGTTGATGGGCCTCTGGAGTTTTCTTGGGCAAATAATGGACACATTGTCTCTTGGTCAGAGGTGGGAAATCAAGGAGGTTCATCTCCTCATCAGAAGGAGGAGATAGAGGCAGCAAGAAAGTCTTTGCCCAATTTTTGCACTGTTGTTGTTCAATGGCAGCGATGCAATCTGCTTCTAGATGATGTACCAGGTCTTTCTGGCATTTTTCCGCTATCCTCCATGCCTCTTCTTCTCCTGCCTTCTTCCACAACTCTTCTTCCTTCGCTTTCTTGCATGCTTTTTCTTCCAATCTTCTCTGCTCTGCTAACTTTGTCTCTCTTCAGGCTTGATGGTTGAAATATTCTTTTTCTTCCTGCTCTCGGAGCAGGGCCTCTATCTCAGTGCATCTTCTAGCTAGTTTAGCCTTGTAGTATACATTGTCAGAGTCAGAGAAATTAGCAGTCAAGGTCACATTAAAGGATATGGTGGTAGAGTTTCAGGTTAAAAGTCTGCAAAGAAAGATTTTTAAAACCAGAGTCAGGTGATGTTTAAATTGCTTATGCATAGAAGCTTTGAGAGCTCAGCCTTAAAGAGAGGATACTGTCATATTCTGGAAATATGATAATTGTGTAATTTATTTCTCCTAATAATTCTCCTAAAAATTAATAATAGTAGGATAGCATAATAGACTACTCTCCTCCTATTCCAGACTTCCTATAAGTACTGTGTAGTTACAGTGTAATTTCTCAGTCTGTAAATTAATGTCATCTGGTCCTAATAATCTTCTTGTCCACTCTGAATTCCTAGTTTACTTCCTTAGGACCTTTTCTTTGACGACTTCCCTCTACTCCAAAATATGCAACCATCTCACGACTGGAGATTGGGGTGCAACACATAAGTTGAAGCCAAGGTCATTTATCAAAGTCGTACCCTACTCCAACATCAGTTTTCTCCACTGGAGTCTGTAAGGGAATGCTCTAGAGTAGCTTAGGTAATCTGGTATGGGTAAGTATTATCTAGCTTGCCCTTGGATCCTCGGAGCCCACTATTTATAGTTCCCTTCCCTCTTGTTCTTGTTGCCATGGTTAGTACTACATAGCCTTATTAGGTATAATAGTTATTAGTGTCCTGATCTGTGTTCCCTTAGCAACCAGTGCACAGACTGGCTAGTCTAGTATATATAGCTAGTGATGTATGGTAGATTACCTCAACATTGATTAGAGCTCCTGGACTATTCAATGCTCTTACTTAAGATGTCTCATCCACTAATAACAAGCATGTTCTGGGATGTCTCTGAGTGCCCCCTTACAGAGTCTTCTTTTGGGGTTCCTCTCTCATCGTTAAGTACTATCTATTCTCTGAAGTAGTATAGTATACTGTTCTGGAGTATAATTCTAGTTATAACTCCGCTCCTCTGTTTTCTGCTATTCCATTCTTTGTTAAGTTAACACTATATTACAAAAGGTCACTTACTGTTTTGTAATTGGTTGAAGATGGCTTCAAAAAGTACTTATAAGTAAAGCTAAACAAGTAACAAAAGATGTTGTTAAGTCTGAGGTCTAATCCTCAGATTATAAGTCCTTATATACATGAAAGTAATGGTTTGTACACTAGAACAGATTATTACATGCTACTACCTATTGTTCTACATATAGTAGTACCTTTATGCTTAAAAATACCATAACTCAACTATATAGAGGCTGTTTTTTGTTCTAAGAAAAGAACAAATGACTATCTGTGAATAATTAATTAAGTCCATGTACAAACATTGAGGTCTTCATATCTCCACTGATATTGATTGCCTGTTAAGCCTGGTGAATTCAAACAAGGGGCCCAATCAGGTAGTTGACTAGGGTTGCTTATTGGAAAACTAGACTAAAGACATACAATAGCATAATTGCCTAATAACTAAGTTGTTATCGAAGGACTGATAGTTCTCAGTGATCACCCTAGGTGAATGTTCAAGAAGAACTCAATAAAGTTCTTTATTGTATTGAGCTACTACTTATACTACTTTATAGTAGCTGTACTCTAAAGTCTCATGGTCACAAGTCCTTCCAGAATGTTCTATGATTACCTAAGTTCCCTGCTATTTATATATTGACTGTGAGGACAACCGGAGCAGAGTGCTCTAGGAGATTCCTTAGATAAATTATACTATAAAATATGTTACAACCTATCTCCAGGAGATTCCTTAGAGAATTAGATGAGACTTCTGAAGGGAATAATCTACAATATATATACTACAGTGTCCTTGGGTTCTAGTTTCTCCATTCTTTGGTAACCAGGGTCTGCACAATGAAATCGTATTAGGAGGCAACAGGGAGTACTCTGGAGTCATGTATAAGGGGTCCTCTTACATTTACCCCCCCTTCAAGGTTGCTGCATCTCGAAGCAATAGCTCCAGAATTGAAAATAGCATAATAGTTTGTCCAGCAGATGTGTTTTGGGGCAGCTGGGTGCTTCCAATAGTACTCTGTGACGAGATCTGGTACCTTGATATCAGAGGCTACCTCCCAAGAGTTGTGTTCTCTGCTGAAACCCTTCCACTTGACCAGGAACTGGAATCTCCTCCAGTGCCAGCGACTATCTAATATCTCTTCCACTTCCCTGTCACAAACTTCATTTGGCCATATCTCCATCAATTCTCCATCAATTCTCACGGTCTCAATGGCTACGGAAAGCCCTTAAAAAGAACTTTCAATTGGTACCAGTCACGTCTCGAGGCAATCAATAATGGCCGAGATATTAGGCAGATCAACTGGTAACCACCATGGTACCATTTATTAAATCGCCAATATCTCGGAAACCGCCACGATCTAAGCTTCGCTTTTAGGCATCAGAGAAGCCCTCTT